>Ga0315294_10001618_pt1 | contig 24572 bp, 21 predicted proteins | sample YL17G13_40_MG_FD_203626 | JGI IMG/M metagenome (GOLD analysis project Ga0315294, IMG submission 203626) | Sediment microbial communities from Yellowstone Lake, YNP, Wyoming, USA - YL17G13_40 | ecosystem: Environmental > Aquatic > Freshwater > Lake > Sediment | place: USA: Wyoming | collected...
CGCGATGACCCCGTCGCATTTGTCGATGTCCGCGCCTTTGAGGATATCCTTCTCTGTCGCATCCCCATGCAGCACGAGGGCGTCGAGCTTCTCCGCCAGCTTCTCCGCCCTCGCTTCATCGCTTTCTATGAGCACGATTTCGTGGCCTTCCTTCGTCAGCACATCCGCGAGCGCGCTGCCCGTCCTGCCGCCGCCGGCTATTATGACCCTCATAAATCCACATTTAATATTTCGGGGCGCGTTTTAAAACTTGGGATTATAATTTGGGGCGTTCACCATACAGTTATCTGGACAGGCGCAATTTCATTCGAAGCAAGCAGGCCGTATCTCGTGACCACGGCCTTGCTCATATTGCCCGGGGGCAGGCGGCCACAGTTCACATATTCGATCCCCCCTTCCCTGACAAGGATATTCATGTGGTGGTATATCTCATAGGGCTTCTCCTCCACGAGGCCCAGATTCTGGAGTATCTGGTAGTAGCCCTCCTCATTCCTGCAGGTGTCGTTAAGGTCAGTCATCCTCTCCGGGCTGAGCAGCGGCCACTCGGAGACGATGCCCCCGCTGGGGTCGTTCATCACAATCTCGGAGATGAGCAGCGCCTTGCTCTCGAGGAAGCTGCTAAGGAAGCGCGAATGATAGTTGCCTACCGTGCTCGAGAGGAAGTTGATGGTATAGATGACTATAGTAAAAAGTATCAGAGCGGCTATCACGAATTCGAATACCAGTTGCCCCTTCATTAACAACACCGGCCCTACTTGGGGAACATGCCAGTCTTGGCTAAAAATATGAATATGAAGAGCGCCGCGGAGGCCATTATTATGGAATGCTTCGTGCCGGCGACGACAGAATTCTCGCCAAGCTGCCCGGCGATGAGCCCTGATGCTATCCCCTGTATGAGGAGGACGTAGAAGAACAGCGATATGTAATAGCAGCCCATGCCTTCGGGATCGACCCCGAACATCATGCATGTCACCTTGAACAGGCCGCAGGGGAATGGTATGAAAGCCGCTGAGCATGGATTGGTAAATGACCCGCCGAAACCCATGTCATCGGCGGACTCGTCCCCGCCGCCGACAGCCGATGACATCATGGGGACAAGTATGAAGATTATCATCACGACTATGCCCAGGAAGAGGAAGAATATGCCGTAGGTTATCATCACGTGCTGGCTGGTGATGCTCCTCCTCTCCTCCTCAGCTTCCCTGAGCATGTTCATGTTCCTTGCCGCGGAGTCAAGGGTGGCCACCACGTTCCCGCCGGATTTGTAGCTCTCCCTTATGATGTTCAGCACCTCCAGTATGCTCGGGGAATCCTTCACCCTCTTCTCAAAAATCTCTATGACCCTGAGGAAAGGGACACCCCAGGAGAGCTTGTTGGACATGACCTTTATCTCGCTGCTGAGCTTCCCGTAGTTGGTCTTTGAGGCCATCTCCACAGACATCTCGAGCGTCATGCCGGACCTCTTCGAGTCCGCAAGGTCACGGATGAAATTGGGGAACTGCCTCTCAAGGCTCTTAAGCCAGGCGTATTTGGAGTACCTGAAGGCGAAATATGGGATAGTGGATATGAACATTGCTATTATCACGGAGTTCCCGATGACGGCGGCATCACCGATGAGCAGTAATGCCATGACTATCACGAGCACCCCGATGGCAACCGGTATCAGTATAGTCTTCTCTTTGATTCCTAGCTCCATTTTCACGACCTCTATCCCTATTTCAACGGCGAAAGCCCCTTCAGCAAAAATATGAACCCGGCTGAAGTTATCGGGACGAAAAAGAACACAAGGAAAGTCTGCACCATCAGAAGCCCCCCTCCCACAAGCGGCGACATCACCGAGGAGAGCACTATGAAGAACAGCGTCCCGACTATTATCAGGGTTATGTAGATCTCAGTGAAGAAGTTTATCTGGTTCGAATAGGATTCAAGGACCCTCCTGTACTGCTGCATGGCCTCCTTCGTCTTGTCGGAAAGATAGTTGTAAAGGCTCCCGCCGGTAGTTATGACGGACACCATTCCCCAGAGAAGCTCCGACCATGTCATCGAAGGCGTCCTGTTGGCGGCCTTGGCGAGGGCCGATGATATGTCCGTCCCGAACATCTTGACGTCCCTGTAGATCCTGCTGGATTCGGCGCCGACGGCGCCCCTCCTGGTGCTGAGCATCTTGAATATCTCCATGGGATGCGTCCCGGAGCTTGCCGCAGCGGTCATCGCAGCCACGGCGAACGGCATATCCTGGTCTATGCGGGCCCCCAGGCCCTTGGCCTTCACGTTCGGATACCAGTAGAAGAGCATGAACGTGCCTCCGGAGGACATGAAGGAGATTATTATGCTCAGCGTGTAGGAGAATACGGCGGCAGCCGTGAACACGGCAACCAGGAACGACCCCACGATCATCGCGACCATGAAGGCGATGAGCGAGGACAGAAGCGATATCGACATATACTCCTCGATGGTGTACTTCATTCCGGCGCTCCTGAGCTTCACCTCAAGCGGATCGAAATAATCCAGATATGGAGACACGATGTTGCCAAAAAGCCTGACCGACCATTCCTTGAACATGTCAACCTTCAGCAGATTCTTCAATGAACGTCATGACCCTCTCAGGATCCGAATAATAGCTGTTGATTATCTTGCTGACCTCCCTGTAGTCAAACGTCTTGTTATCATGCATCCATTCCAGTATCCTTTTCCTTCTGAGTATCTCCATCTGCAGGCTCTGCTCTGTCAGGCCTGACATCCTGGCGATGGATTCGAGAACCTTGGAACTGCTGGCAGCGATGAAATCGTCGCTTGCCGGATCCCACTCAAAGATATTCACTGTCACGGGCCTGTCCTTCTCCACTCCTATCACCTCGACTATCTCGTTGACCCTCCTCACGTCCTTCCCTTTAACCTTGACCCTCTGCAGGAACACTATGATGTCGACGTTCTCTATGAGCGCGGGCGGGAGTGAAATCGGCGGCGTTATCAGCCTGTCCACAAGCTGGGGCAGGGTAGCGGCGTGTATTGTCGCCAGCGAGGGGTGGCCGGTTGCTATCTGCTGGAAGAGGACGAAGGCCTCCTTGCCCCTTACCTCGCCGACCACAAGATAATCGGGCCTCTGCCTTAGGCTTGATTTGAGCAGGTCGAAAAGCGTGACTTCGCCAACCTTCCCCTTGACTGACAGCGGCGTCCTTGCGACCTCGGGCACCCAGTGGGTGTGCGGCAGCCTCAGCTCAGGCGTGTCCTCAATCGACAGTATCTTCAGGTCCGGCTTTATGAACAGCGAAAGCGCATTAAGCAGCGACGTCTTGCCGGTGGCGGTCCCGCCGGATATGAGGATGGTCTTCCCGCTCTCTATGGCCAGCCAGAGGTAGGCCATCTGCATGCTGTTCAGCGTCCTGTACTGGAGCATGTGGGCAGGCGTGAGCGGGTAGAAGGTGAACTTCCTTATGGTAAAGTTGGAGCCCCTCCGGGCTATATCGGTCCCCATGGTGCACTGGACCCTGCTGCCGTCGGGCAGTGCTGCATCAAGCAGGGGCTCTGCTATCGACACGGACTTCCCGCAGCGCTGCGCAAGCTTGAGGACGAACTGGTCAAGATCGGCCTTGTTATCGAACCAGATGTTGGTCCTGATGGAACCGAACTTCGGGTTTCTGTGGTAGACGTATATCGGTATGTTCTCGCCATCGCAGGATATGTCCTCTATCTCCGGGTCCTTCATCAGGGGCTCAATCAGCCCGAGACCTATTATCTCCTTCTCTATGAAGTACTGCAGCACCGGGATTTTTCCCGGCTCGGGCTGGGGTATCTCCTCCAGGGAAACCATGATCTCCTTTTTCAGCAGCTCCTTCGCCTTTATCTCTCCAAGCTTCGAGAAGTTCACATCCAGCCTTTCCTCGATGCTCCTCTTTATCTTCTCCAGGAGCTCCCTGTCCTGCAGCGTGAGCCTCGGTTCGTTGACATTGTAAACCAGTGCGCCCATCTTCTCATCCCATCTGATATTCGCATAGGCGAAGACAACGCCGCCGGCCTTTTCCCCTTCCTTGATGAGGGGATATTGCATGTTCACCCTCTGCAGCGCCTCCCTCTCCTCAGGGACATTCTTGAAGCCCTTGAAATAGCCAATCCCTGATGGGATGGGGATGCCCTTGTACTCGAGCTTCTTCTCCCCCTTCGCGGCCTCCTTCTCCGCCCTCTGCTGCAGGCTTATCTGGAGGCTCTGGGAAAGGGGGAACGGCATGCCCATGTAACCCCCCTGCATCTGGGCCTTCGGCTCTTCGCCTTCAGGGTTCTTGGCGCCCCTCTCCTTGATGATGGAATAGCCGCTCTTCATCCTTTTGGCAATCCTTCTGGTGTTCAAGGTGGTCGGTATGACCTTCTTCCTGATTTTTATTATCCTCATGAAAACTCCGCTCGATGCTGATTTCCGCGCCTCGGGAATCCAGCAGTTCACCCCAATATAATATTATTCCCTCTCTTATAAATGATAATTTCGCCCTTGCTGCTTATCGAATTCCCGGAAAAAATGTAACCGCTGGCAATCCTGCTGAAATCCGCGCTGGCTGACGTCCTCGTCTCCTCCGTGATTATGGTAAGGTTCGGGCCGGTGAACTCCATCCTGTACCTCTCCCCGCTTATCTTCTTGGGCACCCTGAGCCTCGTGCTGATGTTCATCTCCTCGAACCTGGCCAGCTCCAGCACCTGGGAAGAAATGACGTCCCTCACAGCCTTTACCTGGTCGTTAAGGGCTATGAAGCTGAAATGGTTCTGGTACAGCGAGAAAAGGGAGAAGCAGGAGATGAATATCGCCACTGATATGAGGAAAAGGAGCACCTGCTCAAAAATCATTATCTGGGCCTTCGCCATAAATTAATATGAGAACCAAGGATTATAATGTTTTTTGACGGCCCATAGATATGCATTGCCTATGATACCCCAACGTCGATGTAGGTCTTGAGGAGCTCCACCCGGCCGTCTTCGTCCATTATGGCCTCGGTGGCAGTCCCTCCGTAGGCGACGCTTATCCTGCTGTTCCCCGTCTTGCTCGCGGACCTCACGCTGATTTGATATGCCTTCTTTGGCGCGCTGGCCGTGAAGAGGGTCCTGTAGGTCATTTTCAGCGTCAAAAGGTACTCTGTACCGTAGGCCTCCCCCTGCAGCGTTATCGTCCTCGGGGATTCGCCATAGGTACCGTTCTTCTCTATGTGGGTCGTCTCAATGGGTATAGGCATCGCCTTATCGCCTATGGCAATCATCGGCTGGTTCGTGAGGAATTTGAAGATTATCGCATTCTGGGCCTCATCCACGATGAAAGACGCACCGGGCACATTCGGTATGTTGACCGACTTCTCCCCCTTGTTCCTGGTGATGCCCACTATCTCCTTGTCCAGCTGCGCCATGAAGGATTCGGCGGTGGATATGTCGGTTATCGACGACCTCTTCTCCATCAGGGGCTTCCCCCACAGATAGGCTGCGCCGGCGAGCGACATCACGATACCTGTAATGATTACCAGAGAAATGGCCTGCACCTGCGCCTTCATCATAGCCCCACAATAATATTCTGGGCCGGGAAATATAAAAAACAAGAAGGTTCAGCACTGGACGGATGCGCGGATGGACCTGCCGGTGGACGAGCTCGTCACCCTGTAGACGCAGAGGGTTCCCGAGGGGCACGTGGTGTTGACCCTGCCTATCTTGCCAGGCTCCAGGTTTCCTGCGCCTAGGGCAGTCCCGTCGGCAGTCGACCAGTTTACTGCGACATTTGTGCCAGAGGAGGCATTCATGACGGTTATTTCGCTACTGGGAGAAAATGCCTGGGTACCCATGTTCCTCACGAAGATTACCGCCTGGTTGCCGTTGATGCAGAAGGAGTCGGTAAGCTCTATCTGCTTGGCTATCATGCGGTTGAAGTAATCGGAAAGATAGGTCCATGTAGCACCTGCAAGGGCCACCGTTATGAGCAGCAGCACTATTATCGCGATGATTGGCGTGATTCCCTTCATTTTTTCCCCTTCCTGAGCGTGTAGCCGATCCTGAAGACCTCTGAATACACGGCCAGATTAACTATGGCTATGGTGATTAATATTAGATGCACGAGTACATCCGACTTGCTGAGTATGCCAAGAAGGAGCAGCATGTAAAAGGTCGCGACGAGCAGAATGCTTATTAGCACCCCCCCTGCCTGCACGACCTCGTACTCCTTCATGATTCACCTTCTGTACATGCTGGCGAAACCAAGATACAGCCTCTTAAGCCTCTTGTCAATGGTTTCCAAAGCGGTGATCATGGTCTGGTTGGTCTCTAGCGATTTCTTGTTCTGCTCCACGAGCTCTCCGAGCTTGTCAGCCAGAGGCTTCATTACCTCAGGCCCTATTCCCCCGCCGGTCGATTCCTCTTCCGAGGCGGCCTTCAGTATCTCCATGAAGTCGTTGAGCGTGCCTATGAGCTTGTCCATCTTGCCCGGTATCCTGGACAGCTCGTCCCTGAGCTCGGCATTGGCCTTCACCACATCGTCTATTATCCTCTGGTTGCTCTTTATGAGCTCTATGACCTGCTCCATAAGCTTCTGGACCTGGGATGTGGATGAAGTGTCCTCCATCTTCTCTAGCCTCTTCTCTAGCCTTCTGATGGGAGAAGTCGGTATAACCTCGTATTCTTCGTCAGCCATGTATATTAATTGTCAATCTCCCAATATAAATATTTTCCATGGGGCCGCACCTAGGCAGAAGCAGAAAAAAGCGGCGGCTTCGCCTTTTTGTCAAAGAAAAAAGAAATAGAAAAAATAAAAAATCAGGGATTTCTTATCAGTATTCCGGCATCTCTCCGCCGCCCGGAGGCATCCTGCCGCCGCCCTTCTCCGAAGAGCCGCCGGCCGCTATGAGGTCATCTATCCTCAGTATCATCTCTGCGGCTTCGGTTGCGGACTGCACGGCCTGCAGCTTTATCTTCAGAGGCTCGATAACGCCTGCGTGCAGCATGTCTACGACCTGGCCAGAGAAGACATCAAGCCCCATGGTCGATTTTCCCTTCTCGTGCTCCGAGCGCAGCATAGCCAGCTTGTCTATCGGGTCCAGTCCGGCATTCTCCGCAAGCGCCCTTGGTATCACTTCCATGGCGTCTGCGAATGCCAGTATCGCCAGCTGCTCCCTCCCGCTGAAGGAGTCGGCGTACTTCCTGACCACCTTCGCGACCTCTATCTCGGTTGCGCCGCCCCCAGCCACCATCTTGCCAAGCTCCAAGGCAGCCGCGATGTCCTTGACGGCATCCTCTATGGCCCTTTCCGCCTCGTCAACGACATGCTCCGTCCCTCCCCTTATGAGGATGGTGACTGCCTTCGGGTCCCTGCACTTCTCGACGTATATCATCCTGTCGGTGCCCACTTTCCTTTCCTCCACATTGCCTGCGAATCCGAGGTCATCCTTCGAAAGCTCGCTGATGTTGCTTACAATCTTTCCCCCGGTCGCCTTGGCAAGCTTGTCCATGTCTGACTTCTTGACCCTCCTTGCGGCTATTATGCCCTTCTTGGCAAGGAAATGCTGCGCAATGTCGTCTATCCCCTTCTGGCACAGCACGACCGTGGCCCCTGATGCGGTGACCTTGTCTACTATGGATCTCAGCATCTTCTCTTCCCCATCCATGAAGGCCTGCATCTTCTCCGGCGAGTCTATGCTTATCTTCGCATCGCCCTCGAGCTCCTTCACTTCTATGGCCGCATCAAGCAGTGCTATCTTGGCATTCTTTACGGCCTTGGGCATGCCGCTGTGGACGACTTCCTTGTCTATGAGGATGCCCTCGATGAGGACCGTGTCAGATATAGTGCCGCCGTGCTTTTTCTCGATCTTGATGTTCTCTGTATCGACCACGAGCTTGTTGTCCTGCGTTTCTGCGACCCTCTTCACCGCCTTTACAATTATATCAGCAAGGAACTCCGATGCCCACTCGGCGGACTTGCCTGTCATGGCAGTGTTGGCAATCTGCTTGAGGCTCTTCTCGTCCTCCATGCCGACCTTGATTGCGGTCTTCTCCAGAGCCTCCAGAGCCTTTATCCTGGCAAGCTTATAGCCCTTGGTCACGATTATCGGGTGTATATCCTGCTCCAGGAGATCTCCCGCCTTCTTGAGCAGCTCCCCTGCCAGTACCACTGCAGTGGTCGTCCCGTCGCCTACGGCCTCGTTCTGGGCCTTCGCGACCTCCACCATCATCTTTGCCGCGGGATGCTCTATCTGCATCTCCTCTAGTATGGTGACGCCGTCGTTGGTTATCGTTATGTCACCCATGGAATCCACAAGCATCTTGTCCATGCCCTTGGGCCCCAGCGTAGTCTTTACCGTGTCTGCGACGGCCTTTGCCGCAGCTATGTTGTTGGTCTGGGCGTCCTTGCCCTTGGACCTAAAAGTTCCTTCAGGCAGGATAAGAATGGGCTGCATGCCCCCCTGCCCTGTCAATTGACTAAGATTTACCATATAACCACCTTCCCATTTTTAATAAATATTTAAGGCATTATGCCAATTTCGTATGGATAGTATATTAAAAGAATTTAAAAAGTTATGTGTTTGGAGGTAAAAAACCGAAAGAGCGCAGCGCGCTAATCCCGCCTTTCTTCCATATTTTCGATGAACTCCCTGGGGCTCTCCATCTCTTTCACTTCCCGCAGGCTTATCACAGGTATGCCGTCCACATTCTTCGCATGCCCATAATTGGTTATGAATACGGATTCTATATCGAACTCCCTCTCCAAATCATGCAGTATTCCCGCATGGGCCGCGAACCTCTTCCTATCCTGGGAAACCACCGAGACCAGCGTCTCCTCATCCTTCATAAGAAGATTGAACGGGGACCTTGAAAGGAAGGAGAAGATGAATCCCATCCTCCCCAGATGCGCAGAAACCATCCTCTTGAAGGAAGAGCGCGGCTCGGTCTTTGCGGCGCAGTATTCGCCTTCCACATCAATCCCGCCGCCAAGGGCAGCGCCCATGATTTTTTCAATCATGCCGCATGTCCCCACATCCACCGTCTCTCCGCGGCCGCATTTGTAGAGCGTCTTCCTGCTGATTCCGGAAATCGAGGAAAGTTCCGCAACCGACATGCCTTTTTCATTCATATAGGTTTTCAGCCGCTCTTCGTCCATGCTCACCACGAAACCGCCCCTTCTGCTCTTCACAGTGGGCTTTATGCCCTTTACAAAACTTTTGAACGTAAAAGAAGACATTGCAGCAATTCCAAAGCGCTCATAGACGATGGACTGCTCCAGCACGTACCTGTTAGCCCGCTCACCAACCAGCACAGGAAAGGTGCCCAGAAAAGCAGTGAGAGTCTTCAGGTCTTCAGCTTCGGATCTGGTGAAAGAATCCACGTTGATAAGCGCTTTAAGCGCGATGGAGCAGTCCTTCTTGGCAAGGATGTCGAAGCATCCGCCTCCGCGGGAAACGCTGTAGCCCTCTTCCTCAAGGCACTGCCCGGCCCGGCTTATCATCAATTCCCGTCCCATGTTTAAAATTGAAGGCAACACTTAAAATAACCATTTAGCATGGGAAACAGCGCGAAAAAGTTTGCGTCTCTCAACAACTTATTGCAGAAACGTGCTAAACGCCAGCAGAAAGTCTACATCCGCGATTAAAATATAAAAACATAGCAACAATTAATAACGAATGGGCTCGTAGCTCAGCTTGGCTAGAGCGCCAGTCTTATAAGGCTTCCAAGCGTTTGGCTTGGAAAGGCGTAGAAGCTGATGGTCGAGGGTTCAAATAAACCCTTTTGCACAGGAAAACGTGCAAAAGCGTTTGCGGAAAGTCCGCTCACGCAAAAAAGGCGTTTGCAGAAAATGTGATGCCGCAAGGTTTGGATAATCCCTCCGGGCCCATACCCTTTCTTTCAACAGCTTTAAAACCACACCATTAAAATTAATCCATGCAAGTCATAGCTGACCTCCACATGCACGGCCCCTATTCCAGGGCTGCGAGCGGGAACCTGACAACGAAGAGCCAGGAAATAAATAGCATGAAAGATGATTTTTAATAGAAGCATATCCCTTATTATATTATGTGGAACCGGGGACTGAATTTTTCCGCAGCTAAATATAAAATACTAGGGAACAACACATTTCAGCCACATGTACGTTCTAGCAATCAGATATCAATACCTAGAATCATACTTGAGAGATTCTCCTTGATGGGCAATGACGTGGCACTTGTTGAAATTGAAGATGCTGCAAAAAGGACGGTGGTAAAAAGGATAAAGAAGTTGTCAAAGTCCGGAAAAAGCAAAATAATTTCTTTCAAGGCAGAAAAATCAATTGCCAATCCGATAGTCAGAGTACTGAACATCTTATCTGAAGAAAATGCCTTATCGAGGACCAGCACGGAACATGATTCCATAAGACATTTCACCCCGAAATATACAAACAAAGGCGAGGGCGGGACGCCGATATACGTTTTCGATTCAGGGGAAAGCGTCATAATCGGCGGCTATTATAAAAAAGACATAGAAGCGAAGACAAAAATTGCTTTTAATGACGCCGACCTTTCGGCGATAGGGTTATACATGGCGGAAGGGGGCAAAACAGCGGCGTCTTTTACAAACTCCTGGCCTGCCGCTATAAATCCAATTCTTGATTTTTTTGAAAATAACTTTGGGATGAAAAGAAATGATGTGAGAGCAAGCATATGCTGCAATCACATACAGAAAGAAAAAAAACGTGAACTGGAAAGCTTCTGGGAATGTAAGACTGGAATAAAACATTTCGCTAGGTCACTACATTTCAATAAGAACGTCAGGAGCCCCCAAGGAATATTGGAATTATATTTCTGCAGCGAGGTATTGAAAGAAATCATGCTCAGCATAATGGACTTTGTTTCTTCCCATGAAATCAATAAAATGCCTCTGATAAGAGGGATTCTCTCCGGGGATGGACACCCGATGCAAGAAAATAAATTCGTTCTGAATCATCACATTACTTTTGACCAGAAGAGCAAAATTCTCCTAGACAGAGTCTTTTCGGGATTCAACTCAAGAGAAATCAGAACGCAGCCGAGAAAAATCATTTCAACAACATGGGAAGATAATAAAAGGCTGCTCTTCTTAGACCCGTACAGGTTTAACCTTCGAAACAGGGTGAGATTCGCTCACAGGTTTCTTTTATTGCCCAGGACATTGAGGACCCAGGATGATGAATTGGCGGGATTCAAGGAAAAGGAATACCCAAAACTGCTAGGCTCGCTTTTGAATCATTTCGTGGAGTTGAATGAATTCGGCCTGACGGATAAAAAGAAGATAGAGGAGGCGGAAAATGAGTATCTATTACACCGATCTGCACATTCATAGTCAGTACAGCAGGGGAACCTCCGGAAATATGAATATCCGGGAAATAGCGAAATATGCAAAAATAAAGGGTCTTGGGCTTGTCGGAACGGGGGACTTTTCGCATCCGCTCTGGTTTTCCGAGTTACGCAATCATCTGAAACCGACAGCCGATGGGATATATGAATGCGGAGGGATGCGTTTTTTACTGTCGAATGAAATTTCGCTCATATACACACAGGATGGGAGAACAAGGAAAGTTCATAATATAATATTGGCGCCGAATTTCGACGTGGCCGCTGAAATTACCGAATGGCTGAAAAGGAAAGGAAGGGTAGATTATGACGGAAGGCCGATATTCAATCTAAACTGCCCCGAATTCGTTGAAGGCCTCATGGACATAGACAAGAAGATAGAGATTATACCCGCCCACATATGGACCCCGCATTTCGGAGCGCTTGGAGCATCATCGGGATTTAATTCGGTGGAGGAGTGCTTTGGGGACCAGCATAAGCATATTCATGCACTGGAAACGGGCCTCTCGAGCGATCCGGCGATGAACTGGAGGATTTCTTCCTTGGACAGATATTCCTTGGTGTCATTTTCGGATTCGCACTCTGCGTGGCCATGGAGGCTGGGAAGGGAAGCGACTGTATTCGATTTGAAAGAATTGAGCTTCAACAATGTGATAGACGCCCTACGCACTAACAACATAAAGGAAACAGTAGAATTTTTCCCTGAAGCTGGAAAATACCATCTGGACGGCCACAGGGATTGCAGGACTCGCCTGGAGCCAAGGGAGTCCGTCAAAATCAAGAACATATGCCCGGTGTGCAGGAGGAAGCTGACCATTGGCGTGCTGCATCGTGTCGAGGAGCTTGCTGACAGGCCTGAAGGCTTCATCCCGAAAGGCGCCATCCCTTTCAAAAGGCTCCTGCCGCTCACGGAAATAATCTCGACGGCATTAGGCATAGAGCAGCTCTATTCCAAGAAGATATGGGAAATATATGACAAGCTGGTGGGCGCATTCGGCTCCGAGTTTGATGTGCTCCTGTCGGCCGATAATGTCGCGATGGAGAAAGTGACGAGCCCGCAGATAGCGGAATTGATTCTGAGTGTCAGGGAGGGCAAAATCCAGATAAGCCCCGGCTATGACGGCGTCTATGGCAAGCTTCTTCTGAAAGGCAAGGCAGCAGCAGAAAGCACCAACCCCCAGAGCAGCCTCATGAGCTTCATAAAGGCCACAGATTGACATGATTGGGCAAGAAAGAAGGATTCAGCATCCCATGCTCATTCGCTTCCCAGGACGGCCACATTCGCAGAGGAGCTTATTATATAGGTGTACTCCACATTCGCGATTATCCTTGATGTGGTGATGTCCTTGACGTTGTTGGCGGTCACTTCGCAGGTGACGGTCTGGGACTGCCCCTTCCATAGCGGCAGATTGCTCTGGTCGCAATCCTTGAGGTTGCTTATCGCCCCCGCCTTCTCCACCTTGAGGTTGACCTTGCTCTCCTTGACAATCCCGCCGCCGATGTTCGATATCTTGATGGTGATAGGGAATTCCACAGAGCCCCCATCCCTGATCCTTATCGGCCCTTTGACGAGGACCTCGGCTTTGACTGGTGAGTGGGACTGGCTGTCAGTCTCCGATGGCAGCGGCTTGCCTGCGTTATTCAATGCGACCAGCTCGCTGGTCGGAAGTATCGTGATGGTCCTGGAGGAGATGGTCTTGTACGGGTACTCCACCTCAACCCTTGCCTCGTAGGGGATGCTCATGCCCTCTGGTATCTTCGGGGCCTGGCAGCTCCAGAGGAACACCTTCTCCTCCCCCTCGGTGCCCCTGTCGGGATACGGCGGTATGAGGCTGAATGATTCAGAGGCCATAGCTCCACCCCTGCAGGTCCATTCGCTCAGCTCCATTTTCGCCTTCCCTTCGGCCTGGAAGGAGCCGAGGTTCTTGATTTTCATCTGGAAATTGACGGACTCGTCAGAATAGACGCTCTGCATCTCGGGCTCGAAATTGATTATGTTGACGCCCGAGTCGAAATTGGTCCCAGTCGTCTGGTTGATGCAGCCCGAGACGACGACCGAGGAAACCACTAGAAGTACTGTAAGAATGGATAACGATTTTCCCTTCATGACTAATAATTGGCGCTCAAGATTTATATTTTCTAAGCTTCTTTAGAAAAGAATCTTAAGCAAGAAACATAATCTAAAAGTTCTTTTCCGCTAACGCTTTTGAGCATCCAGCCAAAAAGGGGTTATTTCTCGTGAACGTCTTTGCACGATTAGAACTGAAAGAGGTTCTTAGAATCCCCATTCCTTTGTGCCCGTGACTGTGATCTGGGTCGTCTTGTCCACGTAGTAGATGTAGCTGAGCTTTATCGTCATGTCCCTCTTCTGCCTGGCGTCAGGTGGTGTTATGACCTTGAGTTCGCAGGTTATCTTGGTGTCCTTCCCGTTCCACATGAAGATTGTCTTGGGAGAAACAGGTCTTGAGAGACCGCTGGGCACGCTTGTCCCAAAGGATCCGCCGGTCCATTCGGCTTGTGACGCTCTCGGGCACTCTCCTCTGAACATGGTCCCAGGCGGGGCTGTAATGTCCACGCCTATCGGATAGTTCTCCCCGGCGACCAGCCCGCCTCCGGTGTTCGTCAGATCAATCTCTACCGGGAAGTATGACTGCTGCCAGTCGTCCCTCGACATCACATACTGACCCATCTTCACAATGACTGATATCGGCCCCGAGCTGACTATGGCAGGGTCCGACTGTAATGATTCCCCGTTCTGGATAATCCTCCTCAGCTCCTCGGATGTCACGAATGCGATGGGCTTCATTACCCTCGTCTCATATGAGTAGAAAACCCTGGCGATGGCATCGTATGTGCGCTTCTCGCCCCTGTTCAGGTCCGGAGCAGTAAGCTGCCAGTCAGCACTCCATATCTGGCCTTCCGTCCCGGCGGTCGTGTCCGCAGGCAGGAGCTCGCCTCCGGTTTGCTCCGTCTGGTAGACGCTCCAGTCCTGGGTGTATAGCCCTATGATCTTGGCAGCGGCCTTGCCTATGGTGCCGCCCTGGTTCTGGACTTCCAGGTGAAGCGCCACCCTCTCCCCGGATTGGATATTCTTAAGTGTTGGCTCGAATTTGGTGATGACTATGCCATTTCCGGATACGGTCGAACCGCCTCCTCCTACACAGCCGGACACCAGTATGACTGCAAGTGGAAGAATCAGCAACCATCCCATTTTGCTGTCGAATTTCGGCTTGTTCATTATTACTCCATTATTACTTGGTTCAATAACTTTATAAATTTTATCACCGCCAGAGGGTGCAAGGAACACCCTTTATGGCCAGTTCAGCCGGTCACCTTCGGGTTGACGGTTATCGGGACCGACTTGGTGAATATGTATTCATATTCGACACTTACTTCAACATGCTTCGTCGTCGTCTTCGTCACCTTCCCGTCCAGGCTAGATATGTCCACCTTGCATATCATCTTGCTCGAATCCTTGCCTATCAGCCTGACGTCGTCGTCGGGGCTCCCCGACTTGAACGGGCAGTCGTCAGCCGGCTTCAGCTCCCCTCCGCTGTCGAGGTTGGTTATCTTGACGTTGGCCCTAGGTATGGCGATTATCTTTGTATTGTCCTTGCTCGCCTCGGATGCCAGCTGCCCGGTGCCCTTGTTGCTCACCTGGAGCGCAAGGACGGTCCTTGCCCCTTTGAACACAGGGACAGGCTGCTTGTCCTCGACCGTGATGTAGGGCTTTATCGGCCCCTGGCCGGTCACTATGTAGGACGCCGTTGTCTTGTAGGTCCTTTCCTCCAGTGACCGCTGGAGCTCGGTTTCGCTGATGAACGAGATCGTCGTCAGGCTGCTGGTCTTGTAGGGATACTTTACCAATACCTTCATGCCGTCCGGCGGGCAGATGGTCTTGAGCTTCACCTCGCCCTCCTGCTTGAGCGTCCAGACGACAGGGATGGTTTGCCCGGCGAGCAGCTTCTTTATCTCGCACTTCGTTGGCCCCGCCTTGTTGTCCCTGCAAGTGGTTATCTCCGGCGTGAAGAGCCCGCTACAGTAATCGTAGAGCTCGACGACCACGTTCTCCACCGGCTTGTCGCCCTTGTTGTTCACATAGGTTATCAGCTTGGCGGACTGGCCTGCATCGATTTCATTGGGCACCGCCTCCAGGCTGGTCATTATGACGATGTCGTGCTCGTACTGGACTACCGTCGGTCCGCCGAATCCCGGTATCTCTGGCAGGCCTGGTATCTCGATGTTAAGCACAGGAATGGTGCACCCGGAACTAAGGACAACGAAAACCAGCATAAAAGGCAGCAGTTTCTTCATAGATAATAATAGCCGTGGAAGAAATATAAATTTGCCACGGGCTTATATCTTATGGACGTTCTTCATCAGTATTTCCTCGTTCCAATCATGCGTAACGGCTGGTTCAACCCGGTGAACAGCATCGCATACGGTCTGTTGCTCATAATAGGGATACTTGCAGTCTTCAGGCTTTTGAAAAGAATGGGAATAAAGATTGACAACAGGCTGATCATATCGCTCACGCCTTTCATAGCCTTCGCAGGTGTCACCAGGACGCTGAGGGATTACGTCTATCTCTCTAGCACCGGCGAAGAGGCCTTCTTCCAGTCCTTCACTGCCCACATGCAGGCGATGCAGCAGAATGCCTACGGCTATGTCTACGGCCTGACGAGCAACCATGCCCTCGCCTCAATCGATTCATACATCATCGCATGGTTCCCTACGCCAGGCTCCTATCTGATAACGTTCATGCTTGCGCTTTTCTCATTGTTCGTTTCGGTCCTCGCCCAAAAATACCTGAAGATAGCCTACTGGAAAGCCATGTTCTCGATGGGCTTCATATTCCTGGTGATAAACAGCGCGCTCCTGAAGGTCAATTCCTTCGCGCCCCTGCTCTACATAGGCGCCGTTTCGGCAGCCTGGAGCATGCTTTTCTTCGGGCTGAATTTCATATCGCAGTCCAGATTCCTGGAGAAAAGGAAAAACATCAGCGTCATCTCAGAGCCAATGAAGAAGATATTCACGAGAATCAACTGCTCCGTGCTGTCGGCGCACCTCTTCGACGCTACGGCGACGTTCTTCGCGATATCCATGTTCAGCACGCTGACCGGCGAGGGGTATACAGAGCAGCACTTCCTTTCGAGGGGCCTCATGCCATTCCTCGGCCCGCAGGTCATGTTCCTGCTCAAGCTGGCGGTCGTCCTTCCGGTGCTCTATCTCATCGACAGGTATGTGGAGGAGAAGGAGTTCAACAGCTTCCTGAAGATAGTGATATTCATACTCGGCATGGCCCCGGCCGCAAGGAACATCACGAGGCTCATGGTAGGGGTTTGATGTCCTAGGCATCCATTTACGAACAATAACCCACCAAAAAGTGGTAAAAACACAAGGTTTAAAAAACTAATGGCCATATTCTACTATTGAATTTCAGAAATTTCAAATCAAGCAAAAATCATGCAATGAGGGTTTAGTATGAATATGAAGAATTATTTAAGAATAGGCGGCGCAGTCGTAGCATTGACGGGTTTAGGCATAGGCGGATGTTTTTTATATCGTGGATGCTCAGCAGAGAGACCACAATACAATCCACCTGCAGTAGCTAGACAGACTGATCCCTCACCGCCAGCAGCGGATGCACCTGCACCAAAACCAGAACAGTTTTCTCCTGTTTGCGGGGATAAATTCAGGGTATTGGAAGTCTATTCAGGCCCGGAATCTTCAATCGATGGTTCAAAAACTCAGTATAGAACAACCTTAGTCGTCGAACGCATCGAAACTGATTACGGCGTTGCAACCGGACAGGCGGATGCAGTTACTTATGTGAGACCGGGCGAAGAAAAAAACAAACCAAAAAATCCATCCCGTTCCCCAAGAGAAAACTACAGGATTCATGCAAAGAAACCTGAAGCACCTGCTCCAGCAGCACCTGCTGCGCCACCCAGGAAAACATACAGGCTTGAGGTCGTGACAGGTGACCCCACCGATCCGGGCATCTTAATAAAAACACTTGGGGAATGCGGTGGCATTGTTGAGTTGAACGGAAGTGCAAAATCAGGGGGATCCGATTATGCAACCACCACATTCCGTGACATTCATGCAGACATGATTACCGTATCAGGAAGCCCGCTGGAGCCCGGGGAAGACAAAGGCTACGGCGGCGAGCAGGGTGTTGAATACAGACTTGTTAGGCTTGTCCGGGATGACGGCTTTAATCTTTCTTGCGGGAACCCCTGCGAAAAGAGTTGGCTTACATTGTATCTGGATGACCTGTCAACTCCAAGAGTTGATGCTGTCAGAGTTGACGTACCTGATGCCGGCAAGGACTGGAAACTGCCTCAGATCGGTTCAACAATAGAACTCGGAGAAAAACCATGGAAGCCGGCATACAATGATAGACGTGCCCTGGAGGCACCCAAAATCACTGTCAAACCAGAAAGGCAAAAATGGATGCTCCCCCAGGCCAGCAGAAGGCCATGAAATATTCTTCAGGAAGATTTTCTCATTTATAATTTTATTATTGATTTTTTGGCTGGCATACCGCCTGCGGTGTATTGTCGTATTTCCATTCGCAGTAGGCGCTGTACTTCACACACGTTTCCTTGTTAAGGATATTGCATTCGCCAGTCTTGAAGGTGCCCCCATCCTTTTCCCTGCCGCCGCTCTTGACCTTCAGTATGTATACCGCATTCGGGACGAGCCCGGCGTCCAAACCTTCCAGCACCATCTGGTGGGTCTTTGTCAATGACGTATCCTTCTTGCTGACGAAAGGCACGCTGTCGGAGTCGGACTGCCTTTTGTAAAGAACCTCTGAAAATGAGGCTAATGTCGTGTCCCATGTGACCGTCACCCGGTTGGTGGCGCTATCCACATTCACCACCACATTCTTGATGTCATCGGGGCCAAGCTCTACACCCTCAGGCGGAGCGGGAATACCCTGCCCTCCGCACACGTCGCTGAAGGCGAAAAGAGTGTCCTTCGTTTCAGTTTTCTTGAACCTGAAGCTGGCACTGGCGGTTATGTAGTATGTCTTGGAGGGGCCCTGGGCAATTTTATTGGGATCCTGGGGATCAGGCGTGGAGGTAAATGTACAGAAGACCGCCTGGTATTTCGGCAGCTTGGTCCAGGTGAGAGGCGGAGCGTCGTTCGTCGGCTTGGGGTTGCACACCCGGGTTATTCCATTCTCAAGCTCGCTGGAATAATTGAGCACGATTTTCGTGCCTTCCCACGTCCAGTCAATCTCACCGGGCTCTCCGGGAGTGAGGTTGAAGCCCAGGTAGAAAGGCCTGGCCCCACCAATCAGCGGCTGGTCGAAGGAGCCTATCGAAAGCTTCGCCGGGGACGTGGTTATGAACGACCCGACCTTGGCGGGCGCGAAGGTGCCCTTGGAGGTCCTGTCCTTCCATTCCTGCGGGCTTATTATTGTCAGAGGCATCCATGAGCTGACCTCGTACTCGTACTCCACGCTGATGTTCACCCTTATGTACTCGTTCCTTTTCTTGAGCCGATCGTACCAGCCGGGCATATTTTCTATCTCCTTGCAGTTCTTCCCGTTAAGGATGAAGAAGACCGGCATGATATCATTCTTATCAACAATGCTGTATTCATCCACCTCCTTCTCCTCCATCTTCATGTTCTGGATCTTCAGCGCATTCTTGAAATCGGCAGGGACGGATATCCTTACGGAGACATTTTTTGCCTTCACAGGCCCGGCGTTCTTTATGTTGAATGTGGCCATGGCATAGGTCCCCGGATAAATCGCCGGCACCACCAGATTCTCAATCTCAAGGCCGTACGCTCCGGTCGGGCCTGTCGGATTCTTGACATAGCTGCCTTCCATAATCTGCTTGGAGAACGCGACGGGGTTCGTGAGCAGCAGGAACGTCTGGCCGAACGTGCCCTGCACAGAGGCGAATGCCTCCCCGATGGGCTTCGTTATGGACGTTATGCCGTTATGGACAGTCGGCCACCATGCCCCGAAGAACCCCTGCCCGACTATCTGCTCGCCTACGCCAGAGCTGTAGAATATGAATACCATGACCAGCATTATTATGCCCGTATAGGGCCGCACCTGGGAAGGTGACGTGAGCCCGCCTACAAGCGATATTATCCAGAACCAGACGAACACGTTGCCGACCAGCGTGCCTATCTCGAGATTAAGGCCAGCGCCGCCCATGACGCTCCACAGCCCGATGAACATCAGTATGGCGAATATGATCTTGTCGAAACTCTCGAACGTTGACGCGACACCGCTCCCCGCCTGCCCTATGGCCCTCGCGAGGCCCGCCCTGTCCGATGTGGCCACCGGGAAAACCGCGAAGAATGCCATTGTGAGCCAGGCAAGCTCCGATGACCCGAATATCCCCCAGAAGACTACGAAAGCAAGGAAAATGGCCAGCGGTATCCTGAGGATGCCCTCAATGAACTTCTGCGGCTCCTTGATGTCATATTCCCCCGGCAGGCTGAAGTATGACAGGAAGCAGAACGCCAGAAGCACGAATCCCCTGAATGGCAGCTCAGTGGTGAAAAATCCAATGCCCAGGAATATCAACACAGTCAACTTTAGCAGGGATTTCATGACAGCAAGTCCTGCGGCATATTTGTTTTCCTGCTCAACCCCCATGCTGCCCCAGCGGCTGTCTCTCCAGTCGTCGACAAGCTTTGTGGGCTTGGGGTCAGGTATCATATTCCTGGCCGCCCATGCTGCGAAGGCCACCAGGAAAGGCCAGCCCAGCAGCGCGCCTGTGATAATGCCAATCAAGGCGAGGACTACGCTGAATGCGCTTTTCGTGCCGTATTTGCCAAAACCACTTAACCAGTTTCCTACTCTCTTGGGCCCATACTTGGAAGCATCTTTTCCGACCCCAGGAATTTTATTGATAAGCAGTCTTTCTTTCTGCTGCCTTTCATATTCTTTCTCCGACTTTTCTTTCGCCAGCGCATCGCCCTCCTTTTCCACTTCGCCGCCCTCTTCGTATGCCTTCTGCTCCTCTCGGGACAAGCGCTTGATTTCTTCATTGTCAAAGCCCAGCATTTTTGAAACTCCCTCGGCTTCATCCTCGCGTATTCCAAGCCTCTCTGCATTCATCGTTGTAGTTCCGCGATTCAGAAGACTTATCCTCATCCTTTCTATCTCATCCATGAATCGCTGCCTAAGGCGTGGGTTGGTGAAGTTAGGGAGCGTTACACTACCACGAGGAGTATGGAGAACTGCGCCAGGTGTTAAATTATTAAGCATCTGGAGCCTTATCTGCTTCATTTCTACTTCTTTCCAGTGCTCATAATCCCTTTCGCCGAAATCAATGAACCATGGTTGATATCCGCCCCCCCTGCAATAGTGGTTTGTGCACTTCATCCTAACAACAACGCCTGCATAGGGGTCTGTGTATCTATCAATCTTTATGGTCCTACGGGCACTTGGATCTTGTTCTGGCGGTACTGTAAAATCAGGGGATGTACCACCCCCTGGCGTAAATCCACGACATTCAGGACAGTAAAAATTGAAGGCGTAGACGAAGTTGTAATTTTCGGAGCCGACTAAATTGGTTATTTTGGGATAGATGCATATCATCTCCGAACCAGTGAAAACGAATCTGCTCCCGCAGTGATCACACTTGTAAACACGAAGATCTCTACCCCAGTATTTTACATTTTCATTGGTTTGTTTCAGAGTATGCATCTCCCTCTTATTCATCCTCCCGCAGACCGGGCAAAGGTAGCCGCCTTCCCCACCCCCCCCGTGGACATGGACATCAAAGTCTGCGTGCATGGTCGCGTCCAGTTTGGCAGGCTCAAATTTTATCGGTTCGGATGGTCCCTTTATTTCGCCAGTAACTTTAAGCGGTCCGGGTCCTTCTATTTTGATTTTGTCTGGTTCAACTCTTAGCACGCCTTCTATTCCGCCTCCTCCGCCACCGGCGGCAGGCGGGACAGGCATGTTTATTTCGATTTTCGATTTTTTCCCTTTTTTAATTGCTACGGTGTAAGGAACCCGTTGGTCTGACCTGAGAAGACCGTAATGAGGGCTGTTGTACTCAGCCATCAGAAAAAACTTATATTTGCCTGTCGGATACGGGACAGCAAACGCTGTCACTTTACCGATGATTTGCGGATAATCTGTATCGATTTTTCCGTAATCGGGTTCGAAATTTACGATTGTCGCATGGCATATTATATCAACCTCTTTTTTCTTCCTCCCGGTTGGTGCCACTGTCAATTTCTTCCCATTTTCATTGACCAAATAAGCGACAATTTCCAATTCCCCATATTCCTTGGTCTGACTATTTTTTTTAACATTTCCCGCCGGGCTTTCAGGTCTCCTGTCTCTGAAGAACTGGCTGGTCATATAAAAATAAATCTCTCTCGGTGCATTTTCTGCCCCAACAAGTTTCTCTTTTCTGGCTAAATCAAAAATTTCACTAAAAAACTCATCCTTATTGCCAGTCTCATAGTATTTCTCAAAAGAATTCGCAACCATTTCTGTGATATTGGAAATCTTTTCTTGGGGCCAATTGGTGTATCTTCTTCTGAGCCAATCTTCGATTATACGCTTTTCCATCACAGTCAGTCTAAACAATCCGGTCCCCAATTATTAATTACCCGCAAATTGTATAAATCCTTTGTTAGTATGCTCCAGCTTGTTTTCAATAGGATTTGCCATTAGAAAAAAATTCACGCTACTTCCACGCTGACGTCGGAGACGTCGAAGGTGCCAGTGCCGCCAAGCTCGAGCCAGTTGGTGCCGGACACGGCAAGGTTGCCGTTGAACCCTATGTTGTTCCAGCCGGCCTTCGCCTGGACCGAGCCAGCGCTCGCCTCGTTGAGCTTTATGCGCAGCTCACCGGATTTGTCCACGCTCTTGACGTACACCCTGACCACGCCGCCTCTGGCCTTGAGGAAATCGAGCTGAGTCTTCGAGACATCGAAGCGCTCCTTCATGGTCCTCTGGTTCTTTGACACGTAGGTCTTGAGGCTCACGTCCTGCAGCTCGAAGGAGCCGTTTATGGCGATGAATGTGAGCCTGTTGGTCCCGGCGCCTATGGACGCGGTCTGCAGGGCGGATTCCGTGAATTCCACCTTCTGCTGCCTGTCAGGCGTGCCATTATAGACCTGGTCGCCGTTCACATTCACCAGAAGCATACCCTTCTTGCTTGCGGTCACCCAGCCAAGCTCGAAGCGGTTCAGGGACTCGAGCTCGTCCTGGGAAACCGTGAAATCGGCGAACTTGGCAGGGCCGTATTCCGCGCTGACCTTGAAGTCGGAGAGTTCATACACCGTGGCCGCCCAGAAAAGAAGCCCGGGGCCCTGGGCCGCTATCTCCAGCGAGTTCTCGGCTTTCATCTGCGAGGCGTCAAGGGTGACGTTCTGCTTCCCCTTCCCGGGCCTTTTGCTGAGCACCTCCGCGCCGTTCCATTTCATTATCAGGTTCCCGTACTGGTTCGTATCGTCAACCGTGAACGTGATCTCCCCGCCTTTCACGAACTCAAGCACATTGTCAGGAATGGTTATATCGAACTTCTCGCTGCTGGAGCCGAAGAGACCGGCCGTTATCTCCAGTTTCGGTGCGGACCTTAGCAACTCCTTCTGCGAGACACCGACTCCGAAGGAGCCGAGATTCTGCGTCCTCGATACGTAATTCTCGGAGAACCCTATGGTGCCCGCGGTGAAACTGTATACAACATTCCCCCCGGTGCCTGGTCCGCCGCCCGGCCCTGTGGACGGGTAATAAGGGTAATAGTAGGAGGCTGCCAGAAGGGCTATCAGGATGATGGCGATTATTATCAGCGAGCCCACGAACGTGTCGATGCGCTTCTCCCCTTCTGCCATATATTATTATTCCGCTGCAAATCTATTAAAATTGATGTTAGAGGAAGAAGGTGGGGAAAACCATGCGCACGCTGGAAAAGGACCTGAAACACGGCAAAATCACGCTTAAAATGGAAAGCCCGGAGGACCTGTGGCATCTGGAGCGCCTCCTCCAGCCGGGCGACCTCGTCGAGTCCAGGACCATGAGGAAGGTTTCTGTGAAGCAGGCAGGCGAGCTGAAGCTCAGCGAGAAGAAGCCGATGACGCTGACCATCAGGCTGGAGAAGACAGGCTTTGACGAGACCTCGGGCACCCTGAGGCTGGCAGGGAAGATTACAGAGGGCCCGGAAGAAACAAAGCTGGCATCCTATCACACGCTCCAGATAGAGCCGGGGACCATCCTGACGGTCCAGAAGGCAAGATGGAGCTCCTACCAGCTTGACAGGATAGAGGAGTCAAGGAGCCGCCAGCCGGGGATTCTCATATGCGTCCTCGACAGGGAGGAGGCGGACATAGCACTGCTCTTGGATTCGGGGATGAAGAACCTCGGGCACATCGAGTGCTCCGACCCCGAGAACAGGGAGCCATATCATGCTGATATACTAAGGTTCATCTCCGGCCAGCATGGATGGGAAAGGGCAGTGATAGCGGGCCCCGGGTTCGAGGCGGAGAACTTCTTCACGTACATGAAGTGTAACAGCCCGGGGATTGCGGGGAAGTCGTTCCTCGACCGCTGCTCGCACACCGGGCCGTCGGGAATTGCGGAGGTGCTGCGCCGTTCGGGGGACAGGATACTGCAGGACACGAGGATAGGCAGGGAGAGCAAGACAGTCGAGGAGGTGCTTTACAGGATAAAGTCTGGCGGTCTTGTCGCCTATGGCAGATCAGAAGTGGAGAAGGCAGTGGGTCTGGGCGCCGCCGAGACGCTCCTGGTGTTACGGGAGAAGATAGGCGAATTCGAGCAGCTCATGGAGAAGTGCGAGAAGATGGGCGGGAGCATCAGGGTGATAACAGCCGACCACCAGCTGGGCGAGCAGTTCCTGCATCTAGGCGGCATTGCCGCATTCCTGCGGTTTAGGACAGAATACCAGGATTAACTATCTTTCATCACGAATGTCAGTAGAATAAGGTCAGATTCCCAGCCTGTCCCATGTCAGGCCTTCCTCGCCGGACGTGGTCCTCTTGTAGATTATGAATACCAGGATAAGGGCAACGGCAGCAACGACCCCTATCACTATGTAGAGCAGGACGTTAGTGCCTGCCGGAGGACTGGTGCCATCATTCCCTGGGGTCCCGTTATTTCCAGGTGTCACAGGCTCCGTGCCGGATTTCAGTTCTTCAAGCTCCGTAAGGCCTGCGCCGCCGGTCTCGTCATATGCCGCGATGAATGCCGCCTTCCCCAGCTTGTCCGCGTCGGCGACCATCTCGTCAACAGTCAGCCAG
>Ga0315294_10001620_pt1 | contig 24542 bp, 27 predicted proteins | sample YL17G13_40_MG_FD_203626 | JGI IMG/M metagenome (GOLD analysis project Ga0315294, IMG submission 203626) | Sediment microbial communities from Yellowstone Lake, YNP, Wyoming, USA - YL17G13_40 | ecosystem: Environmental > Aquatic > Freshwater > Lake > Sediment | place: USA: Wyoming | collected...
TACACCATACGCATAGGATTATTTTTGCCCTTCGGAGGATTGTTTATTCTGGTATTCGTCCTGCATCCGCTTCAGCAGTTTGCGGGCGCGGAGTTTGGCCGGCTCACTCATCCGGTCTTTAATCATTATGCCCTGCAAATGGTCATACTCATGCTGAAAAATGCGTGCCAACAGTCCTTCGCCGGTTTCAGTGAAAGGTTTGCCGTCCAAATCCAGCGCATGAACGGTGCAGCGGGTGTAACGAGTGATTTCGCCATAGATGCTCGGCAGGGAAAGACAGCCTTCCTCGATGGCCTCCTGAGAGCCGTCCGGTTCGATTTTGGGGTTGATATAGACTTTGGCGTTTTCCTTAGTGCCGTCCGGCGAGGCGACGAAGATTTGCAGATTAACGCCCGCCTGCGGGCCGGCAAGACCGACGCCTTTGTGCTCGACCATAATTTCTTTCATCCGCTCGGCCAATTGACGGATAGAGTCGTCAAATTTCTCAATCGGCTGGGCGGGTCTGCTCAGCATCGGCCCCGGAAACCGCGTAATTTTGCAATTGGAAAAGTTGTCTGCCATTTTCTCTTATGCGTCTATACCCAATATTAAAACAGGAATATCAATATTCGAAACGCCGCGATGTTCCAGGTCCCAGACGAACTGCTCGAAATACGACACGCCTGTAGACATTTCGTTGGCAAATCGCTTTATAGGAACGATTTCGACTCCAGTATCAATCACGTTTAGATTCTTGAAAATTGTCATTTTGGCGCAAACGTTATAAACCATAAAAGAATACTTGCCGAACTGGACTTCCACGCCAAGTTTGTTTTTAACGAAATCCATTTCCCGAAAAGCTCCTTTGAAAGCGTTTTCAGATTTATCGACATATTTTTTGATGTAATATTGAGTGGGATATTCGCAAACTGTTTTATGAGAGATCCATCCGAAAGAATAAAAATTTTCTTTGAAAGCCTTATTCAAGGCTCTTGGGTTATATAATACCCTCCCTATCATCGTTTTTTCTTTGCTTATCTTGGTTTTATACTGACTTGCCTTGATAGCTGCTATAACAGTTTCAATCTCCTTATATAAGCCGGGATATTTTTTCTTTACAGTCTTTTCGCCATTATTAAATGAATAAACGCCAGCAATTTTCATATTTAAAGTCCTTCTTTTTTCCGCCATTCAACAGGTACTTGAGAGACTTTTTCTTTTCCAGTAGGCTGAAATACTTCTTTGCCGAGCGGTCTGATTTTCAATTGTCCGTTATAAAAAGCATGGATTCGCTCTTTTCCGATTTCGTAATAATCTTTTTCTTTTTCGGCGCCAATGGCACGTCTGTTGTGTTTCAGGGCGGCGATAAGTGAAGATGCAACACCGACATACGGATCAAGAACGAAATCGCCTTCATTCGTCAGGGCAAGAACACACCGTTCAACCAATTCTATGGGAAATTGACAGGGATGCACGGTTTTTTCCGGATGATTTGATTTTACATTCGGAATATCCCAAAGTTCTCTATCCCAGTCCCTGATTACAAATTCCCAGATATCGGAGGGATTTTTCCCTAAAGGATTGCCGGAAGGCAGCCCTATTTTCTCGCCTTTAAAGTGCCGTTTCCCCGGATATTTTGACGGTACCCGAATATTATCAAGGTTGAACGTATAATTGTCCGATTTTGTAAACCATAAAATCGTTTCGTATCTTCCGGAAAATCTTTTGCTTGCGTGCAAACCGTGTCCGAAATACCAGATAATCCTGTTTCTTAATTGCAACCCCTTCTTTTTGAAAAGGTGATAAAAAAAGATGTCCAAAGGAAAAACTTCGCCGTTGTCAACATAGTTGCCCACCTGCCAGCAAATACTGCCATCGAGGGAAACAACTCGAATCAGTTCTTCAATGATTCGTTCTTGACCGGCAAGGTAATCTTCAATCGATATTTTTGTTTCATAGCTTTTGCCAATGTTGTATGGCGGCGACGTTATTACCAATTTTACCGATTGATTCGGCAGAGACTCTAGGAGGTCTTCCGCCCGTCCATTGTAGAAAACAATCGACGAGTCCCTGGAATAAGCAGAGCTGATCTCTGTTGTAAATAAGCGACTTTCGTATTTATGTTTGTTGATTTTTAATGCTGTACTCATACGGTTATCCGCTATTCTGATTTTTATAATCAATTATCGAATTCGTCGCCTTTGAAGATGCTGCCGAGATAACTTTTCTGCACGGTTTCGTTCTGGATGATTTCCTTTGGCGCGCCCTCGGCAATGACTCTGCCGTGGTCGATGATATAAGCCTTGTCGGACACTTCCAGCGTCCGCTCGACATTATGGTCGGTAATCAGGATGCTGACGCCGCTGGCGACCAGCCTGCGAATCTCGGTCTGCAATTCCTCGACGGTGATAGGGTCCACGCCGCTGAAGGGTTCGTCCAGCAGAATCAGCGACGGATTGGTCACCATCGCCCGTGCGATTTCGAGTTTCCTGCGTTCACCGCCGGATAAAAATCGCGCCTGGCTGTTGGCCACCTCGGTCAGACCGAATTGCTCAATCAATTCCTCGGCCTTCTGTTTTCGCTGGGCGGCGCTCATCGACATCGTTTCGAGAATCGCGATGAGGTTGTTCTGAACACTGAGCCGCTGAAAGACACTCGGCTCCTGCGACAGATACCCCATCCCCAGCCGGGCGCGTTTGTACATTGGCAGTTTAGTTACGTCGATGCCTTCAAAGACCACCGTTCCGCCGTCGGGCACAATCATTCCCATCACCATTCGAAACGTCGTGGTTTTGCCGGCGCCGTTGCGGCCCAAAAGGCCTACGATACTCCGCTGAGCCACGGAGATGTTGACCTGATCGACCACCGTGCGGCCGGTGTATTTTTTGACCAGGCCGTGCGTCTGAAGCAGCGTCATCTGTACCAAAAACAATCTCCTTTCGAAGTCGTCCAAACCCCGCTTGGGGGTCGGGGCCAACTCAAAATCACTTTTAGAGCGTATTATATCACCAAAAATCATTATGCCAACGGCCTTTTTTTCCTTATCCCGTCGCCGGCGCTTGAAATTTTTGTGATAAACCCCGCAATAAATTGCGGGGCTAAACCAACATCATTTTTGGGATTGCCTTATCAATGGCGAATGCATAGACTTGATGTGATGCTGACGGAGATTGAAAAACAAATTCTTCGCGTGGTGCAGGAACCCTTGCCGCTGCGCGAACAGCCATTCGCGGCGATGGCTCATCGGCTGGGCTGTCCGCCGGAACGACTTATTTCCACGATTCGCAACCTGAAGAAGACGGGACTTATTCGCCGATACGGCGCCATAGTCAACTATGCAGCGCTGAGCCGGACAGCGACGCTGGTCGCGGCGTCTGTGCCGCAGGAAAAGCTCAATGAGCTGATTACGGCGGTTAATTCACTGGCCGGCGTGTCACATCATTATCTGCGGAAACATTTGTTCAATCTCTGGTTCACTTTACAGGGCGCATCGCCGCAGGAAATTGAAAACACGCTATGTCAATTGAACAGACAAACAGATGTGCGGTTTTATTCTCTGCCGGCGGCGAGGGTTTTCAAGCTGGATGTGCGATTTCGTCCGGAAGGGCCGTCGCAAGAGGATTTTGAACGGATGGGATTTTTGCCGCCTGAAAATCCTGCTGCCGTTGTGTCTTTGACCGAAATGGAGAAGAAGTCACTGCGGTTTTTGCAGGAGGATTTTCCGATTATGGAAAGGCCGTTTGAAGCGCTGCGTCAAAAATCCGGCATTGCGAATATAGAGGAGTTTGCCGAAGGTCTTGTCGCCAAGAAAGTCGTCCATCGCATAGCCGCCATACTGAACCATTGCAAGCTGGGTTATCAGGCGAATGGGATGGCGTGTTTTGCTCTGCCGCAGGGGGAAATCGAATCGGTCGCGCGTGCGCTGGCCGAGCGAGCCGCCGTCAGTCATTGTTATCAGCGGGAAACGTTTGCCGGTTGGCCGTATAATCTGTTTGCAATGATTCACGCAGGCCGGATAGAGGACGTGGAGCGGTTTGTTTCCAGTCTTGCGGAAGAATATGGGATTTCCGAATGGGTTCTGCTGCCTACCGAAAAGGAACTGAAGAAGACCCCGGTGCTCTATGACGGGCGATGACAGGCTTTAAACTCGACCCCGGCGCGGCGGGACGGAACAAATTCAAAAAATCCGAGCTGAAGTCATCAGGGATGGGTGCAGATGACGGTGTGGTCGGACTTGAGGATATACGTTCCGCCCAGAGGACATTTCGGTACGCCGGCAGGAAAGAATTCGCGGTTGTTTATCACCTCTTCAAGCGTATCGGGGAATTTGCCCTTTTCCATGCTGTATAACTTCACTGCCGAGTGCAGCAGTTCGATGTTGGAGTTACATCGTGCTTGTTTATCAAGGGTAGCGCTGTGCGATAACCGGGGGACTGATATGGCGGCCAGAGTTGTTAATATCAATACGACAATTAACAGTTCCGCTGCGGTCATTCGTTTTGTTTTTGTGTTGTACATAATTTCATCCTGCCAAAAAAGGGTTCTGTTCCTCTCTTTATTTCGGTTCATTCAGGGCCGGACTTAAGTGGACAGATTTTTGAATCTTTCAGTACCGTGAAATTTTATCGGACTAACGGCAGGAAAAAAAACCGATACGGACCCTTTTTATCCTTTCGTAAAGTCTCTGATTAAGAAAGCTTACAAAATATTCGATAGCAGAACTGGAAAGGTATCGCCAAGACGTGAATATTTCTGGACAGGAACTTTAGGATATGCCGGAAATCGAACTGCTGGAAAAACAGAGTAACGGGACGGCAGAGGAGCAAAAGGAACGTCATTACGCCGAGGCGGGTATGGCCCTTCTGCAGTTATCACACGCCATCAAGAACATTATGCAAATGGTCGGCGGCGCTGCGGAAGTGACCGATTACGCCCTTCAGCTCAATCAGATGGAAAAGGCGGTCAAAAGCTGGGGGATTCTGAGCTTCAACTGGAAACGGCTGAGAAAATATCTGCTGGATATTCTGGATTACGCCAAAATGCAGCCGCTGCAAATTGCGTCCTGCGATGTTCATGAGGAGATCAAGCGGGTGGTCAATTCGCTCAAGTGGGTCACGGCGCATAAGAAATTCAAACTACAGGTGCAGCTGGATACGACTATGCCCCAGGTGGAGGTCGATGCGGAGCGCGTCGGACTGATGGCGTTAAATATGCTGCTCAATGCCATCGATCAGGCGGAAGAGGAAACAGGAACGGTGCGATTGCAGACCCGCTTTGTCGCTTCGCAGAATCAGTTTGAAATTCGCGTTACCGACAACAGCCCGGCGTATTCGTCGGAGTTTCAACAGCAATTATTCACGGCACACGAAACCCACAAACAGCGGTTCAGCAATGGAATCGGCCTTATGTTGGTTCAACAGATTGCCTGTCAGCACGGGGGACGAATTACGCTGGATTGCCGCGACGGAGCCAATACGCTCACGGCGACCCTGCCGGTGAAAGCCGCTTCATAGAGGCCGTCAACGCCGTTGGCATTCTATTTTGCCGGTTCCGGAAAGATTTTGTTGCTGGTTTCTGGTTTTCTGGGTATAATAATTCTGTTCAAAGTATTCATTTTGGAATCGGCAATGGCGAAAAATACAAATTCCGGCTTACGACGCGAAACGTGCAGCTTCTGCGGCAGAAACAAGAAACAGCATGAAGTTTTTGTCGAAGGGCCCAGCGGCGTTTATATCTGCCCGGAGTGCGTGGATTTATGTTCCACCATTATCCGCCAGGAACAAAAGCGAAGCCGGGGAAAGGCGATTTCCGGGGAGGTGCCAAAGCCGCGTCAAATCAAGGAATTTCTCGATCAGTATGTCATCGGTCAGGAGCTGGCCAAGAAAAAAATCTCCGTGGCGGTGCATAATCATTATAAACGGCTCGTCCACATCGAAAGCGATAACAATGACGTCGAAATCGAAAAATCGAATATTCTCCTGATTGGTCCGACCGGTTCTGGCAAGACCCTTTTGGCCCGGACGCTGGCGCGGATGCTGAAAGTGCCGTTTGCCATCTGCGACGCCACTACGGTGACCGAAGCCGGTTATGTCGGCGAAGACGTGGAAAACTTTCTGCTGCGTCTGCTGCAGAACGCCGATTACGACATTGAGGCGGCCCAGCGGGGGATTGTCTATATTGATGAAATCGACAAAATCGGCAAGACCAACCAGAATGTCTCCATTACACGGGACGTTTCCGGCGAAGGCGTACAGCAGGCCCTCTTAAAGATGCTCGAAGGCACCATCGCCAACGTGCCTCCGCAGGGCGGACGCAAACATCCCGAACAGGCCTATATTCAGATTGACACGACGCACATTTTGTTTATCTGCGGCGGAACCTACGTGGGTCTGGAAAACATCATTAAAAAACGTCTGGGCCGGCGGATGATCGGTTTTGGCAGCGAGCAATCGATGCAGGACGACAAGAAGGCGGATTACAGCGCCGTGATTAAACAGGTGACGCCGGAAGACGTGATTGAATTCGGAATGATCCCGGAATTTGTGGGGCGTTTGCCGATTATCACCACGCTGACGGCGCTGGATGAAGAGGCCCTGATGCAGATTCTGACCGAGCCGAAAAACGCCGTGGTCCGCCAGTACCAGAGACTCTTTGAGATGGAAAACGCCAAGCTGGAGTTCACCGAGCCGGCTCTCAAACTGCTGGCCAAAAAGGCGATGGCCAGGGACACCGGCGCCCGAGCTTTGCGGGCCATTATGGAGGAACTGATGGTGGACCTGATGTATCGGCTTCCCGAAGAGCCCAAGCCGGGACATTATGTCATCACTTCCGATATTGTGGAAGGCCGGGCGGATTTATTCGCTCAGACCCGGGAGATGAAGGAATCCGCCTGAATAGGGCATTCCACAGAAGCCAAGTATTCACCACAGCCGGTCGCTACCGCCGGCGGTTTTTTTAAGGTCTGTATGATAAGCATACAGCCGGGGTCATTTCCGAACGTCTCAATTCCCGGCTCAATCGTGTGTTTTCCACGAAAAACAGGGTCAAGGCAGGGCTGGCATAAAGATTGCATATCTGAGAAGTGATGGCATAGTGCGCTTGCGCGGAAAAGCAGAGAAACTCTATGGACTCAGGTTCAGGGATGGGCCAGGAAAAAGAAGATAACGTCACACAACCAACCCAAACGGATGTGCCGGACTCCAATGCGGCAGGGCCGAAGGCGGAGACGACCTCGTCTGAACCGGAGTCGTTTGTCGGCGACCTTTCTTTTTTGAAGGAGCTGACCGCCAAATCGGCGTCGCGGTCGGCTCACAAAGGCGGTATATCCGTTGTAGTTTCCCGTCCTGTATATATGATTCTCGCGGCCAATATCCTGCTGATGCTGATTTTGGTCGGAGCAGTTTGGTTTCAGCCCATAAAAATAGTCGGTTTTGGGCTTGCCGAGACGCCCCCGGCAGCGCAAGTCCAGCCGTCTAATCATGCTAATTTGGCGGCTTCGGCGCCTGCGCCGGCATCGACACAAAATCCCCCAGACGTCACATCCGAAGTAAAGCCGGATGAACTTGCCGGTGTAATCGAAAAAGCCGTTTTAAGTCCGGAGGAACAAGAACGTTTTGGGCAGGGCGTTTCGCTGAAAACCGCCGATGATTTATTTGCCGCAAAGGAGTATCTCAAGGCCTGTTATGTGTATCATCAGATCAGTTTGAATTGGATTTCTTCCGACCCGGACAGCGAGTACCTGAAGGATTACCTGAAACTCCGGATGGCGGTTTGTCTGCATTGCGCGGGCGAGGCGCACACCCAGGAACGGTATTTTTCGCAGGCGCTGCAGAGCCGGTCGGCATACGTCCGCGGAATGGCCTGCTATTATCTGGCTCGGATACGTTTTCAGAATAAGGAATATCTCCAGGCGAGAAAGAACGCCTATCAGGCGGTGGCGCTGTGGAGGGCATTTGAGGGGATGGTTTCGACCAACCTCGAGGCGGATTTGTATTTTCTGATTGCCGACTCGCTGACCCGACAGGTGGTAGGGTTTTACAATATGGATCAAGCGCTTCCGGGCCAAGGCTGGTCGGAGCAATTGACGGACGTCTGGCCGGCGGAATCGGATACGCTGCGGCTGCAAAAGGCATTTTCGCTTACCGCCGAGAAGGTCGGCGAAGGAGCGGGCGGCCCCAAACTGACCGTAGATACGCATCTCCCCGTCGGCAGTCAATGGTCGCTGGTTTGTCTGTACAGTCCGCTGGAAGAAACACTGTGGAAAGCGATTTCCGAAACCGGCCTCAAGACGGCGTGGAAGACCGATTCGCAGACGATGCGCAGCCGACCGGTGACAGCGTATCTGACGTATGTTCCACAGCAGTATATGATGGAAGTACTTTGTGGAAGCGTCGGTTTACTCTGGCGATTTGACGGACAGAACGCCTCCATTCTGAATCCGGAAGGCTATACGGATTTTGAGGGACATCGCAATGAGCTGATTCAGGAAGCGATTTCACTATGGCAGCGGTTTTTACTGCGGTATCGTGACGATCGCCGCAGCCCCAATGCCCATTACGCGCTGGGTCGGATGTACACCTTCGCCGGTCAATTTTCGGCGGCGCTGGGCGAATTCAAGTTATTGGAAGCGCGGTTCGCCCAGAATCCCATTACCCCATACGCTTATCTGGAAGCCAGCAAAATCAAAGTAGAAATGAAGGATTACGAAGGCGCCCGCATTGATTTGAATGAAATGCTGCTGCAATATCCGGATTGTCCTATCGCCGATGAAGCGACACTGTATCTGGCGTGCGCCACGCTCGAAAGCGGGCAACCCGATCGGGCAAAGGATTTGTTTCACAAGGCATTTCAGATGAATTTAAGTGAGGTGGGGAAATGCGAAGCAGCCCTTGGGCTGGGCCGCTGCGCGTACGCCCAACAGGACTGGGCCCAGTCACAAGTGTGGCTGAGCCGGGCGATGGAATTGATGGGGGACAAGAATGATTCCCGCGTCGGACCGGCCTGTTTTATGCTCGGCAGGACGTACATTGCGCTGGGACAGTACGTCAAGGCGTCGGAGGCCCTGCGAATCGCTCTGGGCGGCAGACTTTCGGAGAAGGAATCTGTTCAAATTATTTTGGAACTGGTACAGGCCGAATCGCGGCAGCAGAATTATCTGGAAGCGATGAACATTCTGGAAAGCGTTCCTCAAAATCATCTCGGTCAGCAGGATTCGTGTGAACTGCTGATTGCCAAGGCCGGCATTCTGCGGGAGATTGACGCGGCGGATTCGGCGGTTTCATTGCTTCGCAGAAAAGTTGAATTTATCGCTGATTCCCATCTGCGGGCGTGGCTGACGCTGGAACTGGCGAAGTGCTATCTGGCCACGGGCGATTATGCGCTGGCCCGGCAGGAGATAAACGATATTCTGGCGGATATACAGGACCCTGTTCGCGTCAGACAGGCCCAACTGATTCTGGCCCGCGCGGCGGAAAAGCTGGGACAGCCCGACCAGGCAGAGACTTTTTGTATCGCGATTTTGACCGGTCCGCAAACGGAAAGCGAAATTCAAAACGAGGCGTTTAATGTTCTGGGGCGGGTGTATGCCGGGCAAAAACGCTATGAGAAGGCGGCTCTGGCCTTTGCAGGGATTCTGTCCGGGGGAGGAAACAAACCATGATTTCTGTGGGATTAAAGCTCATCATTTGCCTGGGGCTGGTTTTTTGTCGGGATGTCACCCTGACCGAACCGAACCAAACGACCGACAGCATCGCCCGCGAATCTGAAACGCTTCGTCGGCAGGTAGAGCTGCAACGGGTTTCGGCAATAGATTCCAATCAATCGACCCAAACGGACGTTCTCCGACAAATCGTCGGCCAGCTTCAATCCCTGCAATGGCCAGCGGGCCGTACTGTTTCTGCCAGGCCCCGAACCGCGGAGAAACCGCAGGAAGAAAAAATACAGGCTGCAAAGATGATACAAGCGTCTGCGGCGGCTGCGTCACTGATTTGGGCGAAGAACAAAGAGTCCGGTACGCCGCCAATTTGCAGTCTGGACGAAGTAAAGAACCCGGTTAACGTATTAGCTGCGGCGGACGCCCTGTATCGGGCGAAGAATTATGTTCAGGCAACGAGGTTTTATGAAATGGCGGCGGAATCGAAGCAGGAAAGCGACCCTCTGGGCCGCCAGTGGGCGATGTATCAGGCGGCCAATTGCCTGCGACAGCGGGACCTCGACAAAGCAGTCGAATGGTATAACCGGTTGATTGCCGAATATCCCAATTCGCCGTGGGCGTCGGCGGCGCTGGCGCAGCGGAAGAATCTGGACTGGCTTAAACAAAATCAACCTGTACTCTCAAAAAGCATAACTAACAATGACCCCAATCAACGATGAACTTACTTTTTATCACGCGCTGATTCTTGAGCCGGATTCGCGACAGGCAGCGGGGCTGCTGGAAGCGCTTGCGCGGCGAGGCATACGCGGGACCGTCGCAGTCAACGACGGTCAGGCCGACAGTCTGCTGGGGCGGTTCAGCTGGAAGCTGATTTTCGTCAGCGAGGATTTTTTGAGGATATTCGAGCGCTGCGCGGATACGACGATGACATATCTGCGCGTCAATATGCCTGAAATTCCGGTGGTTCTGATCGGAGCAGAGGATTCGTCGCGCAAGGCATTGCAGTCGGTTCGAGAGGGGTTTGCCGAGTATCTGGTTCGGCCGGTAGAGCAGGACAAAGCGGCGGCGGTCCTCGATCGATTTGTACCCAATCATCCCATGTCAGTGCTGGAGCAGGTCTGTGCGGCCAGCGGGCCGGGCCATCAGTGGATTATTGGCGCCAGCAGCGTACTGCGGCAGGCGCTTGAACTGGCGAAAAAAGCGGCTCCCACCTCTGTACCGGTGCTGATTGAAGGCGAAAGCGGTACGGGTAAGGAACTGCTGGCCCAATTGCTGCACGAAAAAAGTCGGCGCTGCGACGGGCCGTTTGTCAAGGTCAATTGCGCGGCGTTGAATGAGTCGCTTCTGGAAAGCGAACTGTTCGGGCATGAAAAAGGGGCCTTTACCGGAGCGTTGTTTTGCCGCAAGGGCCGGTTTGAGCTGGCTCACGGCGGGACGCTGCTGCTGGACGAGATTGCCGAGACGCCGGCGGCCTTTCAGGCCAAACTGCTGCGGGTCGTTGAGCAAATGAGCTTTGAGCGGGTCGGCGGAAACGATCCGGTACGGGTCAATGTTCGCATTCTCAGTACGACCAATCGGTCGATTGGCGAATGGGTGGAGCGGGGGCAGTTTCGGGCGGATTTGTATTATCGTCTGAGCACAATTCGGCTTCGGATACCGCCGCTGCGGGAGCGAAGGGAAGACATTCGGCAGTTGATTTGGCTGTTTGTCAATGAATTTGCCTGTGAGACGGCTCGAAAAATTACCGCGATCGACCGGCGAACGCTGGAATTGTGGGAGCGATATGACTGGCCCGGCAATATCCGGCAGCTTCGTAATATGGTTCGCTCGGCAATGATTCTCGGCAGCGGCCCCATCCTGAACGTTGAGCAGATACCGTGGCTGATGGAAGAGCTGCACGAGGGGCTGACCGTCGGCGAAGGCGCCCGGGCGAAGTTTGAGCGGCTGGCCGGCACTTCGCTGGAGGAATTGGAGCGGATGGCGATTCTGGCGACGCTGCAGCGGGAAAATGGAAATCAGGCGCAGGCGGCGCGAATACTGGGTATCAGCGACCGGACGCTGCGTGAAAAAATAAAACGATATCATCGGCCTGACTTACGGCAACCCGTTATGCAGGTCGGATAACAGGAGAGGCGATATGGCAGACGAAACAAAACAGGAAAAGAAACAGGGGAAAAAACCGGAATCCCAACCGGAAACAAAACCGGAAACGGGAAAAGGGGCCTCGACAAAAGGGAAAGGTCTGTTTGTGTGGCTGATTCCTGGAGCGGTGATTCTTGCCGGGGCGACGGGCGGATTCGCTCTTTCCCAATTGATGGGCGGGACTTCCAAATCCTCCGTCGGCCATTCGGCGCCGACCAAACAGTCGGCTCCTTCGGGTCATTCCGCTGGCTCCGGACACGGCGAATCAAGCGAGAAAGCCGTCCCGCAGACGGAAGTAGTGGATCCGGTGACAGGTGAAACTGTTCAAAAGTCGTGGGTGTACGATAAGCTGGATACCATCATCGCCAATCTGGATGAACCGGGGGTGGCCCGATATATCCGCGTCACGGTGATTCTTGAGCTGAACCCCCAGTTGGATCCGGTCAAAGGACAGGCGTTTCTCGACGGGAAAAAAGCACAGTTGCAGGACTGGCTGACAACGTATCTGGCCGGACTGAATCTGGAAAATGTCCGCGGTTCCCGCAACCTCAACCGCATTAAAATGGAAGTGCGGGCTCAGTTCAATCAACTGCTGTTCGGACAGGATAAGACGTATGTGGAGAAAGTGTTGTTCAAGGAGTTCGCGGTACAATGAGCCAACAGGCCGTACAGGACAGAACGATTTCCCGACAACGACTGATGCAGATACTGCGGCGTCGTCAACCTGAGACTTCCGCCCAGGCGACTGCGGCGTCCAGCGCGCCGCTGTTTGACTGGACGTGTCCGCATCATTTTGATTCGCAGGAATGGTCACAGATGCAAAATCTGGGCAAAAGGATTGCCGCTGCCATCGAAAACACTCTGGGTCCGATGTGCCTGGAGGAGCCAAAGGTAACGATGAAGAAAGCGATGCAGGACTTTGCGTATGTGCTGGCCGAACAGACGATTCGTCAGGAAAAACCGCAGTATTTTCTGCCGTTCTCAGCACAGGATAAGCGAGCTGAAGGATTTCTCGGTATTCAGCCGGAGGCGGCCAAGATACTGATTACCCAGTTGTTGCGGGATTCGGAAGCGTCGGTGGGGCAAAGCGGACCGCTTTCGACGCTCGAAGAATTTATTCTGCAGGATGCGGCGACAGGGATTACGGAGGCCATTCTCGCAGTTTTCCAGGGATACGGCCAGGTGATGTTGAAACAGGCCGATTCGACTATTCGGGGGGACTGGCCGCTGGAGGCCAGAGAACTGCAGGATTTGTGCGGATTCACGTTTACGGTGACATTTCCCAAACAGACGATTGAACTTACGATGTTAGTTGTGGGAGAGGTGTTTGATGCGGTGTTGGGAACCGAGAGGCATACCCGCCAAAAACCTCTCAACCCGGCGGAGTTGAGCAGGAAAATTCTTCGTCAGCTTTACGATGCGCCGGTGGAAGTTGCCGTACGGCTGTGTCATTCTTCGGTTCGAATGGAAGATTTAATGTCCCTGGAGACAGGAGACGTGTTGATACTGGGTAAAAAGACGACGGAGCCGATGGAAACACTCTTAAACGGTCGTTTTTGTTTTTACGCCTGGCCGGTGATGTGCGAGGGGAAATTGTCGCTGGCGGTATCCCAAGTCAGAAAATAGAAAAGGAAATCCGATATGGCAGAAACACAAACTGTTCAGAGTGAACCGCAGCAGGCGACAGGAGCGGAAACACCGCCGGCAGCCGGAACGGAAACACCGCAGACAGCCGGAACGGAAACACCGCAGACAGCAGGTACGGAAGTGAAGCAGATGGAACTGGAGCAGGTCGCGCCGACCCAGCCGTCGGGACAGGAAAACCTGGATTTGCTGCTGGACATCCAAATGCCGATTACAGTGACGCTCGGCAAAGCGCAGATTCCGCTCAAAAAACTTCTGCAATTAGCCCCCGGCGCGGTGCTGAACTTAGATAAAAGCGTGGGTCAGCCGGCGGAATTGTTTGTCCAGGATATTCCGTTTGCCACAGCGGACGTAGTTGTGGTCGATAACAATTTCGCGGTGCGGATTCGGGAGCTGCTCGGCACAGAGGAATCCAAGACGCCCGCCCCGACAAAATAACTCTGATGCGCGGATAAAATAATGCCGGAAACGCTCAAGACAAAATCAACTTTAAATGGCGTAGTCTCAAAACTTGCCGTCAACAGCAACTTTGTGTTCGCGGCGATGCTGGTGGCGATTCTGGCCACGCTGCTGATTCCGCTGCCGACGCCGATTCTGGACATTGGGCTGGCGTGCAGTATTTCGCTGGCGATCGCCGTGCTGATTATCGTGCTTTCAACCGGGGAACCGCTGGAATTGTCAACATTTCCATCGCTGCTGCTGATTACGACGCTGTTTCGTCTGGCGCTCAACGTCGCCTCGACGCGGCTGATTCTGCTGCATGGCTACGCGGGAACGATTATTAACACGTTCGGCAACTTTGTCGCCGGCGGAAATCTCATCGTCGGGCTGGTGATGTTTTTGATTCTGGTGGTGATTCAGTTTGTCGTCGTCACCAAAGGCGCCGGGCGCATCAGTGAAGTCAGCGCACGGTTTGTGCTGGATGCGATGCCCGGAAAGCAGATGGCCATTGACGCCGACCTGAACGCCGGCGTTATCACCGACAAGGAAGCCAAGGCCCGCCGCGACGTGATTGTCAAGGAAAGCGAATTTTACGGTGCGATGGACGGCGCCAGCAAATTCATTTCCGGCGACGCCAAGGCAGGGCTGATTATCACCGCGGTCAATCTGGTCGGCGGCATTCTGCTGGGCTGGTCGCGTGGAATGGATATCGCCTCGGCGATGCGACAGTACTCAGTCTTGTCCATCGGCGACGGCTTAGTCAGTCAGATTCCCTCGATTATCGTCGCCGTCAGCAGCGGCTTTCTGGTCAGCAAGATTCGTTCTGAAAACACCATCAGTTTTGATATGACCCGCCAGATGATTCGGCATGCCCAGCCGATGATGATTATCGCGGTGGTGATTGGGGCCTTTGCACTGGTGCCGGGGTTTCCAAAAACACCGTTTTTGGGTATTGCCGCAATCTGCGGCGGTCTGGCTTATGTGTTGCGGCTGGAGGGGAAAAAGGAGTCTCGCACGCCAGCGGAAGCTGCGGCGGAAACGACCGCTCAGGAGATGGTACGGCCGGAGGAAATGCTGCACGCCGATATCCTGTCGATTCTGGTGGGAGTGCGGCTGATTCCGATGGTGGATCCGAAACGCAAAAGCGGGGTCTTTGAGCGGATTGGAGCCCTGCGGAAGAAAATCGCACAAAAATATGGTTTTATTATGCCGCTGGTTCACCTGCGTGACAATCTGAATCTGGAACCCACGGCATACGAGATTCGGCTGTATGACCATATTATTGCGTCGGGCCGGATTGAGCCGGACAAGTTTCTGGCGATGGACGCCGGCGCCGTGCAGAAACCGGTCAAGGGAATTGCGACCAAAGAACCGGTGTATGGGCTTTCGGCGCTGTGGATTAACGAATCGGACAAGGAAACCGCCGAACTCAACGGCTATACGGTCATTGATCCGGAGTCGGTGCTGATTACGCATTTGTCCGAGACGATCGCCCGCCACGCCCACGAACTGCTGACGCGGGAGGATGTACAGCAGCTTTTGGAACGGCTGCGTAAAAATCAGCCGTCGCTGGTTGGCGAAGTGGTGCCGGAGATGATTTCGGTCGGATTACTGCAGCGAGTATTGCAGAATCTGCTGAAGGAAAACGTTCCCGTTCGCGATTTGCCGCTGATTCTCGAATCGCTGGGCGAACACGGCGGCAAGACCAAAAGCGCCGTTCTGCTTACAGAATTCGTCCGCAAGGCGGTTTGCCGAAGTATTACCGAACAGTTTTCCAGCGTAAAAGGCATTGAAGTGATTACGCTCGATGCGGCGCTGGAGCATTTTCTGGTGAACCGTGTCAGCCAGACGCCGGATTCCATTTCGCTTTCCGTCGGGCCGGACACGGCGAATCAACTGGTCCAAATGATTGCTCAGGCCTGGAAAACGGCAATGGAAAAGGGACTTGACGGGGTCGTGGTGCTGTGCGACGCCCGTATTCGTCCGGGCTTATATAACCTGCTGAGTCGCTCCGTCCGGCGCCTGCCTGTTCTGGCTTATGACGAGATTGTTCCCGGGACCGTTCTGGACGTGATTGAAACCGTTTCCGTTGCGGTCAGTGAAATTGAAGCCGGTACAGCTCTGGTGACGGTGTAAGCGGCGGAGAATAAAACCGTATGGACAGAACGCTCCGACATATCGCTCGACGATGCGCCATTGCCGTGTTTTTTCTGATGGCGCTGACAGGGTGGCTTTGCGGTCAGGAACCTGTGGTCTGCGCCTGGCGCGGAATATTAGGCGCCGCGGCGATGTATCTTGTCGTCCGTACGGCTGCGGCAATTACAATTCACGTATTGATTGACGCGATGGCGCAAAGCGAAGCGCGAAAAACTCAACTGAAGGATAAGTCGTAGTGGAACCGCTGACGAAACAGCCCAAGACGCTGGTTGAACAAACAGATACGCAGACGGCGGCGCCTGCGGCGATGGCGGCGGAATTTCTGGAGCCACAGCCTTCCGTTGGACAGGCGGTTCGCGCTTATACCGATCATACCCGCAAGCAGCGGGAAGACGAAATGATTGTCCGGTATCTTCCGCTGGTCCATAAAATAGTCAGCAAAGTCGTTACGTATCTTCGACCGCCGCTGTCGCGGGAAGACCTGGTTTCAGCCGGGACGATTGGCCTGGTCAAGGCGGCGAGGGATTACGACTCGACGCGGGACGCGGAATTCAAAACCTACGCCTTTATTCGTGTCCGCGGCGCGGTGATTGACGAGTTGCGAAGCTGGTCGTTTGCGCCGCCTAACATCAAACGTCAGTTCGACCAGGCGCAGGAGATTTCCAGCCGAATGATGGAGCGGAACGGCCGGTTGCCGGCCGATGAGGAGCTGGCCGAACATCTGGGAATCAGCACCGAAAAGATGTATCGGATTTTTGAGACGGCCCGCGCCAGGCATTTTCTGTCCATTCACGGCGATACGGGAGAATCGCCGATGCTGGGCCAGATTCTGGCCTGCAGCAGTACGATGGAGCCGGATCAGCAGATAGAGCGAGAGGAATTACTGGAAGCGCTGACGCGTGCGATTCAACAGCTTCCGGAAAAGCAGCGACGGATCATCGTGATGTATTACCAGAAGGAACTGACGATGAAACAGATTGCCGCGGTGCTGGAGATCACCGAGTCCCGCGTCAGTCAGCTTCACGCCACGGCGCTGTTTAAGCTTTCGGTCCGCCTGGGCCAGGAGAATGAATAAACCGTCCAAAGGAAAGACCGAAATATGGTGGATGAGAACAGTCCTAAAATTCAGCCGTCGCTGGAGCATGTTGAGCAACTCGTGGCGGTGGATCAGTCGCAACAGGATAATCGCAGGCCTGCGCAGCGTCATTCAAAGCGGCCAAAACGTCGGGGCGAGATCGAACAGACGCTCGAAGAAGAACAACAACCCCATCATTCGCAGGACGACGGACATATTGATTATCGCGCATAGAGTATGCAGGAATGAAGTATGATTCGAAAGCCTATTGAAATTATAAAGAAGCATCAGGTTCGGGTCGGCGGAACCGTTCGCATCGGCGCCGGAGAAAAAAGCGTCCCTGTCAGGCCTTTGACTCCTTCCGGGACGGTTCCGCACGAGCCGATGCAGGCGCGGGTCGTGGAAAGCAACACGGATTACACGGTTATCGAAGTTGTCTGTTCCTGCGGCCAGAAAACCCATATTCAGTGCAATTACGCTGGCACGGCAAAATCACAATGAAAGGTGTTTTCAGACAGGAGATGCTGAAATGAATAAAATCAGTTTACTTTTACTGCTTCCGGTATTGGCAGGGTGTCATTGGAGCGGCGAACAGATTATCCCGGTTTCGACGGGAGCGCCAATGACGGTCGGACAGGATGCCGTCAGTCTCGAGCGGCGATTTTCGGATTCGCAGAAAGTTGATCCGGTACAGACGATCACGATGTGGGCTCAGCGCTACGAGGAACTGTCCAAACAGGCCGAGCAACTGCGGAAAGAAAATGTGCAATTACTTGAGCAGAACAATCGGATGCAACAGGACCTTGGCAAGGTGAAATTGGAACTGGAGCAAAGCCGAAAAGAAATGGAACAGTCCAATAGTCTGCTGCAGGAAGCGCATGTGGAATTGAGCAAATGGAAGGCCGACGTGCTGGGTTTCCGAGAAGAAATACGTCAGGCTCAGGCGGCGCAACTGTCGGCGCTGAGTAAGATTCTGCGGCTTCTGGGCGCCGAATCGGTCGGGTCACAAAATGAACAACCCCAACCTCAGCCGCAATCTTCTCCGCAGCGGGAGGGCGGACAATGAGACTCGCAATTGGGCTTATGGGATTTCTCGGAGCCGTTCTGCTGATGGGCTGTTCCGTTCTGGAATCGGCGGTTCGTCCGGACGGGCATTTTTATCTGGACAAAACCGCGGATTTCGCTTCCGTGGGAAAGATTGCCGTTCTGGAACTGAAAAACGAGAACATCTCCGCACCCGAACTGGGGAAAATCCTGACGCAGACCCTGGCCGACAATCTGGGCAAGAAACATCTGTTCAGCATCCGAACGATCTATCGAACAGATCCGGAGTGGAACGGGTTGAATCTGGATGAGGTTCAAGCGTTTTCCGTGCCGAATATGGCCGAGATGCACAAACAGTTGAAAGTCGATGCGATCCTTGTTGGAACGATTACCCGTTATCGTTCCTATCCTCAATTATTGACGGCATTGCGATTAAAACTGCTGGATTTACGCGACGGCAGATTGTTGTGGGCGGTGGAAGACGTCTGGGACAGTACCGATAAAAACACCGAGCTTCGCGTCAAGCAATTTTTTGATGCGCAAATGCGAACCGGCTATCAGCCAATGAACTGGCAATTTGTGATTAACAGTCCCGCTACGTTTCATAAGTTTGTGATGTATGAGGTTGTCAGCACGCTTCCGGAAAGCCGGATGAAGTGATGAAGAGTGCGTCCGAGAAATAGATTTTCAGGTGTGATAACAAGGATTTTTCGGAAAAAAGAAAGTTTTCACTTTAGTGAACGAATCACACTGCGACAATGAAAGCGAAAAGCTTTTTTTAAGGCTGTGAAAAATTCCAGGAAAGGCGAGGGGAATGACATTCATAAATCCGAACATAGCTATTGTTGCCGGCGCAGCGGTCCGATCCGCGACGTCTGAGACCCGACAGAATCGGCGGAAAGGCGCCTTGGAGCAGACGGTTCAGCTCGGACGGGAGTATGTCGAAATTGTACAGCGGGCGCAGAAAGAAAATCCCGAAGATCGTCCGGAAATAATTCAATGGGTGAAAGAACTGCTTTTGAAGGGGCATTTTGATAGTCGTCAGGCCGCTCGCGAAGCAGCGCAGAAAATTGTAGAGTATGGAGTATAAAGGCAATTCCGGATCAGGGACGGTCCGGTGACAGGAACAAGGGAGTGTGGGATATTCTTTCCCCGAGCCGCCGTGATCGCGGCTCTTTTTTTGTGTGCGGTCGTTTTGAAGAACTAAGCGGTGACGTCAATGAACAAGCCGAGAGGATATATTTTTGTGGTTTTGAAAAGTTTCTGCCATTTGTCTGCGACGAAATCTGTTTCGACGGTCTGGATTTTTGCCCGGAAGACCAGGCGCGGCGGCTTTGACAAGTAATCCCGCCGGTGATTATCGGGCTGTCGCTGAGACATCGCCCGACACGGCTCCAGCAGCCGTGAATCCACAATTCTGCATTCAATGTGCTTTGACATTTTTCATCCCCTCGATTCCAAATGCCGGGTAAAGCGTATCTTCTCGTTGTTTGCCCCTGACTTTCTATTTGCAACCTCCGGCTGTTGTACATTATAAACACAATGGGGTTTTGGTTCAACTTTGTGTGGTTTGTTTTGGAATAGGGGCTGATAACATCGGTTCTTTTCATTGCTGAAAACGCGGAAATCCGGATTAAACTTGCAAAAAATTTTGGTTCTATTCATAATCCGGTTTGTGGAGAGAAATGAGTATGCGGATTTTGGCCAAATGTCCCGGTTGCGGTGGACGGATTGAACTTGGAATACAGTATTTGGATCGTCGTCAGCGATGCCGAAGCTGCGGTCGGCTGTTCAAAGTGCCCGATGCGCAACAGATAGAGAAGGCTTTGCAGGTCGCCCGGCAGGCGGGAAAGGCGGTTTTTATTGACGAGGACGGACGCGTATATGGATAGTCGTGCCGACCGGTGTGATTCTTGGCAGCAACAACCCCCTGACCGCCATAGGCTATTAGATCGCCATTATGCTGGCGATTTTCACCGGCACGTCGATTACGGTCATCCTGGCGATTTTGTTCTCCGCCCGCAGTGCATTTAACGCATACGGAATGCTGAGGCCGGAAATTTTCAAATAAGGATTTTTGTGGTTAAAACAATCTGTGGGTGTCTTTTAATGGAAATGCTTTTAGAGCTTGACAATGTCTCAATATAATTATACAATTATGCGGATGTTTATCGTCTTAAATTCATAAAGGATTCAATTGTGTCTTCGAAAACGATCTCGGCAATAATACCTGTTTTTAACAGCGAAGGAAGTCTTGAGTTGTTGACGAAAAGACTCTGTCAGGTACTGGAGACTCATTCCGAAAATTTCGAAATTATTTTTGTCAATGATGGCAGCCAGGATGCGAGCTGGGAGATAATCTGTCGATTAATCCAGGCGAATGATTGTGCCCGGGGGATAAATCTAATGCGAAATTATGGCCAGCACAATGCCCTTTTGGCGGGCATCCGTATGGCAAAATATGAGCTTATTGTAACAATTGATGATGACCTGCAGCATCCTCCTGAGGAAATCCCCAAATTACTGAGGAAATTAGATGAAGGGTATGACGTTGTTTATGGATCCACTGAAGAAGGAAAGCACAGTTTCTTACGGAATATTGCATCCCAGATGATCAAACTTGCTTTTCAAAGTATTATGAAAGTTAAAGTCGCCCGGAAAATCAGTGCTTTCCGTGCTTTCCGGTCTTCATTGCGAAATGCCTTTGAAAACTACAATGCCACCCATCCCTCAGTCGATGTGTTACTCACATGGGCAACGGTATTATTTTCACATGTGGAAGTCACACATAATGAACGAAAAATCGGCGAATCGAATTATAGTTTCTGGAGATTGTTTGGTCATGCCGTAAACATGATGACTGGATACAGCACCTCGCCTCTTCGCTTTGCCAGTATCCTGGGCTTTACGTTCATGTTGTTTGGGGCTTTTATTCTTATCACTGTTTTGATCAGATACCTCATTTACGGGTCTCCTGTTGCCGGTTTTCCATTCCTGGCTTCAACCATAGCTATTTTTTCCGGCGTACAACTTTTTTGCATTGGAATTATTGGAGAGTATTTAGCACGAATGTATACCCGAATGATGGACAAGCCAACTTATGTTATAAAGGAAATCAGATAGATATGATAAAGTTGCTGAGCGGTAACATAACAGAGATTGAGGATTTATTAAAGGATTGGTCATATGATCCACTGCGGTATATAAAGGAACAGAACAGTTGTAATCTGCAAGGATATTATATGGAAGATATCCAGCGGATTCGAGATAGTGGAGGATCGTTAATTGTTGCCGTGGAAAAGGATGAAATCTGCGGTTTTTCTGTTTTTTCAAAATTACCTTGGGACTCAGATTATTTCAATAAGCAAATGGGAACCGTGAATTACCTTATCATTGACCCGAAAAAAGAAAATAAAGACGAAATTGCAGATGCGCTCTTAAAAGACGTGGAAAACAGGTCTAAGCAGAAAGGCTTCGAGTTCTTGCTCTCCAAAACCAGTACGAATGATTATACGGCAATACATTCTCTGGAGAGAAAAGGTTTCCTGATGATGGATACGATATTAAGATTCTATTATGACTTCCAGCGTTTCTCTGACCGTCAAGAACCCTTGAAATGCGCAGGTTTTCAGGCCCGGCTTGCGAACGTCGCCGATTGCGATGAGTTGATACAACTCTCGCGACGTGCTTTTGCGGGGCATATAGGTCGATATCACAACGACAAAAATATACCCAATGAAAAGGCGACAGGGCTTTATGAATTATGGATTAAGTCTTCGTGTTCCGGATGGGCCGATTGGATCGTAGTTGCCGAAAAAGAAGGCAGAATAGCAGGGTATTCTATATGGAAGAAGCCTTCAGATAATCAGAGAAAACATGGTATCGATCTTGTCGATTATAGTATTGTTGCGACAGACCCTTATTTTCAAAAACAGGGACTTTTCGGGCTCTTGACTCTCGAAGGGATGAAGTTAATACGTGGAAACTATCGTTATTCAGAAGGACGAACTGTGGTGGACAACTTTGGCGTCCAGAGGGGTTTTATTAAACTCGGATGGAAAATATGCGGCGGTCAACATTCTTTTCATAAATGGCTATAACTTCATTACAAAAAGTGAACCAGACACGAATGAAAAACAAGAAAATTGAGTTAATTCTGCGTCCCGAACGAAAATATAGACTTGAAAATGGAAAGTATTATTTTCACGATATTGACTTTACGGATCATTCACATAAAAACAACTTAATACAAAATATTCAATATTCTTTAAAGGAGCATGGAGGATTTTATTATCAATTAATTGAGTGGTTCTCTCCCGTTTTATCAAGCCTCAAATATCGAAAAATGCTCAACCAATTGCTGAATCAACATGGACCTGAACAGGTTATTGTAAATCTCGGGAGCGGCCCAAGATACCTTAAGGGCAGAAAAGATATTATCAATGTAGATATTTTCAGCTTCCATGAGGTCGATATTATCAGTGATGCAGCCAATTTACCTTTCAAGGACAACTCTGTCGATTTATTGATTAATACCGCTTTACTGGAACATACAAGCGAACCATGGAAAATTATTAAAGAGATGCATCGTGTACTATGTAAGGACGGAAAGATTTTCTGTTTCGTCCCCTTTATTCAGCCGTTGCATGCCGCTCCTGATGATTTTTACAGATGGACTGAACAGGGAATTTACCAAAGCTTCTCTGAGTTTGATAAATTACATGTTTATCTTGCTGGCGGCCCCATGTCTGGATTCCTTTGGATATTTGTAGAATTTATTTCAATATTGCTGTCATTCGGCAGCAGCCTGCTTCATGATGTATTTTTTCTTATTTTAATGGTATTGACATCACCGTTGAAATTATTAGATATTTTAATGATTCACCTTCCGTATGCACGGAATATCGCCAGCGGTTTTGGTATTATTGCAGAAAAACATAACCGTATTAAAACGTTTTAATTCGCATTCTAACCGAGGCATAAACCATGGCTATTAAGAAATATTATCCGAAGCGCTTGCCGTTCTACAAAGGTGTATTTTCCTGGAAACAAGAAATCGATGACGCCAAAGATATGCACACAACTATAACTAAGAATTTGGTTTCTTTTTTAATTTCTGTCATCTTCATGGGTGCTGTTTTGTCCGTACTTAGCCGTTGCTATGGGGCTAACGATAACATTGCCATACTGTGGGATATCAAATCCGATTGTATGGTTTCTTTTATGTCAGTATCGCTGGGCAAAATTCTGTCTTTCTGTTATTTAAACATCTCTGGTATCATCCCGTGGTACGGCTTGACTTTATATGCTTTTTTGGGCGTAACCCTTTATTTGGTCATATTTTCTGTATGGAAATTAGAACGCCTCGGTTATCTGCTAATTCCTTTTTTAACAATGTTTTTGGCATTGTCTTTAAGGCATGTAACACACATCGATTATTCTACCGTCAGTATATTGCTGGCTTCTGGCAGCTTATTAGGTTTGTTGGTATATTTGGAAAAGGCTGACAAGAAATGCCTTCTGCCCGTAATCATCCTGGGCATTTGTTTTTCTTTTTCATATCACATCAGAATGGACGGCATAAAAGCCGCCCTGTGTTTTGCAGCTCCGGCCTTGTTACTGGGAGTTTTCAGGGTTAGAAAGAGCTACTGGTATTTACTATTGTTTATTATGCCTATTGCTATCACCATACCAGTTGATCGATTCTATGGAAAATCTTTGGAAACAGAGTCCGATATACGCTTCAATGAATGGAACAGCCTGAGAGGGCAGTTTAATGATTTTCCTATTCAGTGGCTTAATCGAGATAATAAAAAAATCAGAAATGTGAATCATTGGTCTCAAAATGATTATGCCCTGCTGACAAGATGGCTATATCTCGATGAAAACAAGTTTAATATTGCCACCTTAAGGAATGTGTTCGACTATGCCTACGCTCCTCCAACGGCGTTGAGCAAATTACCTTTAATAAAAGGATGCTTTATCGAATTAGCGAAGACATATCGAATTCATTTATGCGTTTTGATGTTCATCGCATTGCTTGGATTTATTACTTTGGGCACACACGGCCGCATTATGCCGATTATTTACATGGGATACATTTTGGGGGTAGCGATTGGGATGCAGCTTTTCTTCCGATTTCCTGGAAGAATTGGTAAACCTATTCTACTCGGCTGCATAATCTGGATGACCTACATGGTATTTAACATTACAAGAATACGATCTGAGTTGAATAACAGCGGAAAGAAACTGACGATATTTGCAAGTCTGCTGTTTATGCTTTTTGCATGTGTTACCATTTATGATTTCAAGAATATCGTTAGAAGAGATAGTCTCGGGCAGAAAAATCACTATAAAAGCGTTAAAGAGCTGGAGGAGATGAATGCGAAGTTTTTTCTTATTCAACCG
>Ga0315294_10001621_pt1 | contig 24539 bp, 15 predicted proteins | sample YL17G13_40_MG_FD_203626 | JGI IMG/M metagenome (GOLD analysis project Ga0315294, IMG submission 203626) | Sediment microbial communities from Yellowstone Lake, YNP, Wyoming, USA - YL17G13_40 | ecosystem: Environmental > Aquatic > Freshwater > Lake > Sediment | place: USA: Wyoming | collected...
TGTTGTCAGTCAGGAAAAATATCTTTGAAGAGTATCATAAATTTTTCTTGCTGGCAACAACTATTAAACATAGTGGACACAGGGAAGAATTTGAAAGGGGATTGAAATTCTCATACATTGAAAAAGTCAGCGGCAACCCATGCTGACTTTTTCAGCATTTGAATTTCAATGGAGAAACCGCTATTGAAATTCTAATACAATAAAAAACATCGAAATAAAGAAGCAGGCAGGACTGCTTTTTCCATTCCGGAAAAAGAGTTCGCGGCCAAGCCGCGACTGAATCGGTTAACCGATTCATCAGTCGAAAACGGAATGTAAATGAGTGCTGCGTTTAAAGGCAAAATACCATACAAAGTGTCAACTCTCATTCTGCAGGGGGAAGAGTTAAGAGAAGGGGGCAGCATGCCCCCTTCTTTATTCGACCGGAAAACCACCCCCCCTATCCTCTTCCTTAAATACCTTGCAAATTCTATTTTTGCAATATCTAGCAATGACGGTTGCGCGCCTGCGCAGGCGCGCAATAGCTGAATGGGTTTGCGCTTTCGAAAGAAAAAAATAGTTTAACATAAGGTGCTCAAAATGGGGAGGACGATTCCATCAATAACTTTCAGGATTGAGGAGAAGATGAGGAGATGGAGCAGGTTTGCGAAACTGCTCAATGAGGAGGAGAGGAAGGCATTCCTTGAGTTGACGGCAATAGTGAAGAACAGGAGGAGCGCAATAGATGCGCTTGACGAGGCGGACATAAACATGGCAATACTGGTTGCAGCAGTGACTGAAATGAAGGGCGAGATAAATGTTCTCAGGCGCACAGTTGAGAAGGAAGGGAGGGCTGAAAACGGGTTTTCCCGCATTGGACAGGGCGATTGACATTGGGGGGGGTATAATCACCCTGAAATCGAGAAACCAAAAACTCCTCTTCAACCTTTCCGCAAACATAATGGTGAGGAATTACAATCCAGACAAGAAGACTCTTTACCTCCATCTTGTAGACTACCACAGGAGGTACTGGAGCATGGATTACGACTTCCTCTCCTCGCTTGCAAGAACGTGCGAAGTTGATCCTGAAGCATTGTTTGATGGAACGTGCATGGTGAGAGCCTTCTCAAGGGACTGCGCGGAAACCGAGGAGAACTGGAAAATGCTTTTCTCCTGCTTTACGGACGAAAACTCCAATTTCGCAATACTGGATTCCATATCAGAGCTTTACGAGGAGAATGAAATGAATTCAGGAAATTTTTACCACTATATGAATTCACATACTTTCAGGAATTTTAATAGAAACGGGAGCAATGGAAGTAAAATCAATTTCAAGACGCTGACTTACACCATAGGGATGTTCTCAAAATTCTGCATTAGGAACAACTGCGTCGGGATTGTTCTGGACTGCTCAAGAAAGCCCCTTCACCCCTACCTTGGGGAAGTATCGTCAGTGGTGCTGGAATTCTTTTATGATGAGGGAGTTATTGCAAGGCTTTTGAAGCATCCCTGCCTTGCAGAAGGGTGCTTTGAAGTAAGAAGAAGCAGGCAAACCACCCTCAAAAGATTCATGCATTAAATTCATCGCTCAACGAAAAACAACAAAAGCATGCTCCCTTCGTGCGCCATCCAGGCAATGCGCGCATCCTTACGCATAGTGCATCATGCGCATTAGCCGTAATGGGGCAGATGCGTAAGGGATGCCGTATTTGCTAAACAATTGTTTTTTGGTGGTCTTATGAATTTCTTTGGCTGGCTGATAAACGTTTCAATAAAAGAGAGGAATGCAGAATTGGTTTTCAAAACGGATGAGGGGAGGATTGCGGCTTGCGACGCCTACAATCCCTATTTCTATGCGATTTGCAAGGAGCCTGAAGAGGCGTGCCACGTCATCTCAAATCATCCATTGGTTGAATGTGCAATCCTTGAGAGGAAATTTTCTTCCATAGAGAGCGAAAGGGAGGAACAGGTGGTGAAAGTCGTCGTTGGAAGGGTGGGCGATTTCCAGAGCGCTGCAAAAGACGTTTCAACCATTCCCGGAGTAAAGGAGATTTGCGAACTCTCAATTCCCCATTCCTTCAAATACGTTATGGACAGGAAGCTTTGCTTTTTCAAAAAATGCGAGATAGAATTGAAGGGAGGGGAATTGGCGCGTGTGCGCGAATTGGATTCAGAAGAGCTTCCAGAACTCAGCCTTTCCACTGCAATAGCCAATTCCGGCTCAATTGAATTGAGGAATCATGGATTCGGCAAGGGGGAAGCGGACGTGGTTTTCTCATACGGAATGGATGGGCGTTTTGGAAGGAGGGTTGAATCCGGAAACTCGATCCATATAGACGTCGAGGAGGACATGATGCACGATATTTATTCAGAAGGGGAGGTGGGGGAAATTTCTCATGAGGAACTGCTTGCAGTTGGGAAAGAAAGGCTCGTGAGAATCATGGAGCTCTCGCGGCTCTCCAAAGTGAAACCAGAGTCAATATGCAGGATAACCCCGGGAAGGATAAACACGTTCCTCCACATGAATGAGGCGAGGAAGAGGAACATCATAATTCCGGATTTGAAGAAATTCATAGAGAGGCCGAAGACTTTCAATGAATTGAGGAGGATTGACAAGGGAGGAACGATATTCTACCCGGAAGTGGGAATTTTCAAAAACGTTGCAAAGTGCGATTTCTCAAGCATGTATCCCAACATCATAGTGAAATACAACATAAGCTCAGAATGCATGAACAGGTGCTTTAGGGATTGCAAATTGAAAGAAAATTGCAAAAACTATTTCAGCGTTCCGGGAACTTTCTGGAGAATATGCATGGAGAGAAAGGGGGTGATACCCGAAGGGATAAGGGAAGTATTGGATAGGAGGCTTGAACTCAAGAAGATGATGAAAAATGAGAAAAATTTGGAAAGGAGGCACGTTCTTGATTTGCAGCAGAGGGCTCTTAAGAACATTCTCGTGACCTGCTTTGGCTATCTGGGGTTCAGCAATTTTGTTTTTTCAAACGTGGAGTGCAAGGAGTGCGTGATGCTTTTGGGAAGGGAGATAATACTTGAGGCGAAGAGCATTGCTGAAGAGAGGAATCTGAAAGTATTGTATGGGATCGTGGACAGTTTGTTTTTGGGGAATGGGAGCGCGAGAGAATATGGGGAATTCGCAGAGGAAGCAAGCGAAAAGACCGGAATAGGATTGGAATTGGACTGTGTTTTCAGGAGGATTGCCTTTCCATCTTCAAAGGAAGGCGCGGGAATCGCAAGCAAGTATTATGGAATCACTTATGAAGGGGAATTGGAGGCGAGGGGGATTGCCATTCGGCATTCTGATGCATGCAGTTTGATAAAGAATTTCCAGCTTGAAGCAATCCCTATAATATTGGGAGAGAATGAATTTGAAGAGAATTTGAAGAAGGCGCGCGCAATCCTTGAGAAACATAAAAACAGAATGAGGAAGAAGGAGGCTTCGCTTGAGGAGTTTGCAATAACAAAGCCCCTGCATAAGAGCGTGGAAGAGTACAAGGTGAATGCGCCGCATGTGGTCGCCTACAGGAAAAGCGCGGGAGCGGAAACCCCCAATAATAAAAAAAACATTGTGAGATTCGTTTATTCAAAGGAGGGCCCTATTCCCGCAGAGGAAGCAACCATTGAAAATCTGGATGAGGGGAAGTATGGGGAATTGCTCGAGAGGAGCCTTGAGGAGTTGGTGCGGGGGATAAACTAATTTGCAGCTCAATAATTCATTTATAAACACTTTTCCTGTGCCCTATTTTTGTGATATGAATGGCAAGGTTTGTTTTATCGATGTCCATTATTACTCTATAGTCGCCAACTCGCATCTTATAGCCCGGATCATCAACAAGCTTCGAAATAAAATGTTCCGGTTTAAATCGCATTCTTTCAATTGCGTTTATGATTCTCTCCTGAATAGGTTTGTCCAAGCCTTCGATATCTTCCCGGGCTCTTTCTGAAAAAATAATTTCGTACATCTAAAGACCCAGCCTTTTCTTTACTTCAGAAAGAGAATGCGTCTTGCCGTTGCGGATTTCTTCCCTTGCTCTGGATATGTCCTTCTTTGTTTCTTCGTTCAACTCCATGGAATCTTCAAGCAAATCCCGTATTATCTCTTCAAAGGTCTCCCTGGCAAAAAGCTTCCTTCTGGCAAGCAGGTTGTGCAATTCATCACTTATTTGAATAGTAGTTACCATAATTAGCTATAGTATGCTATAGTTTAAAAAGATATCGCAGCCAAAAATAGTCCAAGTTTCTGCCATAATTTCAAAACTTTTCCTATCCTGCGGCATAACCCATTCGATATGTTCTATCTTTATGAAGATAAATGCGCGGCATAACCTTAACGATATGTTTTATTAATTTCAGGATGTTAAAGGAAATGCAAACGCGCCCCCGTAGTATAGCCTGGATAGTATGCGGGCTTCCGGAGCCTGAAACCCGAGTTCAAAAATAAGGGGATGCACGCGCCTTCGGCGCTGTCCATTTACAGCGGTTTGCCGCGGTAAAGGTGTTGAGCGCTTTCTGCGCTCAACATCCGCCTTATCAACCCCATTGGAGTTGGATAAGCATGCATTCCCTTATTGAAATTCTCGGCGGGGGCGTAATTTACAAACATTTATAATAATTCTACTTCATATTTTATCGAAAATTAAGAGTCAAAAATATTGAGTGTTAAAAGGTGATTCTAATGGCTGAAGCTTTGGGTTTGCAGAAAGAGCAGCTTTTTGTGCAGGGGCACAGGGCGTGCGCTGGATGCGGAGCGGCAATTGCATTGCATTTGATTACTGATGCTTTGGGAAAGGACTGCATAATCGTGAATGCTACTGGATGCATGGAAATAGTATCCTCCCCATTCCCCCAGAGTTCCTGGGCTGTCCCCTATATCCACGTTGCTTTCGAGAACACTCCCGCAGTTGCAAGCGGTATCGTGCATGCGCTTCATGCAAAGGGAAATGAGCACACGAAAGTGGTTGTCATTGCAGGGGATGGAGCAACGTATGACATTGGATTTGGCGCGCTTTCGGGAATGCTTGAGAGGAACGAGGATGTGCTGTACATTTGCTATGATAATGAAGCCTACATGAATACGGGAATACAAAGAAGCAGCGCAACCCCTTTTGGAGCTTCCACCACAACCTCAACAGTCGGAAAAGCGATACGTGGGAAGCAGGAACTGAAAAAACCCATTGTGGAGATATGCGCAGCGCACAAGATTCCCTATGCAGCAAGCACGAGCATTGCCTTTCCATTTGACGTGTACAATAAGATCCAGAAAGCATTGTCTTTCAAGGGTTCGAAATTCCTGGTGATTCACGCTCCGTGCGTTCCGGGATGGGGCTATGACACTTCAAAAACAATCCAGATGGCAAAAATGGCAGTTGAATCCGGAGTTTGGAAGATGGTGGAATACGAGCAGGGGAAGTGGAAAATCACCCAGAAGCCAAAATTCACCCCGGTGAAGGACTACCTGAAGGCGCAGAAGAGATTCAAGCACCTGACAGATCCTGAATTTGCGATAATTGAAAGGGAGATAAAGGAAGAGTATGGACAGCTTGAGAAGATGGAAAAGTGCCTATAAATCCCTTCGTTTGCTTTGCTTTTCAATTCAAAGAAGGGTTTTAAACATTCCCCTATAAAAAATATTCAGGAGGAGAAAGAATTAAACAATTGTTTGGCTTCTGACAAAAAACAAATGCGCGTTTGCACGCAATCTGGGCGCATATGGCGCGATGGCGCTGCTATCGTTCGCTGCGCATTGATTGTCTGTTGTTTTTTCGCCTAACATGGATATGATTGAGAGAGAGGTTTTGACATGGATCAATATGTTGTTGTGGCTGAGGACAGGCTTGGGCTTCTTGCAGACATTGCAGAATTATTGGCAAAGAACAAAATCAACATAGACTCGCTTTCAGGGGACGTCGTGAATGGAAAGGCGGTCATAAGGATACTGTGCAGGACGAGAAGACCCGTAAAGGAGATTCTTGCAAACGCGGGATATGAAGTGCTTGAGTCCGAAGCAGTGATCGTGAAATTGAAGAACAAACCAGGGGAGATCTCGAGGATTGCAAGAAAGCTTGCGGATGACGAGATAAACATCAAGAACGTGAGGATGCTTATTGAAGGGGAGAATGAGGGCTATTATGCGCTTGAAGTGGACAAGCCCAAGAAGGCAATGAAAATCCTTGAGGAATACGTAAGCGAATAAAGAGATTGGATTTTATTTGCGCAAGCGTTCAATATTTCCCAAAGAAATTATTATATTTATGAGGTGAAAATATGCCCAGCAAGAAGAAAGGGAAAGGGAAGAATTGGCATTTCAAGAAAATAAAGAAGAAAGAAAAGAGAAGGGACGGAAGAAGGTTCTGATTTGGGGATTTGCTGCATTGTGTTTCTTTCTTTTTTTGAGTCTGATAAGTTTATAAATTTATAATACGTAATATATTAACTGATTCTTATGACTGTTGCATTAAGAGAAAGAACTTCGGTTCAGAGAGAACGTGCGTTTCCAGGAGCATTTATAAGGGATGGGGAACTTGCGCAGGAAAAACTTATTGAAAGGCTCAGGACCATGAGAATTCTCGCAGTGGACAACCAGCCCTTCACCCTGAGGGCGATTCATGAAGAATTTGAAAAATATGGGCTAGGACTAAATCTGGTTCTTGAGGAACATCCAATCAGGGCGCTTGAGCTTCTCGCAGATGAACATTTTGACGCAAATATTCTGGACTTGGAGATGCCTGAGATGACTGGAGAGGAATTCCTGAGGGCTGCAGGCGAAAGGGGAATCTTTGTCCCGACAGTAGTATTCTCCGGTTCATGGGGAAACTCGCAGTTGGCGCATCTTACGGACCAGATAGATGGAATCACGACACAAAGACAGCTTGAAAGATTCGCGCAGGAAGCACGAATCCAGACAAATGGAAATCCTCTTCTTTATGTCCATAAAGGAGTGGAAGGAATGAGAAGGCTTCCAAAAGCTGCAGCAGTAGTTGGGTTGGTTGGAGAAGAAGCAAATGAACAATTCAATGAAACATTGGGCGCAATCCTGCCTAAAAGACCTGAGTATCCCGAAGGCGCAATGAGCAAGGAGCAGAAGCAGGAATTAAGGCAATGCCTGGATGAAATCCTAGAATTGATGAGGTTGTTTGAAATTGAATGCACAAACATGATTGAAGAGATTGAAAGATTTGAATTTATTGGGGACGGAAAAGAAGGAATGGGGGGATATTATGAAATTCTGTTACAAATGATAGACAGTGTAGATAGGTCAATTCTTTTATCCCAAAATCTGGAAGGGGCCGAAGCATATGATGCAAGAAGAGGAGTAATTCATGAAGCGTATGGAACAATGAATATTTGCTTGCATGACAACAAAGAGCATGAAGAAATGATTGAAAGGGTTGCAGAACAGGTTGTTGAGCACCAAAGGGAAGAGTTTAAAGAATGGTATTCGGATAGAATGCGGCATTTTCATGAGCTCTATTCGGCTATTATAAATGCGGCCATAGTCCATAACGCTATTGTGGATAGAAACACAAAAATAAATAATATTTATGTGGCGGTATTAGCGAAATATAGCATCCATGCAAAAATTATAAATGAATATGCAGGGGTAGAAGATTTGAGGGCTTTATTGAATAAACTCTCCTTAGCTGTTATTCCTTTTGAACAATTTAACCCAGTATATGATATGCTTGATTTGTGCATGGGAAATGCAGTGAAAGCAATAGAGGGAAGGGAAAGGGTTGTGGCAATAACTAGGGATTTGGCTGCTTTTGAAGAACTTCCTGAACGTGCGCGTGAATCCATATCATCAAATACGGCAGCAGAAACACGCTCTGAGCATTTCTGGATTGTGAGTGTTAGAGACGAGGGAATTGGAATGACTCCTGAAGAGCTTCAAGCCGTCAGAAATCCAGTTGAAGGGAGGACAACTTTCTGGGAAGAAAAGGGAATGCCTGCTGGAACTGGTTTTGGGCTTTCAAGAGTTGATAGTATTGCCCGCGAAATCAAGGGATTTTGGGAAATCAACAGTGAGGGGATTGGAAGGGGGGCTGAAGTGAAATTGTATATTCCAGTAATTGTGCCGCCTCCAAAAGAAATAAATAATGTGCCAGAAGAACAGTAGAAATGATGAATTTATTCAACGTGCGCTTTCCCGACTATTTCTTTAACGTCTTTGTATCCTTTGCTTTCAAGCCATTTCTCCATTTCTTCAACTGTTTTTTTGAAAACATCAATCCCGTGAAAGAACACTCCGCTCCCTATTTGGAAGGCGCTTGCGCCAGCCATCATCATCTCAATCGCATCCTTCCCATCAGTTATTCCCCCAACTCCGATTATTGGGATTTTCACGCATTCATGAATTTTGTAAACAGAAGCAATAGCAATGGGTTTTATTGCAGGCCCGCTCATCCCTCCAAATTTATTTGCCAAAAATGGCTTTCCCACATCAATGTTTATCGCCATTCCGGGACCAACCGTATTTATCGCAGTAATTCCATCAGCCCCCCCTCTCTCAGCTGCTTTTGCAATTAATGTAATGTCATCAACATTCGGGGTGAGTTTCACAAATACCGGGATTTTCACGTTTTCTTTCACTTTGCGCGTGATTTTCTCAACCAATTGGGGGTTTTTTCCGATTATCGCTCCAATTTTTTCTCCGGGAGCGAGGTTCGGGCAGGAAACGTTCAATTCAAGCGCGCGCACTCCATAACTTTCAATCTTTTTTGCAACGTAAACAAATCCTTCCTCATTCTCTGCAAAAATGTTAGCAAACACGATTGCCTTTCCTGCAATTCCCTCCACTTCCTCTTTCATATTGTCCACCCCGGGATTGCTCATTCCCATTGCATTCAATATGTATGCGGGCTTCTGGAATATGGTTGGGTTGGGATGGCCCTTGCGCGGCTTCTCCCCAATATCCTTCAAAATAACCCCGCCTGCCCCGCTCTCTGCCGCCCTCAGCATTGATTCTCCAGTGAGCCCCATTATGCCAGAAGCAAGCATTGAAGGATTCTTCAGTTTTATTCCGCATAATTCAGTTTCGAGTTTCATGTTCATACCTAATGCATTTGCTTGGGAAATTTATTAATTTATCTGTTTGCATTTGAACGGAAGAGTTAAATTAATAAAAGCAGTAAATAGTATGGAGTGTTTGCATGGTTGTTGTCCAGAAAAAACTGCCAGATATAGCGTCTGCAAAGAAGGAGGAAACTTCCTCTGGCGCAACGCAGGAAAGGGCTGCGGGAAGACCAGCGCTTGAGCCGATTGCAGCTGGAACTGTCCCTCAGGAATCCGCAAGGCAATTTGATGAATACGTGAGGAATCTTGCAAGCATAAAGCTCAGGGGAAGGGATTTCAATGATATTACTTCGCAGGAATATACGAGAATAACTAATCATGCAAAGAATATTCGTGTAAAGGTTGAGAAATACGGAACAGGGTGGGATAGGGGAAGATTGGAAAACGCTTTGAAAGTAATCAGGGAGAAGATTGAAGAAGTTGGTGACCGTTTGGGAGTGGCAGAGGAATCAGGGAATGACAAACTGCCAGTCATACGCGCTGCACACGATGAGCTTAAAGGCGCGAAAGGGGCTATAGAAAAAGCCCTGAAGGAATTCTGATTTTATGAAATAAATGGGTGCATTTTATAAAGAGTATTATTTTTTCTTCTTCTTTTCCTTTTCCGCGCCCTTCAGCAATTTCCCTTCTGCATAATATTTCTGGATTTTTTGAACGAGCTTCTTAACGTCTGAACTTTCCTGCCCCCCATCCTCCCTGAACCTTATGGTTACTTTGTTCTTCTCCAGCGTTTCGTAATCCACTGTGATGCAGTAGGGGATTCCAATCTCGTCTGCGCGCGCATACCTCTTCCCAATGCTTCCGCTCGCATCATATAGAACGAAGAACTGCTCCCTGAGATCGAGAAGTATTTTTTTTGCTTTTGAAACGAGCTCGTCTTTTTTCATTAAAGGGAAGAGCGCGACTTCATATGGAGAGAGCATCGGAGGAATGGATAAATAGCCCCAGTCTTTCCCCTGATTCCTGTATGCGTGCTCCAATACGCACCAGAAAGTCCTGTCCACCCCGAAACTGGGTTCTACTACGTGGGGAAGAACTTTCTTCTCATTGAACGTCACTTCCTGGGTTTTCCCGCTTCCTTCGGAATGCTTCTTCAGGTCATAATTCGTCCTGTAGGCGTTTCCAACGCATTCAACCCATCCATAGCCCGTTTCAATCTCGCAGTCGAAATTCCCTCCAGAGTAATGGGGCGTTTCTTCGGGAGTCATGTGCCTGAAGCGCAATTTTTCAGGAGGAATTCCCAATTTCTGGAAGAATAATGCCTCTCTTGCAAGGAAATGGCCCATGATTTGGTTGGGAAGGAGCTTTTCAACCCCTTCTTTTGCAGTCATCTCCGTTATCTTATTTGATTCTTTCGCCTGCTCTTCCCTTGTGTAGATTCTGATTTTCTGCCCGGAAACTTCCTCAAAATTCTCATAAGTCGGGTTCTCGGGGTCAAAGAAGAACTCGATTTCCATTTGCGTGAATTCCCTCAGCCTTATCAAACCTTTTCTCGGGGAGATTTCATTCCTGAAGGATCTACCAATCTGCGCTATTCCCATTGGAAGCTTCTGGCCGTAGGAATTGAAAATCCTCTGGAAATCAAGGAATATTCCCTGCGCAGTTTCGGGACGCGCATAACCCGTGTTGCCCTCAAGGGAGCCTATGTTCGTTTTGAACATGAGGTTGAATTGTTTTGCCTCAGTGAGCGTTCCTCCGCAGTCAGGGCATTTTTCCTTATATTCATCCCCCTTGAAGCGCCTCTTGCAGTTTACGCATTCGGCCATTGGATCATTGAAATTATCCACGTGACCGGAGTTCTTCAAAACTATTTCCGGGACTATGTTTGCTGTTTCCACTTCATAAAGCCCTTCTTTTTTTATGAAGAATTCCCTCCAGAAATTCTCGATATTCTGTTTAATCCTCTTTCCAATGGGGCCATAGTCATAGAAGCCCGCGAAAGTTCCGTAAATCTCATTTGAAGGAATGAGTATTGAACGCCTTTTTATTATCTCATCCAAGCTTGCCTTTTCCATAATTCCACCTTTAAATTTCAAGAATGTTTGTAGGGATAGTAATTGTTAAACCATTAGCGCAACAAAGATTTAAAAAAGGCGTGTTAATCAATAAAAAGACATTATTCAATGTTGAACTAATGATGCAAATGAAACCCGCAGCATTTGGACGTTTATTGCTGGTTTTGTCTGCATTGATTTTTGCCCCATCCCTGAAAACATCATTTGGAGACCAATCCCTATGTGGCAGAACCAGGGGAATATTCTTCTTAGACATTATGTATTCAATACATAATGGAGAATACTTTAATCAGAACAAGTCATTTTGGCTTCTTCAGCATTTTCTCTATGTCGTTTAAATCAAGGCAGCGCACTTCCTTTCCTTCAAATTCATTTATTTTCCTGCTGAATGATTTCGCAAACAGCATGAGACTTTCCTTCCTTTTTTCGTTGTTCCATGCGACGTGCTGTGCTTTTTCAATAAGTTCTCTGGCAATTTTTTCTGCACTGACATTATCACTCCACTTGCATTCGCAAAAAAGAGCTTTTTTCTCAACGCCGTTCAAAGCAAGAATGTCGATCACATATTGGTTCTTATTTTGCGGGGCATTTGGAACTGCACCCCACTGCCTTCCAAACTTTTCTGCCGGAAATCCCGGGCCGATAATGCCCCGTGAGATGAGTTCAAAAACGAATTTTTCAAACTTCTTCCCCATATAAAGGGAGAAATTGTCCCTGAAATACTTCTCCATTTCAGGGAACCGCTCCTGCTCAATATAGTCCCTCCGCTTGTCCAGAAAAAAGAACCAGAAGTCGAGAAAATTGTCGATTATCTCGTATCTTCCTTCTTTTGATTTAACTGGATCTGCAAGAAGGGGGGTAAGGCGGCGGATAAGCCGGAATTCTTTCCTCAATATTGAGAGGTATTTTATGGTTTCTGTTGCCCTGTTCCCGAAAAGGCCCGCAATCTCATTCAGTTTTGTTTTTCCTTCTGCGATTGCCATCAAAACCGTGCCGTATGTCCTGGAATCCTGGCCGAATTCAACTGAAAGAACGGCCCTTCCCTCATCCTGAAGAAGAGCATTTTTTGAGAGGAGAAGCCGCTGTATATTTTTTTCTGCGGCTGTGCCGTCGAGATGCTCGTAATAATAAGGAACACCTTCGAAAACGCCCCATAATTTAATAAAATCCTCAATTCCTGAATTAAGCTCTGCAAACAAGTCCTGCGGGGGCAGATGCGAAAGGGTGATTTCGCCCGTTCTCCTTCCGTACAATGGGGAAGCGGCACTGTTGAAAACCTTGTTCATGAGGGAATAGCTCGAACCTGCAACTGCGATTTTCATGAATTTTTCCTTTTTTCTTTCATCAACAAGCTTCTGAATTTCTCCGTACACTGATTTGTCAATGCTGAGGAAATTCTGGAATTCATCAAGTACGATGATTTTTCTCTGGTCGAGAAGATAATTGAGCAAGTCGGTGAAATTCCTGAACGAAGGAAGCGAGTGTTCTGCGCATGTTTTTTCCATAATCCATGAAAGGGATTTGTTCGGCCAGATGAAAATATATGCTGCCTGCGGGAAGCATTTTTTCAGGAAGGTGGTTTTTCCAATCCTTCTTCTTCCTTTAAATACAAGGAAAAAATTCTCCTTCTCTTTCTCTTCGACGAGCTTCAACTCGGTTTCCCTGTCTATAAATGATATGTTTGCCATACATTATGTTTTCAATACATATTAATAAGCCTTTCGGACGCTGAATGCATTTTTGCATAGGCATGCGCCGAGGAGTGCGTCAGAGTTTCTCCTTTTTCCTCCTAATATTGTCTATTTCATCGAGAAGCGCAAGCCCTTTTTCCCCCAATGCGTCTTTGAATTTTTCCCGCAAGGCAACTGAATGGCTCCGGAAAATGTATGTGTAGAGGGTCTGCTTTTCCTGCACTTGCCTACCATAGCACAAGCCCGGAACGGATATGGCGAGTTGGTCTCCTGCCTCTGCCATCTTGACGTTCTCCTTGTTCTTCTGCATCTCTTTCACTTCCCCCAATTTGTTCCCTTCCCCATCCATCAATTCAGCGCCTGCCTTCAAAGTCCCCTCAAGAATCTCTATCCCGAATATGGCGGGCTTGCTCGCCCTGAAGCAGCATCCGGAAAGAGTGAATATCTTTGCGGGGAATGAGAGGTTTTCCAGAGCAAGGCCTTTCTCCCTCTCCCTTTCCTCAAAAACCCACTTTTCGTATTCCTGCTCAAGAAGGTATATGACGTTGCTCGAAAGAATCTTCACTCCCAGTTTCTTCGCTTCAATCTCTGCTTCTGGATTTATTGGGACGTTGAAACCTAGCACGACTCCATATTGCATGTTGCCTTCTTTCATTGTGCTTGCGGTTATTACGTCTTTCTTGCCTATCTCCCCTATGTCCGCAATGTGCACTTTCTCCTTGAATATCTTCATTATTGCTTCCAAAGAACCGATAGTATCCGCTTTCAGTATAACTCCTTCCTTTTCCCTTTCCCCCAAAACGCTTCTTATCTCCTTTTCCACCAATTCCTCCAGTTTTCTTTCAACTTCGGGGCTTCCCACAACGAATAGGGGAGAGCCTGCAAGAGCCCTCTCCAATTCGGGCGCGTATATCTTCACTCCTGAAGCTGCATGCACTTCGTCAAAATAATCGAATTTCTTCTTCGGGTCCCTTATCTCGTCAAGGGGTTTTGGCTTTAGAAGCGCTTTGATTCTTGTCTTTTTCACTCCCTCTGCAGTTGCGAATATTACCTCGTCTCCCTTCCTTATCCTCCCTTCGTAAAGAATGACGTCTATGGTGGAGCCCAATCCCTTGTCCTCCTTCACTTCGAGTATTGAGCCTTTGCCGGGTTTTCTGGAATCCAATTCAAGCCTGCTTCCCAGAAACTTCTGGGTGAGCCCGCTCACGTACATCAGAAGCTCTGCAATCCCTTCCCCGGTTTTTGCGCTGACAGGCACGATCACGATTTCTTTCGTGAAATCAGCAACCCTGTCAAACCTTTCCGCATTGAATCCGTATTCGGAAATCCTTCCGACGAGTTTGTAAAGAGCGTTATCCAATTCCTGCAAAGTCCATTCATTCTGCTTTTCAATCGAATCAGAGATGGAGAGAGTGTCGTTCTTTATCCATCCCTTAATCAAATCTACTTTGTTTGCCGCAATCACGAATGGAGTCTTGTATTCCTTCAATATGTTGAGCGCTTCAATGGTCTGGGGCTGGAAACCGGTGGTCATGTCAATAACGAGTATTGCAAAATCCGCAACGCTTCCTCCCCTTCTTCTCAAATTCGTGAACGCTTCATGCCCGGGAGTGTCTATGAAAAGCAGGCCCGGAAGGGTGATTTGGATATTGAGCTTCTTTCTTATGTCCTTTGTGATTGCCTCTATCACTCCAAGGGGGACTTCGCTTGCGCCGATGTGCTGGGTTATTCCACCGTGCTCGCGCTTCTGCACAGTTGTCTCCCTGATTGCATCTAGCAAGCTTGTTTTCCCGTGGTCCACATGGCCAAGGACACAGACGATAGGTTGTCTCAACATAGATATCCCTCCGATGGGGGGTGGGTAAATGGATGAAATGGGAGGGGGCACTCCCCCTCACATTTTATTACGCATACAATTGGCTGGCGAAGCATACGAAACACCCATGGCAAAGTGCTAAAGTCATACAAGCAAAAGAGCACTTTGCTATATAGTTGATGGAGAAAACGCAATGTTTTCTCCAGACTTTGACCGAAGGTCGAAGTTGACCGAATGGAAAAACTTCAGGACTTTTTCGGTCTACTACAATAAAGAGTATTTGGTATGAAAAATATTTGAAGGTTGTGATAGTAGATACACTTAAATATCCTTTAAGTGGGGGTGCTTTCTAAGCATATCTTTTTCAGAATAGACTTTCCTTTTTCCAGAAGATATTTCCGCGTCAATCTCCTGGATTTTCCTTTCCAAAGCCTCAAGCTCCTGCGTTTTGCTGATGGGTTTTATCCCATATTGCTTGTTGTAATGATAAATCATGCGATTGCCTCGCGTTGGATGAAAGTTTGGAGTACCAGAACCTTTTCGAAAGGTTCTAGTGCGCCAGCCCGGAATCGGACCGGGGCTCTCCAGTGTGTGAGACTGGCGTCTTACCATTGTCGGCTCTGCTGACAAGCTTTTGCTGCTTGCAGCAAAGGATTCGACCACTGGCGCAAGTTTGTCAAGATATTTTGTTTTTTGATATTTGAAGTTTTTAAATCGTATTGTTCCTAATAAACGATGTCGCTCATCCTTGCAAGGTATGCGAATATCAATAAAGAGGCTATAAAAGCCATATACGGGAACGTGACAAGCGTCAGGGCAAATGGGATAATCGTCACCAATAGAGAATTCTTTATGTCCCTCCTCTTCCTGTAATAGACGAAACTGTTGATTATTGAAAGGATGAATAGTGCATAATAAATGTTGCAGCAGATTGAATAAGTGGTCGTGTCTGTTTTCGCTTCAATTATACCATCGCACGCATCCTTTATTCCAACTTTGATTGGGATTATCTTCTCAATGAAGGATTTGTTGGATTCGTTGGTTTTTATTGGGGGAGTGTAATTGTAAGTCTCATTCTTTTCAGGAGGTTTGATTGGAATCTCTTTTGCGCATGTTCCATTTATGCAGAATAAGCCAGCGCAGCATGTTCCGCATTTCTTTCCTTCCCTTGCGCAGGAAGCATTGCTTCCCTCTCCTCCTGAGCTTTCGCCTTCGCATTTATTATTCACGCAGGTTTCTCCAGAAGCGCAGTCTGAATTCCTGCAGCATCCATAATTAATCCATTTATGGTTTGAAACATAGCCGCATGTTCCTTCAACTTTTTTGCAAATATTATTTGAGCAATAAGAATCGCTTGAGCATTGCGAATCAGAGCAGCACTCATAATTAATAAATTGATGATTTTTCACATAGCCGCATTCTCCCGTAATTTTTTCGCATTTGCTTTCTTTGCAAATCTCGTCTTCATTGCATTCATCATTGCTTGCGCAGCCGTATTTTAGCAATTCAACTTGGATTTGAACGTCGTTGTAGCCAGCGCGGGTTATTTTCACGTAATAAATTCCTGCATTCGTTGCGCTCATTTGGCAGGTTCCGCTTGAGTTTGTGAAACAAGAGGCAATGGAAACTGAGTTGTAAGTGAGGGTTGCTAGCGCATTCTGCAAACCACTTCCAGCGTATTGCGCAATGATTGTAATTGGATTATTAGTGTGGTTCGCAATAACTTGAACATTCATATTCTTTTTCTCATCCTCCGGGGAAGGAGGGGTTGGAGCATTTGCAATTATAAGAGTCCTGTTTGAAGTGGAGCCTTCATTTCCTGCAATGTCTGTTGCATTGCAAGTCCAGTTGTATGTGTCTAACTGGAATCCTGTAACGTTCCAGATTGATTCGTTGTTTTGATTGGAAACGTTGGTTGTGTTGATGTAATAGAGTGAATTCGCGGAATTCCAAATAAAGAGAGTGATGTTGGCTAATCCCGTGGAATCAATCCCAGAGCAGTTGAATTGAATCTCTGTTGAAGATGTAGAAAGGTCATTTTCAGGAGAATTCAACACAACTGTGGTTGCAGACATATCAATAGTAAATGTTCTGTTTGTTCCATTTATTCTTCCATTCCCAACATTATCCGAAGCATTGCAAGTCCAGTTGTAAACTCCTTCTGGAATGTTTTGAACAGTCCAGTTTGAATAATTACTTGTTCCTGTTGCTGTACGCGTTCCATTGAAGAATACATTATTTGTTGAATTCCAAACAATTAATGTAATATTTGAAAGGAAGAAATTATCCACTCCTGAGCAGTTGAAGGAGAGGGTTTGGAGCGCGGTTGCGAGATTGTTTTGCGGGCTTACTAATTGAACGAGTGAAGGAGGAGTCAAATCCACTGTGAAAGTGTAATTCACAGTGAAACCATTGTTTCCGGAAGCGTCACTTGCATTGCAGGTCCAGTTATATCTTCCTTCGGGAATGTTTGAAAGAGTCCAGTTGGTTGAGTTGTCGTTGTTGGAAACGTTTGTTGTTTTATTATAGAAGAGAGAATAGGAAGAATTCCAGATGAAAATTGTAATGTTTGAAAGACCTCCGGCATCTGTTGCAGAGCAGTTGAAATTGATTGTTTGCAAAGATGTGTTGAAGCGGTTTATTGGGGAATTGAGTGAGATTACTGTTGCGCTCGTATCAATTTTAAACGTCCTGTTCGTTCCGTTTGCGCCAGTATTCCCCCAAAAGTCAGTTGAATTGCAAGTCCAGTTGTAAGTATCCTGTGGAATGGAAGCGAGAGTCCATGAAGATGAATTCTGCAAATTGAGGGAGGATTGGGTGTTGTTGTAATACAAGCCATTTGTGGAATTCCAGATGAATAAAGTAATGTTGGCTAAGCCAACATCATCAATTGCTGAGCAGTTGAAGAGCATTGTTGTTGAGCTGGTTATATTGTTGTTCTCAGGGAATTCAAGGAATACAGAAGGAGCAAGAGTGTCGCTCAGATAAATTGTGATTATTTGGGAATTATTGATGGTGAAGTTGGAGGAATTGAGGTAGTTGGAATAATTGGCAGTGAAGTTCGTGGTTGAATAAACAACATCGCCTCCAGCTCCCCTGAACATCGTGTCGTTCATGATTGCCCAGCTTGTGGTTAATCCGTCTGCTCCGGTTGTTCCCAAATCCTGGAATATTGATTGGTTGTTTGTCGCATTTACGCTTGCTCCGTTTATGGGAGTTCCGTTCGTGAAGGAAACGTTTACTTTTACGTACCACTGAAGGGTGACATTGTTGCGGTTGTCTAATACAAAATATGAAATGGAAGAGTGGTTGAGGTTCGTAATATTTATTAGAAAATTGTCTCCTGAGAAATTCCCTGCAAAATCAGCAGTATATGTTTGGTTGATTGATTGACCTAAGAAGATAGTATTGGTTATTGCATTGTCTGTTGAATTATAGTCAAAAAATAGTTTTGGAGAATTTACATTTGTCGTATTTAAGCTGAAACCATTGAAAATATTGAATTTAGAGGAATAGTAAATGCAGGCGCCATTTGAAGTGCTTCCGCTTGTAGAGATTGTGAAGTTGGAGAGGGAGTTGTTGGAGGATCTAACTAGATAGGAACCATAGGCTCTGTCTGCAATTGTGGAGATATTGAAATTTGAGAAAGAGTTGTTGGAGGAACGGTCGAGATAGACGCCGCGACCATCGATTCCTTTTGTTAAGATATTGAAGTTGAAAAGGGTGTTGTTGGAGGAGAAGTATTCTAGAAGGACACCGTAAGATCTGCTTGAATTTGTGGAAATGTTGAAATAAGAGAGAGTATTGTTGGATGAGGAATAAAGATAGACTCCGGGAGAGTCCCACAGGCGAGTGGAGATTGTGAAGTTGGAGAGAGTGTTATTGTTGGAATAATAGAGATCAGCGCCAGGGGAATTTAAGCCTGTCATGATTGTAAAGTTGGTGAGGGAGTTGTTGGAAGAAGTATGAAAATAGGCGCCGCGGCTATCATAACCGTTTGTGGAAATAGAGAAGTTGGAGAGGGAGTTGTTGGAAGAGACGAAGAGGTATATGCCATCGGAATAGGAGCTGGTTGTGTTGATGGAGAAGTTGGAGAGATTATTTTGGGACATTTCGCGGAGCAAGGCACCGTAGGCGTAAGAACCGTTGGTTTGGATTGAGAAGTTGTGAAGGATATTAACGTTGCCTGCGATGATATCTAAACCGAATGCATTGGATCCATTTGTGGAGATGTTGAAGTTTGAGAGAATGTTGTTGTTGATGCCAGAGTATAGGTAGATTCCGAGGGCTTCTGAACCATTTGTTAAGATTGAGAAATTGTTGAGGGTATTATTGGTGGAGGATATATAGAGATAAGTTCCGTATGCACCATATCCTTCGGTTTCGATTGAAATATTTGAGTAACTCACGTTACTTGATATGCAATGGGATATGCCGAATGAATAGTTTGCCATGGTTTTAATAGTTAGATTGGTTACTGAAGAATAATTCGTCCTGAAGAACCACGTCCCATTCATCCCGTTCGTATTGTTGAACGTGTTGTTCTGCTGGAAAATCCGGCAATTCTTTATCGTAACGTTATTCCTTCCAACTGCTTGTATTCCATTTCCTTCGTTTAATCTAGCGTATTCGATCGCGTGGCCAGCGCAATCTAAGATTAAGTCGTTCGCTCCGATTGTTATTGCAGTTGCAGAGCAGTTCAAATCCGTATTCAAGGTGAGATTGCTTGTGATCGTGTCTCCGCAGTAGATGTTCGGAGTGTCCAAATAGATCTTGATCGTTTGGGAATCGTTTATCGTGAAGTTGGTTGAATTCTTCATGAATCCGTACTGGGCTGAGAGGTTGGTTGTTGAGTAAACAACATCGCCTCCAGCGCCTCTGAACATTGTGTCGTTCATAATATACCATTGCGTGATTAGCCCATCTGCTCCTGTTGAACCTAAGTCTTGAAAGATGGATTGGTTGTTGGTTGCGTTTACGCTCGCTCCGTTTACTGGGGTTCCATTCGTGAAGGAAACGTTGACTTTTACGTACCACTGGAGAGTAAGGTTGTTTTGGTTATTCGCGGAATAATACGTGATTGCAGAGCGATTAAGGTTTGTGACGTTAAGCAGAATGCTGTCTCCTGAAAAATTTTCTGCTAGATAACCCATGTACGTGTGATTTGTGGACTGGCCGAGAAATGTGGCATTTGCGACGATATTGCCTGAAGAATAATTCCTGAAATACAATTTTGGAGAAAGTGTGTTTGTGGTATTTATCATTATATTGAAGAGGGAATTACTGTTGGAATTGAAATAGAAGTAGGCTCCGTAGGCATCATTGCTTGTTGTGGAGATGTTGAAGTTGGAAAGGGTGTTGTTGGAACTGGAAGAGAAGAAGGCGCCACGGGCAGCAGAGCCACTTGTGGAGATGTTGAAGTTGGAAAGGGTGTTGTTATAACTTGAAATAAGATAGGCACCATGGGCATCTGAGCTGTTTGTGAAGATCGTGAAATTATAGAGGGTGTTATTTAAGCTTCCAGAAAGGCGTACTCCGTAGGCATAGGATCCGTTCGTGAAGATGGTAAAGTTTATGAATGAGTTATTATTGGAATTGCCTTGGAGATAGACGCCATAAGCACCAAAACCATTTGTGGATAGGGAAAAGTTGTAGAAGGAATTGCCGGAACTTGATTCAAGCCAGATGCCATTGGTTTGAGAACCATTTGTCGATATATTGAAGTTGGAGAGGACGTTGTTGGAGCTGTAGTAGGGGCGGACGCCAATAGCATTTGAACCATTCAGGGAGATCGTGAAGTTATTTAGCGTGTTGTTATGACCATAGTAGAAGTGGACTCCGTAAGAACTGGGCCCATTAGTGGAAATGGTGAAGTTAAAGAGCGTAGTATTGGAGTTGCCCCAGAGGTGGACGCCATGAGCAGTTGAACCATTCGTAGATATGATAAAATTTGAGAGGAGATTATAGTTGGCATTGTTGGTGAAAACGATGCCGTCGCTTCCGCTCCCAGCCGTTGAAATTGAAAAGTTGATGAGAGTATTATTTGTAGAGGATGTATCAAAAGATGATCCATATGCATCATAGCCTTTGGTTTCGATTGAAATGTTTGAGAAAGTCACATTATTGGATCGCGAGTGGGAGATGGCGTAGGAATAGTTTGCCATGGTTTTAATAGTTAGATTGGTTACTGAAGAATAATTCGTTCTGAAGAACCACGTCCCATTCATCCCCGCTGTGTTGTTGAATGTGTCATTCTGCTGGTAGATTCTGCAGTTTTTAATTGTTATGTTGTTTCTTCCAACTGCTTGTATCCCATTTCCAACGCTTTCCCTTGCAAATTCTATTGCATGCCCGGCGCAATCCAGAATCAAATCGTTTGCTCCAATGATCAAACCGGTAGCTGAGCAATTCAGGTCGTTTTCAAGCGTTGTATTGGTTGTAATCGTCTGCCCGCAAGCCGGCATTCCCAACCTGATGTTTATGGTCATTGAATCGTTCACGGCGACATTAGTGGTATTTACGTAAATTGTTCCCCCATAGGTTCTATTGACTGTAAAACTTGTTGTTGAGTAGACGATGTCGCCTCCAACGCCCCTGAACATCGTGTCGTTCATTATTGCCCAAGTTGTTGTGAGCCCGTTTGCATCAGTAGTCCCGAAATCCTGCGGAATTGACTGGTTGTTCGTGGAGTTGGCGCTTGCACCTGAAATCGCATTTCCATTCGCATCCGTGACGTTCACTCTCACATACCACTGCAATGTCAGATTCCAGCTTGCCAAGGGAGAATCGAAATATGAAAGTGCCGAATGATTGAAACCGGTGATGTTGACGAGGAGATAGGTTCCCGGATTGACGAGGTATGTCTGGTTCGCAGACTGGCCTAAAAAGGTGCTGTTTGAGATTGTACTGTTGTAGCTGGATCGAAGATAGAGTTTCGGTGCATCAATTTGGGTCGTGTTGATCGTGAAATATGAGAGAGTATTATAGTCTGATTGGGAATAGATGTAAATTCCGCAGGATCCGCTCCCTGTTGAAGTGATGTTGAAATTGGAGAGAGCATTATTTACGGCGCTTGAAGACAATTGGATGCCATATGCGTTTGAGCCGTTTGTGGATATTATAAACTGGGAAAGGTTGTTGTAAATGGAATTATATTCAACAAATGCACCGTATGATGAAGAGCCGTTGGTGGAGATTGTGAAATTGGAGAGGGTGTTGTTGGAGGAACGTGTGAGCACTGCACCGTAAGCGGATGAGCCGTTTGTTGAAATGATGAAATTATCAAAGGAATTGTTGCCGCTGGTCAGAAGGTAGGTGCCGTTTGCATAGGAGCCGTTCGTTGAGATCGTGAAATTGGAGAGGGTGTTGTTGCCGCTGGAATAGATGAAAGCTCCATAGGCGCTTGAACCGTTCGTTGCGATGGAGAAGTTGGAGATGGAGTTGTTGTAGCTTGATTCAACGCGGATGCCCATGCCCAAGGGGCCTCTTGTGAAGATATTGAAATTTGACAGGGAATTCCTGTTGCCATTTGAATAGAGGAAGACTCCGTAGCCAAATGTGCCGTTGGTGAAAATCGTGAAATTTGAAAGGGAATTGTTTTCGCTGACGTCTATCTGGACGCCGTTGCCGGAATAGCTGTTCGTGGAGATTGTGAAGTTGGAGAGGGTATTGTTGTTGGAAGATGATCTGATGTACACCCCATATGCGTTTGAGCTGTTTATCTGGATGGAAAGGTTTGAGAGAGTATTATTGGAGGAGACGTAGAGATAGACGCCATGGGAAGTCTGGCCAAGCGTGGAGATCGATAGATTGGAAATGGTGTTGTTGGTGCAGGGGCCATAAAGTGTGATGCCGTTTGCGCCAGAGCCGGTGGTTCTTATTGTAAGGTTGGTGAAATTCGAGCGCATCACGCTGATTGCGAAAATCCCGGTCCCGTTGGTTGCGAATGTGGTGTTCCTCACAACAGTGTCGTTCACAAAACCCATGAAAAGCCCGTCTTGGATTGTTGAATTCTCAATTATCACTCCAGAGCAGCCTCCAAAACCTATGAAAGAAGCGTTTGAGAAGTTCAGGGGAGCTGTTGGGCAGGGAAGAGAGTAACCATCCGAATAATAGTTCATGAGGATTCCGTTTGCAATAACGTTTGTGAAATTGTGTTTGACTTCTATATTGAATTCCGCATAAATGCCAATGCTGTTTGAATTAGGAGTGGTGAGATTTGAATCAATCACTGTGATGTTTCTTGCGCTGTAGAATTGAAGGCTGGTAGAACTGTTTGACTGTACTGAAAGATTGGAGAGAGTGCTATTATAAGCATAGAAGATATAGACGCCGTAGGCAAGTCCTCCGTTTGTCTGGATGGAGATGTTGGAAAGAGCATTTGAGGAGCCGGAAAGCGTGATTCCGCGGGCTCCGGGACCAGCGGTTGATATTGAGCTGTTTGAGAAGGAATTGTAATGGGAGCCGGAGAATATTACGCCAGTGGTATCTGTTCTGTTTGTGGTGATTGTAAAGTTGCAAAATGTGTTGTTTGAGGATAAGGAAAAGTAGACTCCATAGGCTGTATAGCCTGCAGTTTGGATGGAAACGTTGGAGAGAGTGTTGTTGGCGGAGGTATTGAGATGGACTCCATAAGATGAAGAGCCGTTCGTCTGGATGGAGACGTAGGAAAGCGTGTTGTTTCTGGATGAGGCAAAAGAGAGCGCATCCGCATAATCCTCAAAAGTGTATATTGATGCGTTGCTGATGAAGGAGTTGTTCGTATTCGAGAAGAACGTAGCGTTTGCATAGTTCTGGTCCATGCTTGAGTTCTGCTGGTATAATAAGCAATTTTTTATCGTAATGTTGAGCCTGTTTATTGCTTCGATTCCGTTTCCAACGCTTATTATTGAATAATTAATATAGTGTCCCATGCAATTGAGAACAATTGAATCATTGTTGATGATCAGCCCCGTGCCGGTGCAGTTAATGTCGTTCCCCATTATGATTGATTCATTGATCAAATCTCCGCAGGAAACGGTCGTGCAGCAGGAAGGACCGACGAATATTGGCGAAGGCGCGAAGAGCGCCTGCTCGAAACTGCTCGGACATGCAGTATAGTTTATCATTATGCTTGCATTCGTGTTCGTTCCGGTTGCATTGTATCTTCCAGTCATCGTGATTCTTGTATCATTTAGGGTGATGTTTCCGCCAACGTAGCCTGTTGTGGAGATGTTTCCGGAGAGAGTGATTGAATTGGTTGCGTTGATGTAGACGGTTCCGCCTGAACCGCTTGTTGTTCCTCCTTTATTGAAAATGTTTCCTGCCGAATTTATCGCTGAAGAAGTTAATGCTATTCTTCCTCCGCCTCCTGCACTTGCTCCATTCCCTCCGGTTGCATTAAGAATTCCGTTTCCTCCAAGAGAGATATTTGGCGAATTTATCCAAATGCTTCCGCCTGGAGAACCCTTGTCTCCAGTGCAGTATATTCCCTGCATTAGAATTGATCCGCTTATATTCACTAGATTCAAAGATTGGAGCAATACTGCTGAACTACCAGGATGGCTATCACAGCCAGAACCTAAACTGGTCGGACTAGTAATATTGCCATAGGGGGCCATTGATGAGCTTCCTCCTTTCCCGCCGTGAGTGCCTCCTTTGCCACTCTGATACCCAGGTCCAAGACCACTCGAGAATCCCAAATCAATCCCTGAAATTATCCCTCCTTCATTAATAGTGATGTTGCCTGAAGCGTTGATCCATACTCCCCTTCCTTCTGGAGTTGTGTTGAAACAAACATAGGGTTTGTAAGAACCGCTATTTCCAAAGCAGTCTCCCCATACATATACTTCGGAGCCATTGGGAATTGTGAAATCGCCAAGTATGTTTGTTGCGTTTCCTTCGCCGTAGTCTCCTCCAAGCAAGGCAAATGATCCATTGACAATCCAGGTTGCAGGCCATGTATTGTTT
>Ga0315294_10001622_pt1 | contig 24538 bp, 16 predicted proteins | sample YL17G13_40_MG_FD_203626 | JGI IMG/M metagenome (GOLD analysis project Ga0315294, IMG submission 203626) | Sediment microbial communities from Yellowstone Lake, YNP, Wyoming, USA - YL17G13_40 | ecosystem: Environmental > Aquatic > Freshwater > Lake > Sediment | place: USA: Wyoming | collected...
ACTTCCAACTCGGAAGCGCGACCAAGAACCCGGAACTTGGGACTTGAGACCTGGAACCCGAAACCTCCGCCGTCTTGCCTGCCTACCTCGACTCGATCCTGATGATTCGGCAGGTCATCCCGTCGAAGTCTATCGGGATCCTGGCGCCTGCGAGCTTCAGGGGCTTTCCGGTGAGCGCGTCAACTGCGGAGAGCTCGCCCGATCGGAGGCCAAGCTTCGTGCGGTCAAGTCGCAGAACGGTAACAAGCGGCTCGCGCTTGAGGTGGCTGGCGAAGATCAGCGCCTTTCCGTGATTTACCCACGCGCTCGCCTTCACCGAGGAGTCGTCCGCCGTGACGCCGGAGCCCTTCCAGTACGGCAGCCACCTCGCCGAAGAGACGCCGAACTCGTCGAGCGCGCCCCAGATCGGGCCGATGACCGCAAGCTGGTCCAGACCCCCGGGGCGAACCTCCACGCCGTGCAGCCACGCGACCGCGATGGCTTCTTCGGTGGTGAACGGCCGGTTGATGTAGCAGAGGAACTCGGCGTCGAGGCCGTGCGCATAGCCCATGAACTCCGCTCGGAAGGCGTCAAGCGGGATTTCGACCTTCTCGGCCTTCGTGTAGTACTCGTACTGCTCGCCGTCCCAGTAACTGTCCGTGAATGAGAGGGTCGGCATCGTGAGGCTTGCAGACATGTGGACGTCAAGGATGGCATCCGGCCGATGAGTGCGGACCACATCGGCGATGCGGCGCATCATATCTCGAACCGCCAGAAGCGGGTAGGTGCTGTGCAGATTGCCTTCGCCGTCACGCCAGCCGCAGCCGTGTGACTCGTTCTGGCACCGGAATGCCTCCGATGTTCCGTCGAAGTAGAGGCCGTCCAGCTCGTAGTCGGTGAAGAGCTTGTCTATCCCCGCAACCAGCCAGTCGGCCCAGCCGCTTCGCGCGCAGGTAGCATCGAAGGTGCGGTACTCCGGCTTGTAGGTCGGAATCCACGGGATGAGCGGCATGACCGACCACTCGTCGTGGTGGCCCTGGATCTCGGGAGCATTCCGCGCGATGCCGTAGCCGATGTAGACCAGCATCCGTATCCCACGCTTATGGCACTCGGAAATCAGCCTGCGGAACTCATCAGGCTTCGAGGGAACGATCTGCCCGTAATACTCAGGCCACATGTCGTGATACACGACCGTCTTCACGCCGGCGTCCTTGAGCGTATCCAGGACTATCTTCCCATCCTTATCCGGCTCATCGTCCGAGTAGTTGATGCCGTGGTAGATGCGGGCCTTCGCGCGCCATTCGAACGAGACCGGCTTCACAGGAGTCGCCTGCAGGCCGAACTTCAGCGTGATCGGCGAGTCAATGGTCTCCGCGTGGTCGAGCAGGGTTGCGGCAAAGAGCACCTTATCTCCCGTGGTCTCCACGCGAAGCGCATTTACAGGCTCGTTCAGCCGCCAGCCCTGGTCGGACTCGCAGCACCATGCCAGGCCTCTCTCCTCATCGCCGAGCCAGACGTAGGGCATGAACCTCCGATCCCATCTGCCGCCGAGCTCCGCCAGCCCGCGAGACAGAATCCCCCGGTCTGCCCAGGTGAAGTCCGCCGCATGCAGGTAGCGTGCTGTTTTGGCAGGATAGGAGATCTGCAGCCGGATGAGATTGAGCTCGAGCGGTCGCTTAGGGGTCAGAGTGATGTCGTACCAGCAGAATCCATCGCAGTCGCCGGTCATGCGGACGGCGATCTTGAACGCGGACGACTCCCCCTGCCATTCCCAGGCCGCCGAATTGCCGTCGTTCGCGACGAGGCTGCCCCTGCCGGTAATTCCGTCCATCGCGGACGCGGGATCGGTGACAAGGCAGACCGGCGATGCGAGAAGCGACTTCCCGGCGGAGGTGATCTGCGCCGGGAGCAGCAGCGGCCCGAGCCTGGTCGTGCGGCCCAGACAGCGGAACTCGGTCGCCGATGCCTTCACCGGCGTATACGGGGCAGGAACGGATGCGTGCGATGACGAGGCAACCATGAGTGCACCCCAGATTGCGAGTAGACGGACGATTCGCGACGTGCTCATGCCTTTGTGTTATCTGTGCGGGAGGCGGAATCCTGCCCACCCGTTGGAGTACGGCGACTAACCGCCGCTTTGGAGGTATCCTGAAAGTATCGGGATGCGCCCCAAGGCAGGACTGTCAGCGCGCGCGGAGTAATGGAGTGGTGGAGTCCCGGAGAACCCCCTTGTACAGGATCGGGCATCGGAATGCCCTCCTACATGAGGATGCCGGTTGTAGGAGGCGATTGGGGCGGTCCGCCTCAGGCGGATGGCCGCCCGTTCCCGGCAGACACTCCCTCCGCCAGAGGCGCGGAAGGGCCAGGGTAAGGGTGAGACCTAGTGCCAAGTTGCGGAAATCCACGTCATATCGTAGGGGCGACCCTCTGCGGTCGCCCGATCTCCGGGAGGCCGCTGAGGGCCTCCCCTACACGGAATGCGGACTTACGCAAGCAAGTACTAGCGCGTTACGGATTACGCATTACGCAATACGGATTCAGGAGTAAGAGTATGAGGTTTCCGGTGGCAGGGGTTCTGTGCATGCTCGCCTGTGCTGCTGCAACGACCGCATGCGCAAAGGAGGCCGGTGTGTTTTACCCTGCGAGTCTAGTGGAGCGGGCAAAGGCGAACATCGCGAAGTATCCCTGGGCGGCGGAACAGCAGAAGCTGATCGTCGAGGCCGCCGCGCCGTGGATGAAGATGTCGGATGACGAGCTCTGGGAGCTGATGTTCGGCAACACGATCAAGCGTTCCTGGATGGTGTGGTCGAACGGCCATTGTCCCGCGTGCAAGAAGGGCGTTCCGATGTACGCGTGGGAGATTGACGCTCTCGGGCAGCCGTGGAAGGTTCGATGCCCGCAATGCAAGGAGTTCTTCCCGAAAAACGATTTCGGCAAGTTCTACCGCTCAGGCCTCGACGAGCACGGAGTGTTCGACACCAAGCTGGCCGACCGCTCGCTTCTCTTCAACGCCGAGCATCCGGATCCGGACGACCCGCTGCACGGGTTCGGCGTGGATGACGGAGAAGGCTATGTGGAGGGCGACAAGCGGTGGAGGTTCATCGGCGCGTATCTCATCTACGGGCAGTGGAAGCAGGCGGTCCTGAGCGGCATCCGAAACCTGGCGGCGGCTTATGTGGTCACCGGCGACGGTGCTTATGCCCACAAGGCCGGCGTCCTGCTCGACCGCGTGGCTGATCTCTATCCGACTTTCGACTTCGCGGCGGAGGGTCTCGTGTACGAAACGTCGGGGTCCGCCGGCTACGTCTCAGTCTGGCACGATGCCTGCGAGGAGACCAGGGAACTTGCCCTGGCGTACGACCAGGTTTTCGATGCCCTGCGAGAAGACGCGGCGCTGGTAGCCTTTCTCTCGGCGAAGGCAAAGGCGTTCAAGCTCGACAACCCCAAGACGTCCTTCGGAGACATTCAGCGGAACATCGAGGACCGAATCCTCCGCGACGCGCTGAATAACGCGGGCAAGATACACTCCAACTACCCGCGGACTCCCATCGCCGTCGCGATCATCAAGATGATACTCGGCTGGCCCGGAAATCGGCAGGAGGTATGCGCCGACCTCGATGAAACGCTTGCGAGATCAACCGCCGTGGACGGCGTCACGGGCGAGAAGGGCCTGGCCGGCTATACGGCTTACACGATCAGCGGGCTGGCCGTCTTGCTGGCGCAGTGCGCCGGGCTGGATCCGGACTTCCTGAGGGATCTGCTGCAGCGCCATCCGGGAATCCATCAGATGTATCGCTTCCACATTGACACCTGGTGCTTCCAGAAGTACTACCCCAACGTAGGCGACGCGGGCTCGTTCGCCTCGAAGTATGAGCGATATGCGGGAGTCGGGTTCTCGAAGAACCCGGGACTCTATCCCTCCATGTTTACGTTCTTCCGGCAGCTTTACGAGCTTACGGGTGATGCGGCTTTCGCGCAGGTGCTGTATCATGCGAACGGCAATTCGGTGGACGGCCTGCCCTACGATCTGTTCGCCGAGGATCCGGAGGCATTCCAGAGATCGGTGCGCGGCGTGATCGCCGCAGAAGGCACCATCCCAAAAGTCGGCAGCGTGAACAAGGAGCAGTGGCATCTCGCCATCCTGCGTTCCGGCGAAGATGCGGACGCCCGCGCCCTTTGGCTCGAATACGACGCGTTCGGGGGTCACGGCCACGCGAACGGCATGAACCTCGGGCTTTTCGCCAAGGGGCTGGATCTGATGCCGGACTTCGGCTACAAGCCCGTCAACTTCGGCGGATGGGGCGCGCCGAGAGCGGTCTGGTACGGCATGTCGGCCGCGCACAATACGGTGGTGGTTGACGGCCAGGACCACAAGTCCGAAGCGGGCAGAACGACACTCTGGGCCGACGGCGAGCAATTCCGAGCCATCCGCGCGTCCGGTCTGGATCTGATCGGCGGAAAGCAGTTCGAGCGGACGAGTGCCCTGATAGACGTCTCGCACCGCGACTTCTACATTCTGGACGTGTTCCGGGTCGGCGGCGGCACAGACCACGCGAAGTTCATGCACAGCCACTTCGGCACGATTGCCACCCAGGGACTGACGCTCACGCCCGGCGAGGACTACGGGCACGGCACGCAGATGCGCAATTTCCTCTGCGACGCGTCGCCTCAGCCGGGTTGGAGCGTTGACTGGCAGATCGAGGACCGGTACAAGTACCTCCCGCCGGGCTCGGAGGTCCATCTCCGCTATACCGACCTGACTGCGGGCGCTCAAGCCTCTACAGCCGAGACATGGGTCTCCGTTGGCAGCTTGAACGCGACCGGCGAAGCCTGGATTCCCACGGTCATGGTGCGCCGTCAGTCGGAGAACGCCCCGCTGGCCTCGACCTTCGTCGCCGTCATCGAGCCTTACGAGAAGCAGTCCGGCATCCGGCGAATCCGGCGGCTGCCTCTGGAGACTCGAGACGGCACGCCGTACCCCGACCCGAACGTGGCGATCGAAGTTCAACTGACGGACGGGCGCTGCGACCTCCTCATCGCGCCGGACGTCGAGAATCCCTTGGGCCTGACTCCTTCGAAGGCGGGCCGCGGAATCCTGGCGCAGAAGGACTGGAACCTGCGCACGGACGCGGAATTGTGCCTGGTTCGCCGGAGCAGTTCCGGCGAGATCGAGCGCATCGCCGTATGCCGGGGAAGCTTCGCGCGCGTGGGCGACGTGATGCTCAGACTCAAGAAGCCCACGGACTTCGTCGAGGTTCAGCTCGCAGGTGGGCAGGCGTCCATAGTCGCAGGCGAAGGAGAGATTGCTGATGGCTGAGCAAACGGGAGCGAAGCGGTTTCGGCTCGCGGTCGCCTCGATTGAGCGCGAGAACTGCGTGGAGCACTGCCTGGAGGCGATTCAAGAGGCAGGCGATCGAGGCGCGGACCTGCTGGTGCTGCCGGAGGAGCCGGATATCACAGCCGGCTCTCCGCCCGGGCAGCACACACTGGACGAGCATCCGGTTTTCATCGCCTTTCGCGAGGCCGCCGTTAAGGGGGGCGTGCCGATCGTATCCTCCCTGTCCGCGAAGGTGGAGGGCGGCTATGCGAACACCGGGTTTGTCATGGATCGAACCGGGGAAGTGGTCGGCATCTATCCGAAGAAGCATCCCGCGCCCTCGGAAGCAATCGTCACAATGCCGACCGCCGCCGATCCATTCCCCGTGTTCGACCTCGACGGAGTCAGGATAGCCATCGCCATCTGCATGGACATCCATTTCCCGGAGATGTTTCGCATCTATGGGCTGAAAGGCGCGGACATCGTGTGCGTGCCGACGATGTACCTGGACTATACGGGCGACATGCTCGAGAGCATCGAGAAGGCGCGGGCCATTGACAGCCAGATGTACGTCGCCGTATCCCATTACATCGAAAAGCCGTTCCTCGCGGGTAAGAGTTACGGATATGCGAAAGTCATATCCCCGGATGGTCGGATCATCGCATCCACAGGCCACGCGGACGGCGTTGCCATCGCCGAGATTGATCCGAAGTGGCGGTTTCCTTACTGGAGCGAAGATGAGGCGCTGAAGGCGGCGTACCCGGACCTGCGGCGGATGTTCGACCGGATTCGCCGCCCGGACCTATACGACGAGCTGGTAAAGCCGAAGGATGGAACATGATGGCATGGAAGGACGGCAGGCACTGGGCATACTCGATCACCTACGATGAGGGCTGCGAGGCACTTCTGGATCATGCGCTCCCGGCGCATCGGAAGTACGGCGTGCCCGGTCATGTCGCTCTTGTGGCCGGACAGATCGGCGTCCCGCGCGATGTCCCCGGAAGCAGCTACGACGGCATGATGATCCTCTCAAGCGAGGAGATCCAGATGCTTCGCGCCGAGGGCTGGGGCGTGTCGTGCCACGGCATGACCCACGCTGCCATAACAGACGAGAATGCGAGCTATGAGGTGATCGAGAGCCGGAAGGTGCTTGAGGGCGCGCTGGGAATGCCGGTGACCATGTTCTGCGTCCCGGGAAGCAATGAGTCATACCCGGCGGCACGCGCCGCCGCGGAGAGATCAGGCTACAACTCGATCCTGACCATTTACGATGACATCAACACGACGCAGACTGATCTCCTGCGCCTGTGCCGATGCCCGCTGCATGCCCAGTATCCGCCGCCGTTCTACTCGGCATCCGATCCGTACAAGCGGCTTCACCAGGCGATGGATGCGTGCGGTTGGGTGATTGATTACTGCCACTGTCCGATGCCGGGAAAGCCGATCCATCCGTGGAAGGATTGCACGGTGGAGCAGCTTGTGGAACGTTTTGAAGCAGTCCTGCGCGTGGGCGGCAAGGATGTCTGGCTGGCGGAGCCGAATGAGGTCGTGGACTATCTGCTCAGTGGGAAGAGAGTATCGGTATGAGCACGGGCAAGGAAAGGGCAAGATACGGGGCGGCGGCGCTGGCGGGCATGGCGGGCGAGCTGCCGAACCCGTTTCCACGGAGCATGGGCCCGAACTGCCTCAAGTATCTGCAGGAGGTGGTCGAAAGCGGCCTGACCTGCAACATGGTCGAGCGGTTCGAGCAGGCGTTTGCGAGGGAAATGGGCGTCAGACACTGCATCGCGACCCCCGGATGCACGCCCGCCCTGGCTGTACTCGCCGCGGCCTTCGCATTCGAGCCGGGAGACGAGATCATCGTCAGCCCGATTACCGACTACGGCACGCTCCAGGGTCTGATAAGGGAGAACTACATCCCTGTCTTCCCGGATACAGAGCGCGCAACAGTAAACATCAGCGCATCAACGATTGAGCCGTGCATCACTGACCGCACGCGGGCGATTCTCGTCGTACACAAGACCGGCCTCATCTGCGACATGGATCCGATCAACGCGCTGGCGGAGAAGCACGGCCTGGTCGTCTACGAAGACGCCTGCCAGGCGGTCTTCGGCGAGTACAAGGGCCGGGTTGCGGGCACACTGGCAGCAGCCGGGGCCTTCTCCTTCGATGCTGAAAAGACCATGGGCTCGGACACCGGCGGCTGCATCGTTACGAACGATGACAACCTGGCCGAGCGGCTGCGCTTCGTCGGCCAGAGCCGCGGCGCGGAGATGGAGCCGCATTTCGGGCGAAAGCATGTAGTCCCCGGCTACGCATACCGCATGACCGCCGGCACCGCCGCGATCTGCCTGGGCCAGCTCGAGATCATACGCGAGCAGGTTGCGCACCGGGACAGGATGGCGCGCCTGCTCACTGAGAAGCTCGCCGAAATCCCGGGCGTCACTCCCCTGCCCATCCCAGACTATGTGAACGTATACTCCTGCTGGATGCTCGGGATGAGCATAGACCCTTCGGCATTCCGATGCGATGCCGAGGAGTTCGCCCGGCAGTTGAGCGAGGCAGGCATACCCGGCGCCGGAACCGGCAAGTACTACCTGATGCCCGCGGCATTGACCTTCCTCGACGAATGGGCGAGGGACAGAAGGTACCCGTACTCGATCCCTCCTGCATCGAGGGAATACAGGTACGGCGCGGACATCTGCCCTAACGCACGCGACTTTCTTGAGACCTTCATCCGATGGTCCACTTTCTGCGAGAAGTACCGGCCGGAGCACTGCGAGCTTGCGGCCCGGATTGTTCGCGAGGTGGCTGAGAGAAATCGGGTTTGAGGGAGGTTGAGCCTGCAGTGACGCCCACACGACGTGAGTTCCTACGGCAGGCCGCGGGTCTGGTGCTCGCCGCGGGAGCACCGTTGATCGCATCCGAAGGAAATGGGGAAGAGCGTATGGCAGACAAGCACACTATCACGCTGCCGGCAAGCTGCTATCAGCAGTTCGACGCGGATTTCAAGCTGGACGTGCCCGGCGAGGGTTACGGCGGCTGGAAGAAATCGGAGATCAAGATCTCGCGGGACCACACCGCGGTCGCAGTCATGCATGCCTGGGATATGGGCACGCAGGAGCGGTATCCCGGCTGGCATCGGGCGGTCGAATACATCCCCAGGGCGCAGAAGATATGCCGCACCGTGCTCCCGAAGCTCCTCTCGGCGGCGCGCGAATCGGGCTTCAAGCTGTTCCACATCGTGGGCGGCGGCGACTACTACAAGCAGTATCCCGGTTACAGGAAGACTGTCGAGCTCGCAGGCCCTGAGCCGCAGGCGCCTGAGCAGATAAAGGCCGATCCGGTGCTCGAACGCCTCAGGCGGTTCAGGGCAGAGCACGTTCACGTCGGGCTCCACAACGAGGCGGACGTCAAGCGCGGGTTCGAGAACCTGGACTTCGCGCCCGAGGCAAGGCCGGTCGGCGAGGAGGGAATCGCGGAGAACGCTCACCAGCTTTTCACCCTATGCAAACACGCCGGGGTGAACCATCTGATCTACGCCGGATTCGCCATCAACTGGTGCCTGCTCCTTTCCCCGGGCGGCATGGCGGATATGTCGAAGAGAGGGATCATGTGCTCGACATTCCGACAGGCGGTGACAGCGGTCGAGAACAAGGAGACGGCGAGAAGGGAACTGTGCAAGGAGATCGGCCTCTGGCGCGTGGCGCTCGCGTTCGGATTCGTCTTCGATGTGAACGACTTCGTCGCAGCGCTGAAGGCTGTGGACCGCGACCGCTAGGCTGCCTGCTCAGACGGAGCGGACTACCCTCGCACGACCAGTGTGCCGCCTATCATGTCGTGCAGCGCCTGCTTCTTCGCGGTGAACCCCGCCATGATGTAGCCGATGAGCAGGATCAGGGCCGAGATGATCTTGCTCCAGTACCTGGCGTTCGCTCGGCCGAACGAAATCCGATCGCCGTTCAAGTCGGTTACGCAGATCCCGAGGGCCGATTTTCCGAAGGTGGCCGCCCGCGCCGAACTCTCCATTATCGTGAAATAGAGCCAGTGCAGCACAGGTCCTATGATATTGCCCGCCACTCCCGCACTGCGAGTGATCTCAGTCTCGTTCGACCCCGACGAGCCGAGGTAGAAACCGATCATGCCGCCGACGACGCCTCCGATGATCGCACCGGCGATCGAGACAATCGCGCCGTCAATCATAGCCGCCGCGAACCGACGCCAGAAGCCGGCATACTCCACGTAAGACGGCTTTGGAGCGGTCACATAGGGAGAGACTGCAGGCTGAGCGTCGGGCGGCGCGGCTGGGGCTGCGGGCTGAGGCGGGCCGAGGCGCGCGCACCGAGGGCAACTCTCTTCGAACGGCTGCATCACGTAGCCGCACTTGGGGCATTCCATCCGGTCTTTCCCCCATTCGCAAGAACTCTGCTCCGGGATCAAGGGCCTACCGCTCCCGGGCCTCCGAGCATGGCCGCGCCGGATGCCGTCGGAATCGGCTCACTCGGCGTGTCACGTAGCGCTCGGTCTGCTCTCATATTATGTCGCAGCCTACCCGAGATGTCAATGAGAAACCTGCCGCCGGGAGGCGCACGAGATGCGGCCTGCAGCGTCGAGCGTGATACGACCATGCGACTCGACGCCCGGCAGGACAATCACAGCACGGCGTGTAACCAATCTTTGGTGCTTTACGTCTGATGTGATGTACGTCCGTCCGTGCGAAGGGACCTTAGAGTTGAGACCGACCGCACAAGTTCTGCTCCTGCTGGCAACGATCCTGGGCGCGGCATACGCCCAGGGCTCGCCGAGTCTCGACCCATCCCAGAAAGGCGGCTGGGACAGCCTGCGTGCCAGGCTGATCGAGCGGCGTGAGCTCGTGCAGAGCGCATCGGAAGCCGGCGCCGTGCCCGAGTATTCGCAGTTCAAGGCGGAGTACCTGCGGCCGGAGTACGCCTCGATGTACCGCTCCTCCGTGAAGTTGAACCCCAGGACTGGTCTCCTGGAGTACGAAGGCCGAGTGATCCGCCCCTTCTTCACGATCTACAGCCAGCCGAAGCCCGACGGCGGCTGGATCATCAACATCCCCGAGTTCGATTTCGACCTCGTGGAGGCAGACTTCGCGCGGATGAAGCAGGCCGGGATAAACGTGCAGCCCAGGTTCTGGAACTGGAGCGAGCTCCTGAACTACGATGGGACTTGGAAGCAGGTCGAGAAGCAGCCGAAGGGACGCGGACTCCCCTACTTTAAGTACGTTTTCCAGATTTACGACTACTTCCTGGACCGGGCGCAGGCGCACGGGCTTTACGTGAACATCGAACCGTCGTATTTCTGGGGGCTGCATCCCGAGGTCGTGCCGCCGGAGTACCGCGGCAAGATATTGCTGTACGACGAGCTCTGGGGCGCGGCGAAGGAAGCCTACGCGAAGATTCTGCGCTACTACAGCAGGCGCCCGGTTATAGTCGCCGTCATGGTCGGCGAGGAGGACCTCGTCTTCGACCACTGCCTGGACGAGCCGCAGATGCTCGACCGGTTCGCGCGGCACCTCCGCAGGAAGTACCAGTCCATCTCCAACCTCCAGCGGACGTGGGCGCACGGATACGATTACGCCGACCATTCGAAGTGGACGAAGCGCATCGTGCAGGATAAGGAGGTCCTCTGGCCCGAGTATCCGTTCGTCAAGGGCGCGTTCGACTCGTGGAAGTCGTTCGACGATGTGCGCCTGCCGGTATTCGATCACTGCCGGTCCGCCGAAAGCCCGGACGTCATCCTGGCGGACATGCCCACACATCAGCAGAACCTGACGCGCGACCCGGCCTGGATTGACTTCATGGAGATGAAGGAGCAGATGCTGATCTCGCGCCTGAACGACCTTGCGGACGCGCTGAGATCGGCCGACGCGAACCACGTCCTTTACTACTGCAATCCGTATGACTTCAATCCGGCCTGGCACTTCCTGCACTGCTTCGATAGGGGGAAGTTGCGCTGGGATGTCATCGGCGTCGGCCAGCACGACTCGGGCCTCGATCCGTCCGAGGTTCCGCATTGGGCAAGCTGCCGCGAGTGCGTTCAGAATGTGGCATCCTACGGGCCGTACATCGGCGCGAACGGCGCTTATCCCAAGGGATTCGCCTGCGGTGAGGGACAAGGCGGGAAGACGCGAGAGGGCACGGCGCTCTACTATCCGTGGTGGCTGGCTGATATCGTCGGCGGCGGAGGCGCCTTCTTCCAGAGCTACGACTGGAACCACATCGCCGGCCGAACATACGAGAATCCGACCGGGTACGATGAGACGACGCTCGGTCGGCTGGGCGAGTTCCTGGCCGCGATACGGAGCATGCCCTTCAGCCGCAGGGCGGACGCTCAGGTGCTGATCCTGCGGAGCAGAGAGGCCGCCTACGGGATGAGCGCGGGCTATGACTTCGCGAACGCGAGGTATCTGGCGAGCATACTCTACCAGCTTCACATCCCGTTCGACGTACTGCCCGATTCGGACGTCGCGCCGGGAGACTTCGAACCGGGGAAGGTGAACCTGAACAAATACCGGTTCATCTTCGTGCCGGCGCAGAATCAGATTCTGAGCAGCCGCACCTGGCAGATGCTCGAAGACTGGATCGCCGACCCCAGGTTCGCCGGTCAGCGGGGACTTTGCCTGGGCCTATATCAGGATCAGGACTGCTATTTCAACCCGAAGTCGCCCGTAGAAGTGCATCCGGCGTTCGAGCGACTTACTGGGACCCGCGGGTATACCGGCAGGATGCCGGTGTCCGGCGTCACTACTCTGCGATACGCGCGGTTCTTCGGCGCATCGGCGCGCGGCGACCAACTCCAGCTCCAGTTCCCCGAGAACGGAGAGATTGGGCGCTTCGAGAACGTAGAGAACGGCGTAGAGGCAATCCTGGAGCTGGGCGACGGTGGTCCGGCGGCAGTCGTTCGCAGCTTCGTGAGCGGAAACCCGGTCTACACGTGCGGCTTCTATCTCGGCCTGGCTTACCACGCCGTGTGGGGGATGGAGAAGGAGCAGAGTCCCTACAACGCGCTGAACTCCCTCTACCTCGCCATGCTCAACTCGGCGGGCATCGAGCCGGCGGTAGGCGCCGCGGATAACCTGGGCGTCTACCTGTCAGACGATGCCTCCGCCATCCTGGTGAAGGAGCGATTCGGCGGGGAGACCGACGTCGTCTTGAGCTTCAAGAGCCTGCCGGGCACGATCTTCGAGGGCGCGACGACCGCTTTCAACTCGGACGGCAGCGCGCAGGTGAAGGACTTCCGCATCGACCCGTACGGGACGCTGGTGCTCCACGGGGCCGCCGGCTTCACCACATCGGGAGGAACGGACGTGTCCTCCGTCTGCAGTCCGACCCCCGAAGGCGGCCTGGAATGCGTGCTGTCTGGCAGCGGAAGGGTCGGCGTGACGTTCGAGTTGAGGCCGAAGACGATCTACAGCGTGCGGGCGAACGGCGAGCTCACCATGGTATTCACCGCAGGCCCGGACGGCCGCCATGCCATGCCCTTCGACCTCGGCGACGGCTCGAAGCCCCTTCGCATATCCGTGAAGCCGAGCAGGAGATAGTCGTTCGTCGCCCGTCGTCAGTCGTCCGTCGTCCGTGGTTGGGAAGCGGTGATGAATGTTGAGAGTTGAGTGTTGAGCGTTGAGCGTTGGACGGTTCCGGGCCCCGAGTCCCTCCGGCTAGAACGTGTACGATACCCCTGCGCCGAGCCAGAGGACGTCCGGGTCCGTGAACCACGCGATCGGGTCGAAGTCCTTGCTCAGGCTGGTCGCCCTCAGCTCGACGGAGAGTCCGAACGCCAGATCAGTCTCCGCCATGATCAGCGACAGCCCGCTCAGCATGCCGTCGGGCGCATCGAGGCCCTCCACTTTCGGGTCGGCATGGGCGAGGGCAAAGCCGAAGTACGCGGAGTACATGCCGATCTGCTTCGGCGAGAGCTTAGCGAACTGCGCCACGCGGAAGTCGCCCAGGTCCACGTACGAGAGATCGGTGAGTCCCCGATCGTAGATCGAGAGAGCCGCGCCGTAGCCGGATTCATCCGACTTGGTATCCATGGCCGCGAATACGCTCAGGTTCGTATGCTTCGTGTTCCCCGTATCCCAAGCGACGTCCGCCTGCGCGGCCGGCGAGATCACGAACAGTAGGACGCCGGCGAGTATGTGGATGCTTCTCAGCTTCAATGCCATAACCTCCATGTCGAGCGTTGACCGTATGTTAGCCGCAACGTCGAGTCTATCCTTCATTCTCCGTGAAATGAGACGGAGCTCGCATGTGGCGACTGCTCGGCGCTGCACGGAGGAATACGAAGGGCCTCTGCGGAAAGCGATTGACGGAGCGGCGCCGCCTGGCGTGGAGCGCCCCCCGGCGGCAGGAGGTCGAGGAAGCAAAGAGATCATATCTCGGAGGTACATAGGCAAATGACGGATCGCATTAACAGGAGAGAGTTTCTCGAGACGAGCGGGAAGGCCGCGCTCGGAGTCGGGCTCGGGATACTGGTCGCGGATGCGCTCGCGACCCCGGCCCACGGTCAGGAGAAGCAGGTTTCGGCGAACGACAAGATCCTCATCGGGTGCATCGGAGTAGGCGGCATGGGCATGGGGAACATGGGCGGCTTCATGGGCCAGCCGGAAGTCGAAGTCGCGGCGGTGTGCGACGTGGACCAGAACTTCCTGAATCGCGCCGCCGGCGAGGTGGAGAAGAAGTACGGCCGGAAGCCCAAAGCCGCGAAGGACTTCCGCGAAGTGCTCGATATGAAGGACGTGGACGCGGTGGTCATCAGCACGCCCGACCACTGGCACGCCCTGCCGTTCATAATGGCGTGTGAGGCGGGCAAGGACGTATTCTGCGAGAAGCCCATCTCGCACGACATCGTTGAAGGCCAGGCGATGGTGGGCGCGGCGAAGCGCTTCAACCGCGTCAGCCAGATCAACACCTGGCAGCGCAGCGTGGGGTTCTTCCGGCAGGCCATAGACTTCGTGCGTTCCGGCGGGCTGGGAAAGGTGCGCATATGCCGCGCATGGGTATGCGGCCCCGCAGGTTTGGGCAAGAACCCGATCAAGGATCCGCCTCCCAACCTGGACTGGGATTTCTGGTGCGGGCCGGCGCCCAAGAACCCGTATCACGACACCTATCACCCGGGCATGTGGCGGCTTTACTACGACTACGGCACCAGCATGAGCGGCGACTGGGGCGTTCACATGATTGACATCGTGCTCCTCGGAATGAACGACTGGCACCCGCTGGAGGTCTCATCGGTGGGCGGCAAGCTCGTCTGCGGCGAGGACGACGACCGCACGACCCCCGATACCCAGATGACCATCTACAGGTTCTCCGACTGGGTGATGAACTGGGAGATCCACGTCGGCGGTGAAGGTCTCGACGGCAGCCCTGGTGGTCACGGCGCGGAGTTCATCGGCGAAAAGGGCAAGATGATAATTGACCGGGGCGGCATAAAGTGGCATCCGTACGGCGACCATCCCGGCCCTGAGGACGCCGGAAAGGATCAGGGACCGGACCAGCCCTCTCGCTGGTCGGATATGAACCATATCGGCGATTTCCTGGAGAACATGCGAACACGCGGAAAGTGCGCCTCGGACATCGAGACGATGCACTACACGACGACCTGCTGCCATCTCGCGAACGTATCCTACCAGGCCGGAAGGAGCGTCAAGTGGGACGGCGAGAAGGGCGTGATCGTGGGCGACAGGAAGGCGATGGAGTGCCAGGCCTACCGCCGCGAGTACCGGAAGCCCTGGAAGCTGCCGGTGTATAAGGCGTAGCCCAAGACGGCATGCGAATACCACCCTCCCCCCTTGTCCCGCCTACGGACGGGATCTCCCGCTTGCTTCGGGATCTCCCGCTTGGTTGGGGATCCCGCTGGAGGCGGGACCGCCGAAGGCGTGGAAGGGAAAGGGTGAGGGTGCGAGGTCCGGAATACTGCCCTCACCCCTGCCCTCTCCCGTTTAGCCTCCGGCTCACGGGCGAGGGAGAGGGCATCTCCGGCTGACGGTTGCCTGCATGCTTGACCGGCGAATGCTCTGCATTCCGCCAAGGTTTAACCCGCACCTCGGATTGGGCATAAGGACATCGGCCCACCACAACGCAGCCTGCACAGCGGGATGGGCACAACGTCCGGAGGAGATATCACCCATGCTTAGCGAAAAGATGCGTGACGCGCTGAACGGGCAGATCAATGCCGAGATCTACTCAGCGTACCTCTACCTGTCAATGTCGGCGTACCACGAGTCAATCAATCTGCCGGGGTTCGCGAACTGGATGCGCGTGCAGTCTCAGGAGGAACTCTCGCACGCGATGAAGCTCTACGACTACGTCGTGAGCCGGAGCGGCAGAGTCATCCTGCGTCCGGTGGACGGCCCGCCGACCGAGTGGGCATCGCCGCTGGCGACGCTCGAAGATACGTACCGCCACGAGCAGAAGGTCACCGGACTGATAAACGATCTGGTCAACCTGGCGCTGCAGGAAAAGGATCACGCGACCCACTTCATGCTCCAGTGGTTCGTAAACGAGCAGGTGGAGGAGGAGGAAAACGCGAGCAGGATACTCGAGCAGACAAAGCGCCTGGGCGGTGCTCCCGACGGCCTGTTCATGATAGACCGCGAGCTTGCCAGGCGAGTGTTTACAGCGCCTGCCGGGACGGAAGAAGGAGGAGCGGAATGAACGAGCGTTCAAGCGCAGGCCCGACCGATCGCCCGGAGGCACTGCGGGCCGCCCTCGACCTCGAGCAGAAGGGACACGACTATTATCGAGAGACCGCATCCCGCGCCGGAAACCCACTGACTCAGAAGGTGTTCTCGGCCCTCGCCGACGACGAGATTCGGCACAAGGAGCGGATCCGCGAGTTGTACGAAGGCGCCGGATCAGGCGCGGGGTTTTTGACCCCCAGGGATGCGCTGGAGAACACGGTCAAGGAATTCTTCGCCCGGTTCACCCAATCGGAGCGTGCGGCCTGGCAGCTCGACGATGCGGGCGCGTACGAGCATGCGATGGAACTGGAACGTCAGAGCTACTCGCTGTACGAGGCGCTTGCAGGCAGAACCCAGAGCCAGGCCGAAGCGGAATTCTTCCGACAAGTGCAGCACGAGGAAAGCGAGCATTTCACCGCCCTGGAAAACGCGCTCAATTACCTGCAGCGCACGGGCGACTGGTTTGCCTCCGAGGAGGGCCGGGTCTGGAACTGGATGAACATGTGACCTCGGGGCGCTTGCTCGGAAGGATGGAGTCTCGCAATCGGCGAATATGAGGGCGTGGTCCGCTTGGGGGCACGCCCATTTCATCGGCGTCCCTGCAGCGACTATTCGGCAGCCAATTATCGTATCTACGTTCCGAAAGGAGAACCGTGGTGCGCGAGGTACTTGTCTGCGCGAGTCTCGCAATTGTGCTTTCTCTCCCTGCGATAGGTTCCCAACCGGAAAAGAACATGCTGACCGTGCGGTCATCGGCAGCCGGGAAGCAGTACCTGGCTTACGGCGGAAAGCCCCTTCTCGCTTTCGGCCCCGGCGAGGAGAGCCGCCTCATCTCGCGGAACGATCCCGAAGCCGTCCGGCGCTGGGCGAAATGGCAGAAGGACAACGGCATGAACCTGCTCCGCGCGTATCCGACCTCCGTGCCGCTCGGAAACGCGCTCCATCCATTCAAACAGAAGGACGGCAAGTGGGACGTGGACGCCTGGAACGACGAGTACTTCCGCAACATGAGCCGCTTCACCTCAATCCTCGAGGAACACGGCATCCTGCTCCATCTCCAGCTCTGGCAGATCGTCTGGTTCAAGGATGAAGGGTCGGAGAGGTGGGCGCGGAACTATGTGAACCCGGCGAACAACATCAACGAGTGGACCAGGGCTTATCCCACCGGGCGCGACTACATGAACGCGCCCTCGGACAGCCCCGCCGGACGACACCGCAGGGAGTGGGTCATGCGAGTCCTTAACGCGGTCAGGGGTCACGGAAACGTATGGATAGACGTGCTGAACGAGCTGGGCAACGCCGGGATAGGCGACATGCAGTGGGCGCGCGAGGTCGTCTCCTGGATACGGGAATGGGAGAAGGCGAACGGCCAGAAGCTGCTGGTCGGCGTGGACATGTGCAATTTCAGCCACGAGCAGTTCGCACCCTACCGGAGAGACTACAACATCCTCATCTTCAACGAATTGCACCGAGACGAAGCCCTTGCCGCGATCAGAGAGTTCAACAAGCCGGCGGTCAGCGTGCGTTCCAGCGACGGAAGCAACAGGCAGGAGGACTACCTATTCCTCAGTCCTGAGAGTGTCACGCCGCAGCACCAGACGCGGTATCGCACGCTCTGCTACCGGAGCATCTTCAGCGGGCTGCAGTCCATCGGCGCGTACTGGAAGCGAGAGGTATCCGAGGCGGACTACGCGGACATGAAGGACTGGCCTGCATACGCCCGGGCGCTGCGGAAGTTCTGGCAGAAGATCGGTCCGTCCTGGCCGAACCTAGCCGTGGACGACTCGATCGTCGGGCAGGCGGTGACTCCGAGAGCATACGGCATGAAGTCCGACCGGCTGTACGCGGCGTACCTGGAGTGCGGCTCCCATACGGCGGGAAATCGGTATCCGGCCTCGACGGTCAGCATCAAGTGCCCCTTCCGGAGCTTTCGCGTCGAGATATTCGATCCCCGGACGGGGCGAACGCGGCTGGGAAAGGGAACGCGGGCGGGCGACGATGTCGCCGTGCAGCTTCCTGAGTTCACGGACGACCTGGTCCTGATGCTGTGGCGGAGTTAGGCCGGTTTATCCATGAGGAGCGTGATGTTGGCACTACGTGTTCTCTGCCCGTGCGAATGAACCTGGATTATTCATGAGGCGCGTAATGCTGACACAGAGTGCTTGCTTCCCGTGCGAATGAATTCACGGCAACGAAGGCACAAAGTGTCCCTTCGGACACTATGGATATAGTCCCCGTAGGGGGACTTCGTGCATTCGTAGCCGTGGTTTTAACCGCACGGGCAGGAAAGGACGGCCGTTCGCGAATGATCCGAGCCAGGAGCCATGTCCGGGAACCGTTATCTCGGGGCCGGTCCGAGGACGATGGACACGCAGCAGCGGCCTAGGATGCCCGTTTCGCGGTCGGCTTCCCGGATGCGAGAGGCATCCGAGCTGCTCACAACAACGTCGGTCGCAAACCTCGGGCCTCGCCGAAGCGCCTTCACGATGAGCGGATGGCTTCCCGTCCTGGGCGATTTGAGCGCCTGATCCATGCTCCGGGGATAGCCGGCGATCCCGACCTCGATGGCGTAATCGGGGGAAACGTTTACCGTGCCGTAGACCTCATTTCCGTCTTCGTCGTAGACCTTCGGGCTCATCGCAGGCTTCACGCCGATTCCCCGGGCATCTATGATCAGGCCGGTGGTTTCGCCGCCGTCCCCGCGAGCAGCTTGATCGCCGCCGGGCAGGACTTCGGACGCCAGGCCGGACATGAGCCCGTCGTTACCGACGAGCGGCACCTGCAGGATGACCTCGAACGATCGGTCGGGGAGCTGCCTCTCGCTTACGATTTGAGCGCCGCGGATAAACCCCTCGATCTTGAGCCGGACCTCGTCAGACTCAGTTACGAAGTTCCTGACGAGGGTCTCGCCGCTCACCCGGACGCCGTTTATCACGGAGGCGAGATTCCGATAGGCATCGGCAATCGCCGCGGCGCGGCCCATGAGCCTGGCCTGCGCCTCATTCTCCGCATCGCCGGGCAGAACGCCGTGCCCGACCGCCTTCAGCACCTGGCGCTCCCAGTTGATCCACCCGTCAGCCGCCTCGAACTTCTCAACCGAGGGGTTTTCGGCGCACATGGCGGGAACGGCCAGGCCGGTGAGGAAAAGAATAACTAGACATACTTCCGGAAGGCGTCTCATGATTCACCTCCGAGGTCCGGCGCGGAGGATGAAGGGCTCGCGCTCTTTGTCCACGACTATGCTCTCCGCGATCGTCACTCGCCCCGACTCGGTATTTATGAGCCGCGCGTTGATCACCAGGCAGTCGTTGCGGTCGGAGATGCTGCCCACCAGAACCGCTCTCGCGCCCACGAGCTTGCCGAGCTTCTTGGCCGTCGCGCTGTCTATCAGGCCGGAGTGCTGTATCCTGAGTTCCCGCAAGACCTTATCCAGCTGGCTCCGTTCGACGAGCTCGATCACTCCAGTTTTAACCAGGGCGGTGCTCAAATCCTCCAGGACATCCTCGACTAGCCCCGGGTCAGATACGCCTATGGTCCTGAACCTGGCGACGGCGATGTCCGCGGGCAGCGACGAGAACTCCGACTTCTCGGTGATGGAGGCCCTCAGCTTCTGCGCCAGTTGAGCCAGCGCGCCCGGCTCGATCAGCACCCTCTGCCCCTCCACAGATACCCATGCCGCTCCGGAATCCGGCTGATCGGGAACCCCCACGTTCGGCTCCACTCCGGAAGGAACCGAAATGCGATCGCCGGGCGAATCGCCTTCCACGGCCACCGGCTCTCCCGGCTCCAGCAATGCGGCGGCGATCAAGGGGATGTTCCGCTCGATCCAGAGCGCAGACACGGCCTCGACCGCCTGCCTGTTTGCCTGGTCCTGGCTGACGGCGACAACCGGCTGCGCGAGCGACACGTTCACCGACGGAAGCACCACGCCGGATGCAGAGTCAATCACCGACAGAGCGGCTGAGGCGCCGGCGGAGAAGATCTTCGTGCCCGCAACTGGCTCGCCGAGCGCGTCAACTTCCACCGCTCCGGCGATCTCGATGACAACGCCGGCGGACGATTCGGAAGCTTTGCGGCCTGTGACAGTCCTCAGGCCGAGCGCGGCGAGTTTGCCGGATATGGCCCGCTCTGCGACGTCGGCGCCCGCGGGATCATCCACCGAAACGCGGAAGGCCGGATTGACCTCCTCGCTCAGACGCCTGCATATATATCTCAGGGATTTCTGGGGCTTTCCCGGCGCGACCCGGGCCTCTATCTTGACGTGATAGGTATCGTTCTCCCGACCTTCGTCCAGGATGCGATACTCCCGCACGAACCCCTCGGCGGTCGTGCGAACGGTGTCCCGCACGAGCTGGTAGTTCTCGGAGCGGGTGTCGCCTTCCACCAGAACCCCGACTGCCTCCTCCACGGCCCTTCGGAGGGCATCGGCAAGCGCGGCATGGCGGCAGGCAGACTCCGGCCCGCGAGACGTGCAGGCAGCCAGCCCTTCCGCGACGACCACTATATCCTTTCCGGCGGGGCTCTGCTCCTCAGCCGCGAGTGGCACGATGAGAAGCGTTTCAACAAGGAGCACGGCAGCCGGGATCAACCCCAGACGGCGCAAGAATGACATGGTGAACGCACTCCTAGAGATTATTCCACTTCTGCCTGAAAGCATGCCGCGAAACGTTTAGCGGCCGACGAGCGCCGGGGTATCAAATGGGGACAGACTATGACTGAAATTTACCAAGCCGGTCGTGGACAATCGAGCGGCACTCCTGTAGAATAGTCCGAAGTAACCCGGCGAGCCATAGTCAGCCTTCACGGAGGCCATGCGTCCGGGCCTGACCTTCGCGTTATGCTCTCCGGGGATTTGCCGTGCCCCGCCCGGGTCGGAATCTCCGGCGGAAGATGTGCGCAAGCTCGCTCGTTTTAGCAGGAGAAAGCCTCTCGGTCGAGAACTCTGGCATTGAGCATCATCCACACGAGGGAGTGCGGTATGTCCGGCCCTGATTTCATACACCTGCATACCCATTCCGAGTACAGCCTCCTGGACGGGGCATGTCGAATCTCCGCTCTGGTAAATCAGGCGGTCGAACTGGGCATGCCGGCTCTGGCCCTCACCGACCACGGAGTCCTCTACGGCGCGGTCGAATTCTACGAGAAGTGCAAGGAACAGGGGATCAAGCCCATCATCGGGTGTGAGGTCTACGTCGCACCCAGGGCACGCACCAGCCGCAACCCGAAGCTCGACAGCCTGCAATACCACCTGGTGCTCCTCGCCAAGGACATCACCGGCTACAGGAATCTGCTCAAGCTGGTGAGCGCGGGCTTCCTCGAAGGGTTCTACTACAAGCCGAGAGTTGACAGGGAGCTCCTGGCAAAGCACAGCGAAGGTCTGATCGCGCTGACCGCGTGCCTCAGCGGCGAGATTCCCGAACACATCCGGGCCGGGCAGCTCGACAAGGCCAGGGAAACCGCCTGCGCGTATCGGGAGATATTCGGCGCGGACAACCTCTACCTGGAACTCCAGGATCACGGCCTGGACGATCAGAGGCAGGTGAACGAGCATCTGGTTCAATTGTCCGGCGAGCTCGGTATTCCGCTGGCTGCGACGAACGACATCCACTACATGGCGGCACAGGACGCCATGGCCCACCAGGTGCTCCTCTGCATACAGACCGGAACGACTGTTGACGAGCCGAAGATAAGCTTCGGCTCGAAGGAGTTCTACTTCAAGAGCCAGGGCGAGATGGCGCAGGTGTTCGCCGAATATCCTGAAGCACTGGCGAGCACGGCGGAGATCGCGTCCAGGTGCAACCTGGAACTCGATTTCGATACTATCCACCTGCCGCACTTCGAACCCCCCAATGGCATGAGCGCCGAATCGTGCCTGGAGCACCTTTGCCGGGAAGCTCTCCCCAGGCGGTATCCAGGGGCGGGGTCCGAGACCATGCAGAGGCTCGAGTATGAGCTAAAAGTGATCTGCGAGAAGGGACTCGCGGGCTATTTCCTGATAGTATCCGACTTCGTGTCTCATGCGAAAGAAAAAGGCATTCTGGTCGGACCCGGCCGCGGCTCGGGCGCAGGTAGTATCGTCTCCTATCTCCTCGGCATAACAAACATTGACCCGCTGAAATACAAACTTCTCTTCGAGCGCTTCCTGACGCCGGGACGAATCACCATGCCGGACTTCGACCTGGACTTCGCGGACAGCCGAAGGGAAGAAGTCATCCAGTACGTCCGCGAAAAGTATGGCGATGACCGGGTTGCCCAGATAGTCACGTTTGGAACCATGGGCGCGCGAGGAGCTGTTCGCGACTGCGGACGGGCACTAAACATGCCGCTTGCCGATGTGGATAGAATCGCCAGGATGGTTCCGGAGACGCTCAATATCAGCCTCAATGATGCGCTTCAATCTTCTCCTGAGCTGCGGGGTGCTTACGAACAAAACAACGATGCTCGCAACTTAATAGACACGGCGAAGGCGCTCGAAGGGCTGGCACGCCACTCGTCCGTGCACGCCGCGGGAGTCCTGATATCCAGAGACCCGCTCACCGATCATGTTCCACTTCAGAGGCCGAACGAAGGAGGCAGCGCCGTCGCCGGCTTCGATAAGGACATGCTTGAGAAGATAGGCCTGCTGAAGATTGACTTTCTCGGGCTGCGAACTCTCTCCGTGGTTGATGATTGTATGAAGATGGTGGAGAAGAACCGGGGCGAGCGGATTGACCTCGACTCCATTCCCTTCGACGACGAGAAGGTATACCGGATGCTCCAGGCCGGGGATACCGCAGGCGTGTTCCAGCTTGAAAGCACCGGCATGCGCCAACTGCTCAAAGACCTCAAGCCGGAGTGCTTCGAGGACCTGATTCCCGTCGTGGGCCTGTTCCGACCGGGGCCGCTCGCGAGCGGCATGGTCAGCGATTTCGTGAGGCGAAAGCGCGGCGCAGAGAAGGTCGTCCACATCCATCCTCGCTGTGCTCCCATCCTTGAAGATACCTACGGCGTGCTTCTCTACCAGGACCAGGTAATGCGGATCGCTATGGAACTTGCGTCCTTCTCAGCGGTCGAAGCCGACATCCTTCGCTCGGCCATGGGGAAGAAGAAGCAGGAGAAGATCCAGGAGCTGAAGCCCGTCTTCGTCAACGGAGCCGCCGCCAATGGAATAGAGCGTGAAGCCGCTCAGAGGATCTACGACCTGATGGCGAACTTCGGCTCATATGGTTTCAATAAGTCCCACACCGCATGCTACGCGGTCATAGCCTATCAGACCGCCTACCTGAAAACCAATTACCCCGCAGAGTATATGGCCGCGCTGCTGACCAGCATCATGGACAACAAGACCAAGGTCGCCGCGTACGTGGACGAATGCCGCCGCATGAAGCTGGCCGTGCTCCCGCCGGACATAAACAAGAGCGAGATGGACTTCAGCGTGGAAGGCGATGCAATTCGCTTCGGGCTTGCAGCGATCAAGAACGTGGGCCGCGGCGTGATTGAGGCCGTCCTGGCGGCGCGCCAGGAAGCCGGGCCTTTCACCTCTCTGCACGAGTTCTGCGGGCGGGTCTGCGATTCCACCGTGACCCGAAGCGCCGCTGAGTGCCTGGTCAAGGCCGGGGCTTTCGATTCCATCAACACGAACAGAGCGCAGCTCCTGTTCGTGCTCGAGGATGCTATGAGCCAGGCTGCGCGAGCCCAGCGTGATAGGCGAAATGGTCAGGTCTCGCTATTCGGCGGCGGAGTAGCGGAGGAGGCAGCGTCGTATCTTGAGGCGAAGAGCCTGCCGCAGGTGGCGGAACTGTCGCGCGACGAGCTTCTCGCGATGGAAAAGGACTTGCTCGGCCTCTACATCTCGGACCATCCCCTGCTGCAGCACAGGGAGAAGCTCCAGAAGCTCGTTACTACATCGAGCGACCAGCTCAAGGAAAAAGCAGAGAGGGAGCGGGTTGTCGTCGGCGGGGTCATCTCTCGGATACGGAAGCTGACGACCAAGAAGAACGAACCGATGGCATTCGTCACCATCGAGGACTTCGCCGGTCCCATAGACGTCACCGTGTTCCCGGCCGCGTATAAGGAATACTTGAATCTGCTGGTCACCGACGGGATCGTCGTCATAAAGGGCCGCGCGAACCACCGCAGCAGGGCGAACAGCACCGAAAGCGATAGTCCACAGGTAGGTGTGATCTGCGAGTCCGTCACGCTCCTTTCAAACGAGCGCAACGGAGAAGGTAACGGCAACGGCGGCTCGCCGAAATCCGTGAACATCCGCCTGGGGAACGTGGACCGCGACCGGCTCAAGGTCCTTCGCGGCATGCTGGGCACGCACTCCGGCGAGACTCCGGTATTCTTCCACGTGCCTTCGAACGGCGCGCTGAAAAAGGTGTGCGCCGAGTTTAAGGTTGATCCCTCGCCCAAGCTTCTCTCCGAGATCGAGCGCCTCCTCGGCAGAGAGGCCGTCTGGGTCGAGTAGGGGTGTTGGGTGCTGGGTGTTGGGTGCTGGGTGCTGGGTTTCCCTGGGTCTTTGCGTTGAAATCCCTCCGGTCGTTGGACGTTCG
>Ga0315294_10001624_pt1 | contig 24532 bp, 19 predicted proteins | sample YL17G13_40_MG_FD_203626 | JGI IMG/M metagenome (GOLD analysis project Ga0315294, IMG submission 203626) | Sediment microbial communities from Yellowstone Lake, YNP, Wyoming, USA - YL17G13_40 | ecosystem: Environmental > Aquatic > Freshwater > Lake > Sediment | place: USA: Wyoming | collected...
GCAGGCTACGACGGTAGATGATCTCGTTGACATGTTCGAGAGCCAGCGAGGCCGTTGAGCTTGTGCGCCGTCATGTCTGACCGAACCCATTCCGACACTTTTAGAAGGGCTTGTTCGCGTAGGTCGGCCAACCCGGAGGCGTCCTCATGCATAGTGTGATAGTGAGCAGCGAGAGAATGAGGTTCAGTGCGGCTCACTTCGTAGTGGATGCTGGTGCGTGTGAACACCTCCACGGACACAACTACGAGGTGGAACTGGATATCAGTGGATCAGTTGACGAACATGGCATGGTCATCGATTTCAGAGAGCTGAAGAAGAGAGCGGCCCAAGTGTGCGAGAAGCTCGATCACAGGGTGCTGCTGCCCGGCCAGTCCGGAGTAATCAGGATCCGTGAGATCGCTGGTTCAGTCGAAGTGCAGGTGGCAGGCAAGCGATACGTCTTTCCAAGGGAAGACTGCCTCATTCTACCTGTCGCGGCAACGACTGCAGAACTCATTGCAGAGCACATAGCCGCCGAGCTCGGCTTGCCAGAGTCCTACGATGTTCGTGTCTGCGTTAGCGAGAATGTGGGCAGCACCGGATGCTATCACTCCAAATAGACATTGGTGATTACTTGAGCGTGAAGTGCAATGGTGATTGACACACAGAACGAGGCGCCCCGACACAGAATACATCTGAGTAGAGTTGGGGTCAAGAACCTGAAGACCTTTGTCATCACGGAGCGTGGCGGTCTCAGATACCATCTGATTCCGAAGGTGCAAATCACAATTGACCTTCCCGCAGAGATCAAGGGAATCCACATGTCCCGACTCGTCGAATCCATGACTGAGTCGATCTCCGACGAGTTCAGCGTACACAGTTCCGTCGAGGAGCTTCAGATGCATATCCTCGAGGCTCTTGCACGCAAACATCGCTTCAAGCATGGTGAAGTCAAGTTCGATTTCGAGTTCGGGTATGAGAGCAAGACACCCGTGTCCAAAAAGAGGACCTGGGAAGTCTGCGACATAACGGCTATCACCGTGAAAGAGGATCTCAAACCATTCTCGCACAGTGTTGAGGTGTGCGTTATTGGCAACACAGTTTGCCCTCACTGCATGGCAAACAACGATGGCATGACGCACATGCAGAGAGCTTTAGGTGTTTTGCGCGTGGTTGGAGCAACCAGCGACATTCCAAACTACGGTGATATGATCGAGGTCATTGAGAAGTCGTTCTCAAGCAAGACATACTCATTGCTCAAGATCGAGGACGAGGTCTACGTGACGAAGCAGATGCACGAGAACCCCCAGTTTGTGGAAGATGTGTGCAGGAACATACTGCAGAATGCGAAGGAGGCTTTCAAGGACAGGAATCTTGAGATGTATGCAGAGGCAACGTCCTTGGAGAGCATTCACAAGCATGATGTTATTGCCGAGGGTCGGATAGTCACCAATGGAAGTTAGGTCTGCTTTCTAGTGAGTACGTAGACCAGGCGTAACAGCAAAAGGACCTGAGTGTTGGACCAACACGAAATGAACCGGTCATTACCACTTGGACATTGTTCACCCTCGGAGTTTCCGTCCGCTTGGAAACGGCACTCGTGTCATCGTCCTTAGGGTCGGGTTCGTTTTGTTTCAGCTTCTGCACCCGAATGCCCATGACCATCCAATCCTGCAACAGCAGTTGCCTACCCTGTCCCCTCTCCTTCTACTGGACTCACTCTTGAGTGCATGTGAGTCGCGCGCGTAGACGCTCCTAGGAGGCCTGTCCTCGAGCGTCATACTCACATGGTCTGGACGTGATACTATGGTATTACCTTAGTATGTTGTATGTTGTATCAAGCTTTAATAGCAACGCAGAGGAAGTAGAGGGTAGTTGTACCGCGCAGTTCGGATATGAACGGAGACACGAAATATGGCCCACAACATACGAACCAAGACGAGACCCGTGTCGACTCTGCAGAGAAACGCACAAGTTCTGCACGTTCTGTACGGACTCCTTGACAGTGACAAGGAACCCAGTGACGCCGACGCGGAGAAGCTCAGATACCTCTATGCGAGTTCCTAGGCACTTTCACGCTCCTCATTTCATATGAGGCCAGATCGTTGTTTCCATGCGCGCACCTCCCGGCAAGCAGAGAGACAGTGGGGGCGGACTGATCTTCAGTCTGCCCTCACAAACTGCAGGCCTTGGTCTGAACACGACGGTTGGTGACAGCTGTTCTTTCTAGTACCGTAGCGGTTCAAGACAAAAGATTCAAGCGCATACTTGTATCTCTCATCTGTCGTGGAGCCGCCAACCAGACTCGAGAGGTACTTGGCCATCGAAACAGCCGGGGGGCCAAGCTGGCACCCCATCTCCGATAGGATTGCCTATGTTTCCAACGTGACCGGTACTTTCCAAGTATACACGATACAGGTCATTAAGCAAAGCGCCGTCTTTCCACTGCGCATAACCTATGAAGAAGACAGGTGTACAGACCCACGCTACATGCATGATGGCTCTCTTGTGTTCTGTAAAGACTGCAGAGGCAACGAGAACTTCCAGATTGGCACAATTGCCGGTGAAGAGGTAGTCTGGTTGACAAGCAGCCCGGAGGCGAAACACCTGCCGACATACTCCTCCAAAAGAGGCCTCTATTACATTGCGAACCTCAGCAATTCATCCCGGCTTGACACTTACAGGCTGAATCTGCCGCTGCTTGAGAACGAGCCCGATCTATTGTTGGAGCCCGACGAGGGTTTGGTGACTGTCAGACTGGTTTCAAATGATGAGAAGTATGCAGTGCTGGACAAGGACATCGGGGCATCGCAACAGGAGCTAATGTTGCTAGATATCGAGAGTCGCACGGTCATGAACCTGACCAAGGACCTCACGGGGGAAAGGCCCACTCGATGGGAGGCAATTCGTTTCTTGGGTCGCGAGCATCTTCTTGTGACAACTGACCACAATTCCGACTTCAACCGCTTGGCTGTGCTGAGTCTAAGTGGAGACGTCATGCCAATACCGGGTCTTGGCAAGCCCAAGTACGAGGTGGAACACGCGACCTGGGTCGCTGAGTCTGAGTACACATACTGGACATACAATGACGAGGGCTACAGCGCAATCTATCGGGGCAGATTCAAGACCGATGGTGTTGATGCTGTTAAGCAAGTGAAGACGCCGTACAGATGGGCTGTCGTTTCAGGGGACGAACGATCCTTCAACCGGAGCATCTCTATGTCACTTGATGCTCGCTTTCTTGCCTTGACCGTCAGTTCCCCAACAATGCCTACCAACATATGGATTTGTGACGTGACAGATGGGGACATGTGGGAAGTTTCTCCAGTCAGTCTATGCGGGCTGAACAGCCGCGACTTCGTTGATTGCACGCTTCATCGAGTCAAGAGCTTCGATGGAGTCAGTGTGCCATACTTCCACTATGTTCCTCTAGGCAGAATGCCTGAGAGAGGATGGCCCGCCATATTCATGATTCACGGTGGCCCTGAGAGTCAGAAGCGACCTGAGTTTGACCCTGTTATCCAGTTCTGGCTCTGCGCAGGGTTCGCAGTTGTCACTCCCAACATCCGTGGCAGCACAGGGTACGGCAAGACATACCTCAATCTTGACGACAAGGACAAACGTCTGGGCGCGATCCATGATATCAAAGAGATTGTCACACATATCAAGCAACACGACTACGAGATTGACATCAGTCGTCTGGTTGTCTTCGGAGGGAGCTACGGTGGGTTCGCAGTTCTTTCTGCGATGACAGAGTATCCTGAGATCTGGAAAGCCGGTGTCGATATCGTAGGAATATCAAACTTCGTGACGTTCCTGCAGAACACTGCTCCTTGGAGAAGGAAGCTGAGAGAGGCCGAGTATGGGTCTCTGGATCACGACCTCGAAACTCTGATCCGGATCAGCCCCATTCACAAGGTGGACAAAATACAAGCTCCCCTGTTCATTATCCAAGGGGACAACGATGAGAGGGTTCCATTGTCCGAGTCATTACAGATATACGAGAAACTGCGGCTAAGAGGAATACCAGTCAAGCTGCTACGTTATGCCGACGAGGGACATGGCCTCGCCAAGCTACAAAACCGGATCGACGCCTGGACAAAGGTCTTGCAGTGGCTTGAGGAGGTTGTGTGAGTGATCTCTCGGATTCGTACAGGACGACCTTCATGTCATGGCTGTCAAATGGAACAGGTGTTGAACAGAGGGCTATGGTTCCTAATCGCTGCAGATAAGGGGAGGATTTGCCCAGAGGATAGCCAGATGGTCTAGATGCTGGACAAGTACAGGCAGTCAACCCCGACTTCGAATGAGTTGTTCAAACGTGCTCTTCGGTTGTTTGCAGGTGGGGTGAACCACAATATCCGCACCTTCGGGCTGACACAATCGGGGGCCTATCCTCCGTTCATGCGTGCTGGCAAGGGCAGTCACATCTGGGATGTTGACGGCAACGAGTATGTTGACTGGTGGATGGCACATTACTCGGCCATCCTGGGCCACAGCCATCCAAGAGTGATGAAGGCGATAAGTGCGCAGCTGACGAATGGATGCCACTTCGGAACTATGAATGAGCAGCAGGTTGTTTTTGGAGAGAAACTGCAGGAAGCCATTCCGTCGCTAGTCAGAATGCGTTTCTGTTCCACGGGCAGTGAGGCTACGATGTACGCTGTTCGTCTCGCGCGTCTTCATACTGGAAAACCATTGGTCGCAAAAGCACTGGGTGGCTGGCATGGCGGCAACGACTCACTGGCGTATCATCTCAAGTATCCCTTCAATGACGAACCTTTCTACGACGGGGTTTCCTTCGACTTCAACGACCGCGACAGCGTTGACGACATGATGAAGAAACACGCAGGAGATCTTGCGGCGATAATCGTTGAACCAGTGCTGGGGGCAGGTGGCGGCATCCCACCTGAGCCAGGATTCCTACCCTACCTCAGAGAGGTCACCAAGGCACATGACATCCTTCTCATATTTGACGAGATTGTGACGGGCTTCCGGCTCCGATATGGATCCGCTGGGAAGGAGATGTTTGGTGTTGAGCCAGATCTCATTACGCTCGGCAAGATTGCCGCAGGCGGTATGCCTCTGGGCGTGTATGGAGGAAGAGAGGATGTAATGTCTCTGGCAGCCCCAGGGGCTAAGCGTGGTCGCTGGGTCGGGGGAGGGACCTTCTCGGCTCATCCTCTAACCATGGCTGCCGGAGCCGCGACATTGGACCAGCTCCGGTCAACGAGGGGCGAGTACGATACTCTCAACAAACGCGGAGACCGATTTCGTGCGCGCGTCAACGAGGTGTTTGAGAAGGAAGGAGTGAATGCTGTGGCCACAGGTTTCGGCTCAATTGTCTTCATTCATTGGCTCAAGCATAGACTGGACGGCCGGCCTCTCACCGGTGGCAAGATAGGAGAAGCTCTCGACCACGACCACTTGGACCTCTTCCAGAGTCTGTTGCTCGAAGAGGGTGTGCTTGGCTACCATGGCCTGGGCGCAGCATCGTTTGCACACTCGGACGGGGACATCGAGAAGACCCTCAGGGCTATCGAAACGGTGAGTCGGAAGATGCAGGGGATTAGGGCGTGACGCCCAGCTGGGCAGCTATCTAGCTGGCTGCGAGGAAATGACTGGAGCCGTGAATCGGGTGAGGTACGAGTGCGTGAAAGCGAAGTCACTTCTGTCAAAGCAGATCGTGGCAGACAGCTGGTTTCACGTGAACCGTTCTCTTAACGGGTACCGAGGATGCGAACACGGTTGTGTCTACTGTGATGGCATGTCCGAGAGCTATCACGTTGACGACTTCTTCACTCATATTCGTGTCAAGGAGAACGCGCCCGAAGTGCTGCGCCGCGAGCTGAAGAAGATCGGTTTCACTGCTGACTCAGAACTTGAGAGTGAAACCCTGTTCAAGTTTCTTGACCAAGATGATGCAGCAAACCTCTCGCGACGGTTGCCTAGAAAGCAGGTGATAGGGGTCTGCGGAGGGGTTTCAGATGGCTACCAACAAGCTGAGAGAGAGCACAAGGTCACTCGAGGTAACTTGGAGGTTCTGCGTGACTTTGGGCTGCCCGTGTTTGTTCTCACCAAGTCTAACCTCGTGCTAAGAGACCTCGATATCCTGAAGGAGATACATGAAAGGGCGTTCGCCAACGTCACCTTCACCGTTACTCTCAATGATGAGGAAACGAAGAAGGTGTTCGAGCCCAAGTCGTCGTCGACAGCCGAGAGGTTTGATGCGCTCAAGGAGGTGAGAAAAGCAGGACTGTTCGGCGGGGTGATGGCAGTCCCAATCATCCCGGGAATAGGAGACTCATACGACAACATAAGAGGTCTGGCGAAGGAGGCCAAGCAGGCTGGAGCCGAGTCTATCGTGTTTGGCGGACTCACTATCAAGCCCGGGCGTCAGAAGGAATACTTCCTGAGTGTTGTCAGGAACAGGTATCCCGAGTATCTTGAACTTCTCAGGAGAATCTACTCCAACGATGACAAGTATGGTCATCCCGATTACACGAAGAAACCCGTGAGCGTTATGGTCCGTGGACATCAAGTGTGCAAAGAACTGGGTATGAGGGACAGGTCAGTCAGGCATAGGATTCCGGGAGAGTACGACTCGAACAACAATGTGCTTGGGGTACTGCTGGACATTGTATTCTACCAGACATACGCGCTAGGTCTTCCATGGAACGTGAGCGGACCTTTTCAAGAACTCGCCATGAAGCTCGAAGGCGGCGTGGATGACCTGACGCAGCTGCGAAAGGACGGTCTTCTTCGCGAGCGTCTGAGAGCCAGCGACCAGATGGTTTCGATGATAGAGGAGATTATGGACCATGGAACGTGCAAGGTGCTAGGCGAAACTGAGGCAAGACTGAGCGCCGCCGAGTCACAAGGCGGTCAGGTCTTCACCGCATGGACGAAGGTTGACTCTCCGGATGTTGGCAGCTAATCTTATCATATCATGTACGACGCTGTCATGTCTGTTCTTGGAGCCTAGTAGTGGTCGACCTCGATATCGTACTGAATACACCCATGACCCTTGATATGCTGTCCGCCGTCAATCAGTTTCATGTTGAATGGGAACAGGCCAACTCGATCACCATCTTTGATGGCACTAGTTCGTTTTGCCAATGTGCCGTTGATGAAGCAGTCTCCAAGATCCTTCATTCCTAGACCCAGACGGTTCACGAACTGCTCGAAGTTCTCACCAGCCACGGGCTCACGATTGAACACAGTGTCCTCATTGGCTCGACTGCCGGGCACCAGCTCCCTTAATCGCCCGTAGAGATGTATCTCTATCATTGGTCGACTTGGCTTGCCATCCACAAATAAGATGTGCCATAGGTACGTGAGCGGCTTCTCACAAGAGGAGACCCCTGATGCAACGTTACAGTTATATCTCCTGCATGAGAGGAAGGCGCTATCATTCCAAGGCGGGATTAGAAGCTCACAGACCAGAAACATGGAATATGTGTTCCAGTGAATGGAGCAAGGACACCTTCGTGCAGGTTGCCTTTTGCCGCGATTGACCACTACTGACCAGCAGTGGTGACTAGGAACCTGCTCTCGCCCAGTGCCTGAAGGAGTGTGACGATAACATGGGAAAGTACCCCTGCAAGGAGCCTGTGCTTGTGACATGTGGACTGCCGTACGCAAGTGGTCCGTTGCATGTGGGCCACCTTCGCACCTACGTGCCTGCAGATGTCTTTGTCAGGTTCCTGAGAAAGCTGGGTGTCAATGCGACCTTCGTCTGTGGGTCAGACACTCACGGCACACCAGTCATGACAGCTGCCGAGAAGGTGGGTCTAACTCCAAAGGAGCTGGCCACGAAGTACCATCGGCAGTATCTTGATGTCTTCCCGCGACTCTCTATATTCTTTGACAACTTTGGGACCACAGATGACCCCGAGAACCATCATAGAACGACGCAGATAGTCACGACTCTAATGAAGAGCGGCTACGTGTACTCAAAGGACCTTCAGACTCCCTACTGTGACAGGGAGAAGAGATCGCTGCCGGACAGATATGTTCGAGGAGAGTGTCCGTACTGCCACAAGGACGCCCGAGGTGACGAGTGCGACCAAGGATGCGGGAGGTACTTGGAGCCGGGCGAGATTCTGAATCCCCGTTGTGCTATTTGTGGTTCGCCAACCCGCCCCATAACCCGAAAGCACTACTATTTCAGACTAACAGACTTCGCCGACTTTCTGCAGAAGTACGTGGAAGCGATGGACGGCACAAAGAACGCGAAGGGCTATGCTCTTGGCTGGCTGCGCGAGGGGCTGAAGGACTGGTGCATCACTCGTGACATTAATTGGGGTGTCAGGTTTCCGGGTGATCCGAGCCTTGTTCTCTATGTCTGGGTGGATGCTCCCATCGGCTACATAGCTAGCACAGAGCAATGGGCGAAGAAGATAGGAAAGCCAGATGCATGGGAACGGTACTGGAAACCAGGGGACGGTCGCATTGTCCACTTCATCGGGCAGGACATAGTGTATCATCACTGCATCTTCTGGCCTGCCATGCTGAAAGGCAGCGGCTACAATCTCCCTGACGCAGTTGTCGCATCAGGCATGGTGAAGGTTGACGGTAATAAGCTCAGCCGGAGCAGAGGCTATGTGATCTGGCTCCTTGACGACTACCTCGACCAGAAGCTTGATCCAGACTACATGCGCTATTACGTCGTTTCCTACACGAGTCAGACCAAGGACCTTGACTTCACATGGGACTCCTTCAATGACAAGGTCAACAACGAGCTTGTCAACACGCTTGGCAACTTTTTCTACCGTGCGATGTACTTTTCAAACCTGCACTTCGGTGGTGTGCCACAGGGGAAGCTCCCTGACGACATTCGACAGAAGATACAGAAGACAATGGATGCAGTGATTGAGGGCCTGAACGAGTATGAGCTCAAGAAGGTTGTCGACGAGGTCATGGCGTTGGCGTCCTACGGCAATGAATACTTCCAGAGCAACAAGCCTTGGGAACTGGTGAAGAAGGATAAGGCGAAGTGTCAAGAGGTCCTCTACAATTCACTTGCGCTCACAAAGGCCCTTGCGGTTCTCATCGAACCAATCATGCCATCAGTTGCTGAGAAGGTCTGGCGCCAGCTAGGTATTGATTCAGATGTCCACAAGGTCCTGCTAAGCGAGGCCTTGAACCCGCCCAAGCAAGGATCCAAGCTTGGTGAAGTCACCCCCATCATAACAAAGATTGATGAGAAACTCCTTGTGATGCTGAAGGACTTGGTAGCGAAACGTATAGAGGCAGCATTAGCTGCCAATCACGTGGAGCCTGAGAAGATGATATCTATCGAAGAGTTTCATAAGATGGACATACGTGCAGGCAAAATAGTGGAATGCACTGCCATTCCCAAGATGAAGAAGCTGCTTTTACTCAAGGTCGATATTGGCAAAGAGATCCGGACGATTGTAACAGGTCTGGCTGACCAGTACAAGCCCGAGCAGCTGACAGGTCTGACGGCCCTCTTCCTGGCCAATCTGGAACCAAAGAAGATTGGCGGGTTCGAGAGTCGCGGCATGATTCTCGCAGTGGAGAAGGCCGACGAGCCTGGAAAGTGGGTCCCGGTGACCGTGACAGGTGTGCCGGCCGGCAGCAAGGTTGCCTGAGCCTGTGGTCACACCAGATGGTCCCATTCAGGATTCCTACGACGCATGGCAAGATGAGTATTCGGATGAGCGATGAGCAAGCCTAATAATCATCGTCGTCCGGTCCAGTCGCTCGGGCTATACGGAAGTTGAGGTTTGAAGTCAAGGACTCTCTGACAGAGGAAGAGATTGAGGCGGGCTTCAATGCCGTCATTCGTGACGGGATCATGTCCCAAATCAAGATGACACTCACAGAGAGCGTGTTCCTTGTGAACTTCGCACTCTTGCTTGGAGCATCCAACTCAGTCATCGGGCTCTTGGCCGCAATACCACCCCTCGCCCAATTGCTGCAGATTCCTGCAATATCACTTGTCGAGAGGAGGCGAGTCAGACGCGAGATATGTGTTGTTGCCTCCGCAGCAAGCAGGTCGTCCATACTTGTCATGGCTTTGATTCCTGTTCTCGTTGCTCCCCCAATGGGACTCCTCATTCTTGTGTTCGCTGTTATCACCCATGCGGCCTTTGGTGCTATCTCGAACACAAGCTGGAACTCATGGATGCGTGACTTGGTGCCTGAAGAGAGGTTGGGGCACTTCTTCTCAAGGCGGCTGACCATTCAGGCGGCTGTCGGAATCATTGCGACATTGAGCGCCGGAGCATTTCTGGGGTATTGGCCATTGGCCTTTCCCACGGTTCTCTACGGTTACTCCTATGTGTTTGCGGCCGGTTTCATTGCAGGAATGGTCGGGGTTTACGCGATATCTACCATCCCAGAGCCCAGAATGGTGTCGACCGACAGTCGCCGCGAGTTACTGAAGCTGATTCGGGAGCCGCTTCGCGACGAGAACTTTAGGAACCTGATGAAGTTCTCGGGGATCTGGAGTCTTGCAAGCAGCCTCGTGGCACCTTTCTTCACTGTCTACCTTCTCACTCGGCTTGCGATGTCTCTCCAGCTGGTCACTGTCTTCATGGTACTGACCCAGATAGTGAGCATCGTGTTCTACAAGTTCTGGGGGCGTCTGTCAGATCGTTTCAGCAACAAGTCTGTGCTACAGGTGACTATCCCACTGTTTCTCGTTGGACTGGTCCTCTGGACATTCACCACAATGCCAGATGTCCACGTCCTGACCATACCGTTGGTATTTGTTATCCACATCCTGATGGGTGTGTCGTCAGCAGGGGTTAACTTGGCCTCCGCTAACATGGGTCTGAAGCTGGCGCCTAGAGGAGCAGCAACTCATTATCTTGCCTCATGGGGACTAGTCAACTCTTTGGCTGCCGCGTTCGCACCTCTGGCGGGTGGAGCACTAGGAGACCTGTTGGCGAACGAACAATTATCAATCAACCTTTCGTGGACTCACCCCGGTTTTGAGTTTGTGATACCGGCCTTCAAGCTTCGGGGTTTGGACTTCTTGTTTATGATTTCCTTCCTGATTGGGCTGTATTCTCTCTATAGGCTAACTTCTGTCAGAGAAGTTGGAGAGGTTGACGAGAAGGTACTCATTGACACCATCGTTTCGGATGCTCGACGCGGTGTGAGGAGTCTTTCAACGGTAGAAGGTTTCAGGACATACCTGTTGGCTCCCCTCTCCCATGTCTGGCATGTCCTGAGGAAAGCTGAGCCTGAGGACAGCAAGGACGAGGCAGATTCACAGCCAGCTGAAACGTAGTTCGCTAATCACTTTCAAAGGTGCTAACATGCGTACAAGTGCCGGTGCAAACCGCATCAGGAATGGTGGGATCTGCCATGTGCAGCATTATCGCCACGTCATTGTAGAGGGCGAGGTGTCTACGATGCCCTTGGCTTGGAAGCGATTCACATTTGACGTGTCTGATGACCGGCCAAGGTACAAGAACTCATGATTCATTATGTTGGCATCGGTTCAATGAACCACAATTGACTAGGAGGCGTCATGGACGGATGTCCACCACAAATCACTCGCGGGCAGATGGACCGGCGCTGCCATGTCTTAGATGCAGACAGTACACGTACTACGGGTGCGGCAGGGGCGGGTTCTGCAAGAAACTCACTCGATGGTCATCATTGACGGCTCCGTGCAATGGCTTCACTCCGGCACACTCAGCTGAAAATCAAGCAGGCCAGCTGGCCGACATAGAACTGACTTGCGATCCCGCAAGCGTCAGCAGTCTGGTCACTCAAGTGTTTGGAAACGCAGGATTCTCGGTGGCACAGGTGTGTTCTGGCTTCTCGATTGATGCAATACATCTGCCGCACGTTGTGCTGACCCAGTCCAGTTATCCCGGATTCGAGGCCCACCTTTTCACTATGGCTGATGCCTCATTCTGGATCCCTGAGTTCACTCCTGACGACGGAGTAGTCCTCTACTACCCATGGGGTTCAGACGACGAGAAACGTTCGGCTTGGGAGAGGCTATTGGAGTCGGTGGTTGTGATGTGCCGCCAACTTGCCGACTATCGTGAGAGAGCACAGAGAGGCCTACAGAGCGTTCCCGTTCGATGGGCGCATGGCGAGAAGGTGTGGGAGGAACTCCTCAGGCTCGCTGTTAAGCAGGCATCGACCCCAGAAACGGATCACTGGGAGAAGTCGATCGTGGCTCACGTCACTGCACTATGTAACTGTGGATTTGTGGCAAAGTACGCCTATTCAGGCCTGATAAAGGACCACCCGACTGTGAAGGTTCTTGACTTTCCCACAGTGTGGTTTGATGATGAGATCTACATTGGAGTGGACGTGCACCTATTCACACTTGCCCACATGGCTCAGTGGGTGCCGTCCTTTAGTGAGCATGGCATAGACGTGATAATGGAGTTGCCGACTCGCGACCAAGATGAAACCCGAATTGGGTGGAAGAGGCTTGCTTCCGCGGCGTCTGCGCTCAAACGTCTGCTCCGCGGCTATCGGACAATCATGATGGATGATTTCGTTGGAGACTACAAGTACTGGCGGATTCAGCGTGTTGGCTTCAATGTACTCCTCGAGAAGTGATTTGCACAGACCTGACGGCGAAGACCTCAGAGTTGCCTCCTGTCTGATGTGTGTTTTCAGCGTCGGAACAGAGAGAGCGACCGGTGTTCTCGCCCATAGGCGGGGCCCATGTTCTTGTGACAGCACTAGCCGCAACCTGTGCCCTTTTGTGGAACCTCAATGAGGTCTATGATCAGAACCCTGACTTGCCGCATGCAGAACGTTCCTAGGTCGTCCCTTCATCAGAAACGAGAGCATCCGCAGGCTTCATCTACTTGCTTGTTTCACGATGCCGGCAGTGAGTAAATGGAGATTCGAGTCCGGGGCGCTGCCGAGCACAATCTCAAGAATGTAGACGTAGACATCGGAGAAGGACTCACGGTCGTGACCGGCGTATCAGGTTCGGGTAAGACATCTCTAGTGTTTGACACGATATACCACGAGGCCCGTCGCCGATTCCTTGACGTCTTCTCATCGGGCTCAAAGGCCGTAAGGTTGACACCCGCGAACGTGCAGTCAATCACAGGCATAGGCCCAACCATCGCGGTGGGCCAGAACCTGTTGAACCGCAATCCATTGTCGACACTCGCTACGTCCTGTGGCATTCATCCCTTTCTTAGACTTCTCTATGCCAGGTTTGGCGTGCGGCACTGTCCCAAATGCGGAAACGGCCTTTCAGTGCTTACGGAGGACGAGATTGTAGACAGAATACTCTCTTTGAGAGGACAAGGAACAGTCAAAGTGTACGCCCTATTGGTGGGTCGAGTGATCGGCAGTCACCGCACACTCCTCGGGATTCTGGATAGGCAGTTGGGTGCCAGCCGCGTGCTTGTCGACGGGGATCCGTACGATGGCAAACGGCTGAATCCATCCAAGGAGCATACCATAGAAGTCGAGGTCGGACGAGTCGAACACGCAGACAAGTCTTCCCATGCTCGTAGGATTGTTCAGGAGTCTGCTGCACTTGGAGCCAGTGTATTGGTTGCCCGGCATGGGCGATTAACGGTTTCACTATCGCGCACCGCGGTCTGCTCGGAATGTGGAACCCGTTTCGAAGACATCGAGCCCGTTCACTTTCATACGCCCTGTCCATACTGCAAGGGCAGTGGTTGTCAGCAATGTTTTGACACTGGTCTGCATCCACAGGCCGCATCTGTGAAGTGGCAGGATCTTCGCATCACTGAGTTCCTCGCTCTCACTGTCGATGAGGCCCAAGCATTGTTTAGGACCGCAGTGATGCCGCCTGTATCATCGCGCGTGAGGTCAGAGATTCAGAAGAGGTTGGACTCACTTGCAGGCGTTGGCCTTGGTTACGTTCAGCTCAACAGACCTTCTCCAACGTTGTCGCGAGGCGAGTCGCAAAGAGTCCGATTGGCCGTGTCGTTGACCAGCCGGCTAGAGGATGTAGTCCATGTGCTGGACGAACCGACGATAGGTCAACACGCAAAGGATGCTTCCAAGCTTCTTCTTCGCTTCAGAGAGTTGCCGGGACCGGTCATCTATGTCGAACATGACAGGGCCGCCGCCGCCTTTGCAGACCGGGCTGTAGATGTCGGTCCTGGAGCTGGTGACGCTGGCGGCGAGATCGTGTTCAGGGGTACGCCAGCCGAGTTGTGGAAGTCTGAAACAGCGACTGGACGGTATTTCAGTCAGCGTGATAGGGTTAATGCCCCAGCACCAAGACCTAGGCCAGACCGTTTCATCACAATCTGTGGAGCAAGTGCCCACAATCTCCAAGACATCGATGTTTCGATTCCTGTTGGGCGTTTCACAGTCATCAGTGGGATTTCTGGGTCAGGCAAGAGCACTCTCGTCGAGGATGTCCTTGTGCCTTCATTGTCCAAGAGAAAACCCGTGGGCTGCCGGACCATAGATGGTAGCGGTATGAAGCCTGTTCTTGTGGACCAGGGGCCCATAGGAAGGAATCCCCGATCAAACCCGGCGACTTATACGAAACTCTCAGACATAGTGCGAGATCTCTTCGCCAGACAGACCAAGCTGTCGGCGTCACATTTCTCATTCAATCGCCCCGAGGGAGCTTGTCCGACATGCAGGGGCATGGGTGCAGTTGAAGTCAAGATGCACTATCTGCCATCATCTTGGATACCGTGTGCCGATTGCAGTGGTCAGCGTTTTTCTGACCAAGTCCTCTCAGCCAGAGTGGACTTCCACGGCAAGAGCTACTCAATCGCGGACATGTACCAGCTGTCAATCTCACAGGCGTATTCACTGCTTGTCGATGATGAGCGACTCAGGAACGGGACTCGAGACTCTGCGAGGAGCATGCTCGACGCGCTGGTCACCATCGGGCTCGGCTACTTGACCATCGGCCAACCATCTCCAAGCCTCTCTGGGGGTGAGTCTCAGAGAGTGAAGCTTGCAAAGTTCCTTGGTCGAAGCAATCTCTCGAATCGGCTCATAATCCTTGATGAGCCGTCTACTGGACTACATCCTAAGGACCTCGCTGGCCTACTGTCTGTGCTTGACCGACTCGTGTGCGTCGGAGCTACAGTGGTTGTCGTTGAGCATAATCTGGACATCATAAGGGCTGCAGACTGGGTGATTGATCTTGGGCCCGGTGCTGGACCCAGTGGAGGACGCGTGATATATGCTGGGCCTCCAGACGGGCTGGCTCAGGATGAGGAGTCTGTCACCGGACAAGCAATCAACGAGGACGCACATGTTCGCCCAAGAGCCAAACGGACGACGATGCGCAAGCGATCCGACTGCATCTCGATAAGGAACGCACGTGCTAACAATCTGAAGGGTGTCGACATTGACTTCATCAAAGGCGCATTGACTGTGGTCACAGGAGTTTCCGGCTCCGGAAAGTCGAGCTTGATTCACGATGTACTTGAGTCAGAAGCGAAACGCAGGTTCCTAGAAACACTCTCACTGTACGAGAGGCAGGGAATACATGAGGGTCCCGAGTTTCCGGTCGACTCTGTATCAGGACTGGGAGTATCTGTTTCAATCATACCCGGGCAGAGCCTCTATAGCCGAAGGTCCACCGTCGGGACTGTCACTGAGATCTCACACCACCTCGCGGCTCTCCTCGCGGCTATCGGGAAACGGACCTGTCTACAGTGTGGAGCGCAGATGAAGCGTAACCAGCAGTGGATGTGTCCGAATTGCGGAGCGACAGCTCCACTCGCAGAACCAAGACACTTCTCATCATCGACCTACTCATCCGCCTGCCCAGGCTGCCATGGGGTGGGAACTCTCCAAGTTCCTGCTCCCGAGAAACTCATCATCAACCCCGACAAGCCCATCTGTAGTGGAGCTATGTACTCGCCTGGCTTCTTCCCAAAGGGCTTCCTCTGCAAGCCCTACAATGGCGGCTTCTACATAGTCCAAGCTGTGGGTCGGCGCTATGGTTTCGACCCGAAGACCACACCTTGGAAGAACATTAGTCCCGAGGGTCAGAGATCCTTCTTGTTTGGCGAAACAGAGCCCATGGAGGTCGAGTTCGAAAGCCCCAGAAGGCCCCCATACGTGAGGCGCGTGCAATTCCGGGGCTTCTATGGTTGGATTGGAGAGTGGGACGTGGGTGGTACGTACACGACCACGAAATCATGTGACCAATGCAAGGGGACCGGCTTCCGTCCCGAGTACCTTGCCGTGAAGCTTGCCGGGCATGATGTATATCAGTTGAGTCAAATGCCGCTGATTCAGCTTACGGGGGTCTTGGGCCAACTCGTGGGACGCGGCTCCGGGTTTCAACCAGCCAAGAGCAGTCTGGAAACAGTCCTGAGGCGTTTGGGCTTTCTCACCAAGGTTGGATTAGGCTACCTTCATCTGAACAGAGTCACAGCAACGCTCTCCGCAGGAGAGGCACAGAGAGTCAGGCTCTCAGGGCTGCTAGGAAGCAGACTGACTTCACTCACTGTCATACTCGACGAGCCAACCCGTGGAATGCACCCATCCGAAGTTGAATCACTGGTGGACGCCTTGAGAGAACTACGGGACGAGGGAAACACAGTCCTCGTCGTTGAGCATGATCCACTATTGATCAGAGCTGCCGATCAGCTTGTCGAGATGGGGCCTGGTGCAGGTGTCGCAGGAGGACAAGTCGTTGCATCGGGGTCCCTGAAACGGCTTGCTAGGAGTGACACTGCAACGGGTAGATGGCTTCGCGGGGAAGGCAAGGCCTCAGTCGTCAAGCCCCGACGGGAACCGAAATCCTGGCTGACAGTCAGAGGCGCGAAAGAGAACAATCTGCGCGGCGAGGATATTCACATCCCCTTGGGGGTGCTTGTCGGCGTATGTGGTGTCTCGGGGTCTGGAAAGAGCACACTCATTGTCGACACAATTGGGAGGGCACTAGCACCCAAAGAATACACGACAAGCGTTGCAAGCCAACCAATTGAACCGGGCCTGCACGACTCCATTGAAGGTGCTCCTGCAAGGACAGTTGTACTTGACCAGACGCGGGAACACATCCGTAGCCCCGGTCAGTATCTCAGACTTTTCGACCCACTCTTGTCTCTGTATGCCCAGAGCGAAGACGCTGTCGCTCTTGGGGTCAGCGAAGTGAGCCTCTCGAAACCTTGTGAGGTCTGCGATGGAAGGGGATCTGTACGAACTGACATGGGTTTCCTTCCTGACATGTACACTCCGTGTGAAACATGTCGAGGAACAGGTCGTTCTCGTGAGTCTTGGGACGTCCGGCTCAAGGGCATTTCTTTTGCGGAGGTCGGGAATCTCACTATGGACGAGCTCTATGATCTGTTTGATCAAAATGAAACGCTCGCAAGGAGAATCAGAGCGGCTAGAGATGTAGGGCTCGGCTATTTGGTCTTGCGCCAGTCCGGGTATGCTCTATCTGGAGGAGAGTCACAGAGGCTTAAGATTGCAGGAGAGCTCTCAGAGAAGAGCAACGGTGAAACCCTATACATTCTGGACGAACCGACTGTGGGCCAGCATATGGAGGACGTCAATCGTCTGATAGGTGTGTTGCATAGACTCGTGGATGAAGGGCAGAGTGTCATCGTCGTTGAGCATCACCCCAATTTGCTGACTGCATGTGACTGGCTGGTTGAGCTCGGGCCCGGAGCAGGACCGGACGGCGGCAAGGTCATCGCGTCAGGTCCGCCGGAGGAGGTCGCGCGTGGTGAGACACCGACCGCCCGCTACATCAAGGATGTCTTGGAGGGAACGCCATGACTTGGGCTGGTCTTCTCCTTGCAGACGCATCGCCCTGCCTGAGATTACTGGTCCTGAAGGAACTACTCGCTCGTAAGGACAGCGACCCTGAGGTCAGAGAACTCGAGAACCTCCGGGAGAAAGACTCCATAGTGTCTTACTTGTTGGCTCTGCAGTCGGGAGAGGGCTTTTGGAACCGAATCTCCACAGCAGGATCGCCACCCGGTGGCAAGATTCACGCCACATCTCAGGCTCTGATTACACTGGGATATCTGGGCTTTGACGCTGAGCATACAGCTGTCAAACGCGGAGTCGAGTATCTCTTCTCTAAGCAGCGGCGTGATGGGTCATGGCCATTGCCGGGCATGTGGGAGAGGGAAACGCCGACATCGAAGGGCTATACAATGATACCGCTTCAGACGGCTCTTCCTCTCAGAGGTGTGGCCGCATGCGGCCAATCTGGCGACTCTCGAGCTGAACGAGCGTATGACTGGTTGGTTTCACAAAGGCTCGAAGATGGCTCTTGGCCCACAGGCTTGGCAGGAGATGTACTTGGAGGTGTAGCCGGGTACAGACGTTTGCCCAACACACAATGGGGGTGCCGGACCAACACAACTGCGGCGCTGGTTTGCCTTGCGTTGCACCCGAAGAGAAGGTCAGACCCAGAGGCTCAAAGGGCTCTTGACCTGCTTCTCGGCCGCGAAACGCGCGAGCGACAGGCCCTCGGTTTCGAAGTAGCCAGGAACATCGGAGCAGAGCCAGCGAGGGGTTTTCTAACCTACCATGCCAAGTTCGACGTCGCTCTCGTCTTGGATCTGTGCTGGAGGGTGGGAGCAGACATTGGTGATCCTCGCGTAGCTGACATGCTCAGCTACCTGAGGCAGGTCCAAGGACCGTACGGTCAATGGGAGTATCTCCCGCGGCCGGAGGTCACCAGATGGCTGACCTTTGACATCCTCCGATCGCTGTCCCACATGGATGAGTCTGGCAAGTGGGTGACTCTTGAGCCTCGAACTCGGTTCAGGGCATATCCCAAGAAGAGGAAGCGGTACTGAAGGAAGAAGACTAGTTCTCTCACTTGCGCGGTCTAGATGGTTTCGGGGGTGCTTGACCGGGTTCGACCTTGTCATCTTTGAGGTTGGGAAACTTAATCGCGATGAATCTCACGTCATGGTCTTCAGACGTTTCGAACCAATGTGCCTCGCCCGGTTCGACCACAACGACGTCCCCCTCGGAGAAGTGATAGACTGTTTCACCCACTCCCATGTTGGTTTCGTCTAGGATGACGAAAGTCTCCTCAAGCTTCTCGTGGAGATGGGGGTCTGTCTTCATCCCGCCCGGCACTCTGACCCAGATGAATCCAGCAGTGTCGAGTTTCCGCTTGAAGGTGACGTCTGCCACATACTTGCGGCCATAGCCGGCCATACCTACGAGTTCGCAGTCTGATGCCTTGTATACTTTGACCATTCGAATCACTACGCCGTCCAACTGTAGGATCATGTGATTAGTCTTCCTGAGCACAAGCCGGATGAAGAGGGGTGCTGTGCCGTGGCTGGGCGGAATGCATAAGTCCTGACTGAAAAGGAATGAAGGAATGTGGTGTCACTGCTATGGACTGGAGCTATCGTGACAGAAAACACGCTGGCGAGGTCTTGAGCGGCCTGCTGTCAGGGCACGCTTCAATGGATATCGCTGTTGTGTTGGCCATACCAAATGGCGGTGTCGCCGTGGCGGCTCCTATCGCACAAGCACTACATGCAGCACTTGATTTCATCATTGTCAGGAAGCTACAGATACCCTACAACCCGGAAGCTGGGTTCGGCGCTCTGTCGTCGCTAGGCACCATCGTCCTGAACGAACCACTAGTACGGCAGCTAAGGCTGACCCAAGACGACATAGAAATCGCGAAGGCCAAGACTGAGAAGCAAATCGCTGACAGGAAAAAGGCCTATGCCGGGTTGGTCGGCCATTATGACCTGTCAGGGAAGCATGTCTTGCTTGTTGACGATGGTCTGGCTTCGGGCTTCACGATGCTTGCCGCCATCGAATCGATTAGGGTATCCAAGCCATCCACCATCAGGGTGGCAGTACCAACCTCCTCGGAAGGGGCAGCGAGGACAGTCAGAGCCGCAATCGACCAGCTCATTTGTCCCAGAATCGAGAGAGGTCAGATGTTTGCTGTCGCTGACGCCTACGAGGACTGGTACGACGTCCCAGACTCAGAAGTGATTGATATTCTGAAGCACTCCAGACAATAGCATACGCGCATGGATGACTTCATGGAGTCGCCCGCTAGAGTCATATTGTCGGACGCCACGCCCTTGGCAACATGGCCATCAACGTCATCGCGTTCTTCTCACCGATCACTCCAGCGCCATTGAAGGCAAAGATACAGACCGAACTACGCAAGTCTGGGGCCAGTATCATGGCTCCAGAGGACTTCTTAGCCCTGGCAAAGCAGGATTCACAGATCCTCAGTCAGCATACCATTGTCTTTGTCGGTTCTGGCGGTACCGAGAACCTCATTGCAGCTTTTCTGAGTAAAGCCAATCTGGGGTCCCTAATCATGTTACTAAGCCACGAGGGGAACAACTCGCTCCCAGCTGCAATGGAATCTCGTGCATACTTGAGCGCGAAAGGACTACAATCTCGCATCACGCATGCGTCACTGCCCAAACTCGTGGAAACACTGAGGGAATGGCAGGACTACTCGGATATGGAATACAGGATTCGTTCTTCCCGCATTGGCTTGGTTGGCAAGCCATCTTCGTGGTTGATATCATCCCACGTCAATTCCTCTGCCGTTCAAAGGAGATGGGGTTCATCAATAGTCGAGATACCCTTGACTGAGATTAGTGACGCCCGTCTCGATCGGGGCAGAGGAGATACCAGGGTCAAGTTCGGTGACTTCGCGGCGCGTGCGGTTTTCAAGGATGTGGCAGATACCGACATTAACAATGCTGGTCTTGTAGTGCAGGCGCTCTCCGATCTGGTTACCAGACACAAGCTCAATGCTGTCAGTGTCGAATGCTTTGCCCTGCTTGAGAAGAGTGGAATCAGTGGGTGTTGTGCGATGTCGCGGTTGAACGATGTGGATGGTCTGACGGCAGGATGCGAGGGCGACATCCCGTCTACGTTTACAATGATGGTTGCGAAGTATGTCACAGGCCAGCCTGTGTTCATGGCCAATGTGACAGATGTGGACAGTGATGCCAACTCGGTCGTGCTTGCTCACTGCACTGTGCCGGTTTCAATGGTAGTCGACTACGACCTGGCCTCGCATTTCGAAACCGGTAAGAGCGTGGCTGTTAGGGGTCGTTTCAGGCCCCAAGCTGTCACTCTTCTCAAGTTGTGGGGCGAGGACCTGTCAGAGTACTGGCTTTCGGGCGGATTCATAGTGGAAAACCTCACAAATCGAGCCGCATGCAGGACTCAGGTGAGAGTTCACGTTGAAAAGCCTGTGGCCTATTTTCTGGAGCGGTCTCTGGCAAACCATCACATACTCATCCTTGGCGATTACAGCGAGCGGCTCGAGAGGTTTCTCTCGTTTGCATTGAGAAAATGAAAGCCGGAACTCATTAATTGAATAGATACGCACTTCAAAAGCGTTCGCCGCCGAAAGAGTGAGATGACTCGATGAAAGCAGCGGTGCTTCACGGATCGCCTCGAAGAGGTGGAAACTCAGATACTCTGGCCGAACATTTCATTCGAGGACTGAAGGCTGCTGGTGAAGTTCAGACTTGGGATTTCTATACGAATGAAATGAGGATAAGGCCTTGCCAGGGATGTGAGCACTGTCAGACATCTGTCGACAATAGCTGCGCCATCAGAGATGACATGCAGCAGATCTACTCAGTGTTCGGTGATGCCGATGTCGTCGTCTTTGCGACGCCCATGTACTGGGGATACATCACTGCCCAGCTTAAGACAGTAGTTGACAGAATGGAGGCGCTCGCAATGAATCCTGAGAAGTACTTCGTGGACAAGCAATTCGTTGTCATACTCACTTACAGACACCACTACCAGTCGACGGTCGCATTCTTCGAACGGATAATGGAATACTTCCGGTTCAAGCTAAGTGTGCTAACATTCCGTTCTATTGATGAGGCGAGCCAGAAGGATATGCATATTACGAGTTGCCCGGAGAAGCTACGAGAGGCATATCAGCTGGGTATCGCTCTCGGGATGCGATAGCATCTCCACTGGCTAGCCAGTTCTGCTTGTACGACCTACGTACGTGCTCAAGATTTTGGATTCATCAGATGTTTCTATTTAAGGAATGAGTGGAATAGCACTATACAATGAAATTCACGCGGCTCTCAGTTGCTGAACGCAACTACCTCAAAGGTGTCATGAAGGCGTTCTTGGAGAGGAAGAAGAGAGCTTCAAAGAGCTACGTGCTAGGATGCTTCCGGAACGTCCCTCTCACAATATTTGATGAGATTGTCAAAGAGCTGACCCCCGCTGAGGGCAACTCGCGTCAATCGGAGCTTGATGAGATAAGAAGAGAAATCTCAGAGTACCTTGATACTCGCACTGATCGGACTCAGTGGAGTCCATGGGCCGTTGCTCGTTCTTGATGGCTTGTCTGGCTCAACACATCTATGTGCCTCTCCAAGTCCGTTTTCCCGCACGGTTCGTTTTGAAATCGGATTCTTCACGGAACAGTACACAATCATTTCCAAGGTTAGCATCAGAGATTCGCCCCTTGAGCCGTGCGTAGGCCAGTACAGCTCTGCTACTGGCGCTAGCTTTAAAAACGGCCTCAATGCTGCTGCCCCAATCGCCCGACCAAAGGTGACTGATTGTAAGGAAGGCTCCATGATGAGAAGTAGCAGACTCCTACTCCTAATGATTGTGTCAGCTTTGATCGTAGGAGCCGTGCAAGTTCAACCATTGACTGGTCCTTTGTCGACGGGTTCTGTCGCTGTCGGCACCCAAAAAGCTGTGTGCGCACCTAGTGGTTTCCATTCAGCGAATATCACACCTGTTCTCATTGCGCCTGCGAACAGGAGCACGGTTGTCGGGATTTTCAATATGACTCTCAATATCACTTCGGTCAATGGACCTCTGAACCTGACTCTGTTTGTACAGGGGCAGATCTATCCTGCCTACAATCGGACCTTGGTCGGGGCAGGACTCCAGAACGTCACCGTGAACAGCACTGTACTTCAGGAGGGCAACCTCAACTTCACTCTCCTCTTCGAGAACTACAACTTCACCCCGCCTGACAGGGACTCGTACCACCTCGTGTTCCTCGTGGACAACCATGGTACACCGGCATTCGTGTTTCTCGCACCTGCTGAGAACGGAACTTTCACAGGTATGGATGAGCTCTACCTGAACATAACGTCGGATTATGCTCAGGTGTTCATGAATGTCACAGTCGACGGACACTTGACGAACGAGTTCAACGCCACCTTGGTTCCAGTTGGTGCAGCCAACTACACCATCAATGGCACGCGGTACGACAATGGTGAACACACAGTCAACGTCACGGTCTACACAGAGGAAGGACTCAAGGCCTCAAAGTCAAAGACTCTCTACTTCCTTGACTATGTGAGATTCACAATCACAGGACTCACTACGTTCAGTACAGTCAAGGGTAATCAGACGATTTCGGTAAAGGTTTCCACGCCATATGACAATGTCACATTCTCTGCTTACGTAGATGATGTCCTAGTGCCGAATGTAGACAACGTCACACTGCCACGTGGCACTTCTCCCATCCTGATCAACACGACAGTCTACTCTGAGGGTGAGCACAACTTCACTTTCAAGGCATACGATGCCTTCGCGCACAGATGGGTCTACAGGATGCTGCTTGTGGTTGACAACCATGGAGTGCCGACTGCTTTCTTCACACAGGTAACAGGCGATGTTGTTGTTGGTGTGGCTTCTTTCACAGTAAGAATCAACAGCACTTGGAAGGAAGTGAATGTCACAGTCTATGTGGACGATGTGCCAGTCAGTGGACTTGTGAACGTGACCGTGAATGTCGGCCTTTACACATTCCAGATTGACACTGGTAACTACACGAAATGGCAGCACACAGTCAAAGTCGTTGTCATAACGCGGGAGGGCTTGACGACTTATATTGAGAGGGCCTTCGGCTTTGCCAGTTTCAGGCCCGAGGAGATTGTCAGCCTCGTCATGCTCTTGGGCCTTGCTGCTGCAATACCAATGATCAGATGGAGGCAAGGGAAGCCAGTCAGACCGGTCATCATCGTCGATACCGTGTTCGCACTTGTAGTGCTTGTGTTGTTCCTTCTACTTGGAGTAAACAACTACCCGCTCGTGGTTTGGCACCTCAACATGGCAAGCATATGGGCAATCGGGACCGCCCTTGTTTTCACCAACTGGGTAGTTCCAATAGTCACCGAAGAGTCCAAACCCGAGGGCTAGAGAAGGCGAGTAACTGGTATCTCTCTGGCGACCTCGGTCGACCAGTCCGCAAGGGCCATGAACCGCTCAGCTTGGTCCTTGGGCAGTCTAGTCCAGACAGAAGCAGCCTTCCAGGGGGATGCGAACTTGGCTGTCCTTGATATCACGATATCACTGTAGTCCAGCCCTTCTGGCGTCACGTCCGCAACGAATCGGGCAGTCCTGTCATCACGACGCACTACTATCCCGATTCCCAACAATGTTCTGCCAGAGTAGTACCCCGCGACTATGCCATCTCGACCTCTATCTACGACCTCGCTGAGGAGCGAAGTGAAGTCACCCGGTGGTGCGATTTGAGAGAAGACCCAGTCCTTGGGTAGCTGACTTGGTTCTTTGACAACGTGAGTGGTCACCTTCGCTGTACTACGGGGTGGAATCTGCTTTGGCGGCAATGAAGCATTGATGAGCGAGCCGCGTGCGA
>Ga0315294_10001625_pt1 | contig 24524 bp, 13 predicted proteins | sample YL17G13_40_MG_FD_203626 | JGI IMG/M metagenome (GOLD analysis project Ga0315294, IMG submission 203626) | Sediment microbial communities from Yellowstone Lake, YNP, Wyoming, USA - YL17G13_40 | ecosystem: Environmental > Aquatic > Freshwater > Lake > Sediment | place: USA: Wyoming | collected...
TATTGGCCACGGTGTGGTGGTCAAACCAGGCTGGCAGCAAGATCATGGTCCTGGACGCAACCACCATCCAGGAAGGGACCACCTCCCAGATCGCTCCGTCTCATTTCACCTGCGTAAGCCACGCCTCGATCAACGGCCCGCAGGGAATCTGCGTGCAGCAGCATTTCGACCGGGACGGGGACAAAATCAGCGATCTGATCGAAGCAAGTAATCTTGAATCTCTGATTGATCTGGAGAACGGCAGCACTTTTCATCTCAACCCCGCGGCATTTGACCTGGTCGATTCGCATGCCACCGCCGGCGGCTTGTGGAACGGCATCAAACTGCCGGAAGAGGGAATTGGGTATAGACATTTTTATGGCACGGATGATGATTTGCGAAACGGGGATAATTTCGGCACATTGCGCATGGTCCAAATCCTGGAAAGCGTTGGCAGGGATTGGAACCTCCTGCCAGGTCTTACCGTAAATGTGCCGAGGCCGAGGATTTCCATCGGGGACATAAGCGGACAGAATGGGCAGACATGTTGGATCGAAAATGGCCAGCAGATATGTCATCACCCCACGGGACGAGAATCGGATATAAGATACGTGAGAAAGGACGGGTCCGAAGGTCAATATGACTTCGACGATGAGGATACAACTAATCCTCCATATATAAATTATGCTCAGGCTGAGACCGAGAAGCTAGTGAAACTCTTCTGTAAAGCTGGAGTAAAGCAGATTTGGGTTGATCTGAGCGGCCGATCCCAATTGCAAAATTTATCCATTACAGGTTGCAATATCGGCCTCTGGGACGGACACAATCATCATTTTCATGTCCAGCTTTTTGAGTAATTGGTAACAGGAAAAAGGAGGGCACATGAGCAGGAAAATATTGGGTTTCATGATCGTGGTATATCTAGCTGGAAACCCTTGTTGGGCAGGCCGTTCCAAAAGAATAGTCATTGACTCTCATGGCAACGCTTACTTAACCGAGCTCCCGTCAAAAGGCCCGTCTTCCGTAATCAAATATCATTACTTGGGCAAGCCCCCTAAAGTGAAATATCGCATCGAAGATAAACTCGCTATTGATCCTACCGGCAATAAAGTCGCTCTTCCCTATTTTTCTAAAAAAGATAACAAATACAAAGACGGTATGTACTATTTGGAAGTATTCAATGCTGAAACTAGAAAAACCACAATAGTTTTTGAGGGTGCCGGAGAGCTATTCTCATTTTCGCCTCAAGGTGATGCAATATTATATGCCACAGACTACCCTGGACTTGATGACCGAATGCCCCCACCCGCAGGGATTCAACCCGGCCTATGGCTTTATGATTTCAGGTCAGCGAAAAAATCGCACATTTCGCCGACCGCCATCATTTGGGATGTTAACTGGTCTGAGCATGATGGCAATATATATTTTGTAGTCGGCTCAGAAATATGCTGTTACAATACTAAACTTCGAAAAATCCTAGATACGAACTATAAAGGAATATACTTCACTTCAGATGGAAAATATTATGCGTCGGTTCCTTATGAACCGCCTTCATTAATATATAGAACATCTGATAATAAAGAAATGAAAGAATGGGAACAAGATATTAGAATTAAGGCCGGTTATCCTGACAGAATAATTAGGTTTGTCTCCTGGAGCAAAGTATTGGACTCTGGAATATTTACGATCGCTAACTATAATAATGTCATTTTTAATATTGGTAAGGGCCACGTGGTGGGTGATTTTTGCGGCAATGTGATTGGAACGAACAAGATTGGAACGCTTGCGCTAATCAACCCTTGCAAGGCTAAAAACAATATGCAAATAGCCGACTATGAAAGAATTGAAATCGTTGATCTGATCAAGCTAGCATCAAAATATCCGATTCCCAAATAGAGGATTGGAATTTCTTGCGCAAATTGTTATCATGATTATATGCCAGCTGGGGCCATCAAGAGATATAAGGATCATTATGCTCGCGGCTCGGATGCGGTGACTTCAAATCTTGGTACCATCGGGTTCAGAGCTCTACAAAGAACAAAGCTGGATTTCTGGGCGTGCGAGTTCGGCCACTCGCAGCTCTTCAATCGAATCGCTCGCACTTGTCAGCGCTTAGCGCTGAATTTCAGATTTCAAATGTCCGAGAATCTTTGCGTTCTTCGCGGCTTTGCGGTGGGAACTGATTCGGCTCAATGACGGACAAGAGTGTCCGTCCCCCAAGAAGACGCAAAGAAGTCCGTCCCCCTATGCGTTGCGCGATTTCAAATTTCAGGTTTCAGGTCTCAAGGAATTCTCTGCGCTCTCTGCGTTTAACGATTAAAGTTCAACGTTCGCCGTGCACCGTTCACCGTTTTGCGTTTAGCGTTCCTCATTTCCACTCACAGATACCTTCCTGTTTTTTCTTGCTTGCGGGAGGTTGAGGAGAGGGTAAGGGTGAAGCCGCAGATTATACCGGCGGCGGCGTAGATTGCGGCGGTGAAGAGTATGGACTTGTAAGATTTTCGGGTTTCTTTGGATTCGAATCGTGCGAGGGGGTCGGCGAGGAATTTGCAGAGCTTGATGGTTGAGGCTGCCGCTCCGGAATCCGGGGTTTGGCCGTGGTAGAAGGTTGAGCTTATGAACGACGGCGTCACCACCATTGCCCCGAAAACAACCAGACCGCAGACCGCGAAAAAAGCCGCTGCCTTGATCTTGCCGTACATTTGACCTGATTATACCACCAGGTTAAAAGAGTTGCAGGCCTGCCCGCCGGCTTGGCCAATTTTACCAGAGGCGCTCAGTGGACGATCTTTGATTCCGAGGGTTCCTTCACCACCAGCACCCTTGCGGGCGTAAGCACGCGTCCCTCGCGCATGAAGCCTGGACGCTCTTCCTTGACAATGGCGCCGGGTTCCATGTCCTGGGCTTCGATCACCGCGATTGCTTCGTGGATTTGGGGGTCGAACTTTTGGTTTTGGGTGGGGATTTTAGTTACCTTGAATTTTTCGAGGGTGAGGGACATTTCGCGTTTGACGAGTTCCAGTCCGTCGGTTACGGGCTGGGGGATTTGATGTTCCCGGGCATAGGTTATTGCCCGCTCGATCAACTCCAGCAGTCCGAACATCTGCATGAGCACGTTGTCCTCGCCCCGGGCCAAAAGCTCCAGCCGCTCCTTGTTGACGTTGCGCTTGTAGTTTTCAAAATCCGCGCGGAGGTAGAGGTACATCTTCTTCTGCTCTTCCAGCTCGGTCCTGAGCGAGGCCAACTCCAGCGGCTCTTTGTGCTCGGGCGTTTCCTGCTCCGCGCGCTCCAGTACCGGCTTCTCCGTTTTTTCCTTTTCCCGTTCCTCGATTTCCTTCTTCGCCAAATTCACACCTCTCTAAGAGATTCGGGGCGCAGACACTCTTGTCTGCGCTAAAACAACTTTTTTCTCGGGTTTTCCGGGTTGAGTTTGGATAGTTCCTCGATCAGTTTTTTCGATTTTTCATCCAGCTTCTCCGGGATGGTGATCTGGACGCGCACGTACTGGTCCGCCCTTCGTCCGGTTGCCGGGTCCGGCGCGCCCTTGCCTCTCATCCGGAATACTTGTCCGCTCTTGGTTCCGGGCGGGATTTTGAGATTGCTGATCCCGTCGATGGTGGGCACCTCCACACCGGCGCCGAGCGCGGCCTCCCAGACCGTTACCGGAAGGTCAACCTGGATGTCATTTCCCTCCCGGCGGAAATAGGGGTGGGGCGTCACCCGGATTCTGATCACCAGGTCTCCGGGCTTGAGCCCCGGGACCACTCTGCCCCTTCCGGGGATGCGGAGCTTGCCGCGGTCGCGCACTCCGGGCGGGATGCGCACGGTGAGGTTTTCCATCTTCATCTGCATGCCGGCGCCTCCGCAGGAAGAGCAGTAGCCGGCGCCGGTCCTGCCCGAGCCCCCGCAGGCCAGGCACTGGACGGGCAGGTTTATGGCAAAGGTTTTGGTCCCGCCCTGGACCGCATCGAGGAAAGGTATTTGCAGTTCGGCTTCAATGTCCTCGACCTGGGGGGCGTATTCGGCCTGCTCGGCAAATGGGGCGCCTCCGAACAGGTCTGAAAAAATATCGCCGATGCTTCCGAAGCCTCCCCGTTTCCTCCTGCCGCGGCCGCTGATCAGGTCGTTGATGTCAAAGTCAAAACTTTGCGCTGCTCCGGGCGCGGAGCTGGAATAATAATACCGCGGTCCTCCGGCAGGCCCCGGCCCGGGCGCTCCCGGCTCGGACCGGCCCACGAACCCGAACCGGTCATACTGCGCTTTCTTTTCCCGGTCGGACAGCACTTGATAGGCTTCGTTCAAGTCCTTGAATTTTTCCTCGGCAGACTTGTCCCCCGGGTTCTTGTCAGGATGATGCCTCTGGGCCAGCCGGCGGTAGGCCTTCTTGATCTCATCCCCGCCGGCGTTCCGTCCAACGCCCAGTATCCGGTAATAATCTTTGGCCGGCATTTATCTTTTCCCCGCGCCCGAGCGCCCGCTAATCAATTTAACCATTTTAGTCCTATTCAACAATCTCGGCATCAATGACCGAGGGGTCAGGCCTTTTCGCTGAAGCTTGACTGCGATGATAAGGCCAGACCCCGATCCCCCACACTCACCCTCTCCTAAATCCTCCCCCCTCCGAGGGGGAGGACTTTGAGAAGTTTGTTTTATAAAGGCCAGACCCCCGAGCCTGAATTCATAAATTCACCGGCCCTTCAGCAGCTTCCTGCGTTTGCGCATGTAAAGGTCGCGCCGGACCAGGTTCGCGTAATCGGTGAGCAGTTTGCCCTGGAGGTGGTCCATTTCATGCTGGATGACCCGGGCGAGGATTCCCTCGGCGCTTACTTCGATCTCCGCGCCCTTCGGGTCCTGAGCGCGCACCTTGATCGCGGTGGCCCGCTCCACGTTCTGCTTGAATTCCGGGAGCGAAAGGCATCCCTCTTCCATCTCCTCGGCGCCTTCGGACCAGACCAGCTCCGGGTTGACCAGCGCCAGCAGGTTTTTCGGCTCGTCCTTCCGGCTGGCGTCGATGGTTATGATCTGCTTGAGAACGCCGACCTGGTTGGCGGCCAGGCCCACGCCCGGGGCCGCGTACATGGTCTCGGCCATGTCCGAGGCCAGCTTTTGCAGCTCGTCGTCAAACACCGAAACCTTCTTTGCGCTCTTGCGCAAAGCCGGGTTCGGGACCTCAACTATTTGCAGGACGCTCACATATATTAAGATAATTGAATGTAACCAAAAAGCAACTTGCGGGATTATGACAACGGGTCCCGCGTTTCAATGGCCCGGCCATTCTGCGCGCTTGAAATTCGGTTTCCATGGCCCGGTGATTCAAGCTTTGCCCCGCGCGGCTAAGATTAGATTTCGAGAGCCCGGCCATTATGGGCATCAACTAATTAGATGGACAGGGCTGGTCAGAATTTCGATAGCCCGGCCATTCATGGCCGGGAACGGTGATGGAGCAACCTCTTTGCTTCGGCCTGCGTGGCGCGGGCCGAAGCAGGAGGGGGGTGGCCCCGGTTCCCCGGCGCTGAAGCGCCGGGCTATCGAAAAATCGAATATCTGTCAACTTATTCAGTTGATGACCATAAGCGCCGGGCTATCGAAAACTTTGCCTACCGGTCAAATTATTTGGCTGATGGCCATGAACCCGGGCCCGAGGTTTTTAAGGCCGGGCAAAAAGTGTAAATTATGGGGATGGCGGAAAAGGACAAGGGAAGAGTGGCCCGGATGTTCAATGAGCTGGCCCCGGTCTATGACCTGGGCAACCACCTCTTGAGCCTGGGGCTGGATTTCAGGTGGAGAAAGAGGCTGGCAAAGGAGCTGGGAAAATATCAGCCCGAGTCCGTGCTCGACCTTGCCTCGGGCACCGCGGACCTGGCGATCGCAATCAAAAAGCGGCTCCCGGAGGCTTTGACCGTTGGCATCGACCTGGCCGCGAAAATGCTCGCGCGCGCCGGCCGGAAAATCGCGCGGAGCGGGCCGGGAGGATCGATTGCGCTGGCGCTGGCCGACGTCGAGGACCTGCCTTTTGCGGACCAATCGTTCTCCGCGGCGAGCATCGGGTTCGGGGTCCGGAACCTCGAAGCCCGGCCGCGGGGGCTGTCCGAGATTTTGCGCGTGCTCAGGCCGGGCGGGGTTTTGGCGGTGCTGGAATTCTCCATGCCTGAAAAAGGCTGGTTCGCCGGGTTCTACCGGATTTACCTGGGCATGCTTTTGCCCTGGATTGGAAAAATCCTGAGCGGGAAAGCGTCGTATTTTTATTTGCGGGACACCATCGCCGAATTTCCCAGCCCCGCGGAATTCGCAGCCGAGCTTGAGGCCGCGGGGTTCCTGGTCAAACAGGCCGCCAGCCTGAGCCGAGGAGCGGTGTGGCTTTATGTCGCCGAGAAAAGAGAAAAGTGAAACGGTTCGGCAGGCTCACCGCAGGCGAGGGGCGGCGAGCTATTTCATCATTTTCCTGGCATTGGGTTTGAGGAAAAAGACGGAGCTGTCCGCAAGTTTTTGGCCCGCGATCCGCGACAGGGCCTGGGAATAAACTTCCATCTGGCGCGCGTATCCGGCGCTTTCCGCGTCAACCTGGTCGGGCGAAATGTTGTCGGTCTTGAAGTCGATGAGGTGGAGCCCGTCCTGGCCGCGGGTGATGAGGTCAACCTGTCCGCGATAGATTTTGCCTTGGTAGTCGATGAGGAACCGGGCTTCCTGGAACGCCTGTCCGGAATCGATTTTTTGCTTGAACTCGCTCTTCCAGAAGGTTTCGAGCAGCGGGATTATTTTTTCGAGCGAGTCCTCGGTCCCGCTTTCCCTGGCCAGCCTCTGCGCCAGTTTCTTGGCGAAAGCCAAATCCTTTCTGCCCGCCAGCTCGATCACGCGGTGGACAATGGTCCCGATGGCCAGGGCCTGCGCTCTCCCGGCTTCAGTTGAGCCCGGCCTTGCTTCAAAAACTGCTTGCTCACTGGGCGCGCCGAGCTCAACGTATTTACGCGCCTCCTGGATTTTTTCCGCGAGCTTCTTCTCAAATTCTTTCCGGCCTTTTTCGATTCCGGTCTCGCAAGGCTTGAGCGAAGCGAAGGCCTCCAGGGCGCTTTTCGCCTGCTCCTTCGGTTCAAGCTTGAAATCCGAGGCCCATTTGCTCTCCATGAATCGGGACGCGCCGTTGCCCCCGGTCCCGGGCAGGGCCGCGCAAAGCCTTTCCAGATATTGCCCGTTGAATTTGTCGATGGCGCGGTGGTCCGGGATCACGAGGTATTGCCTGGCCCGGGTTGCGGCGACGTAGAGGCTCCGGTTTTCCTGGCAATCGAGGTGGAGGTCTTCGCTTTCCTTCATTTCATCGAAGTTGAGGGTGCGGTATCCTGCGAGCTTCACCGCCATTTCTCCCTTGCGCCAGTTCTTGACCAGTTCATAGTCGCGGGGCGAGGCTTTCAGGGCATTGGAGAGGTTGGCGAGGATGACCACGGGGAACTCCAGTCCCTTGCTCTTGAAGTAGGTGAGGAAGCTGACCGCGTCATTGGCCTTTTTCGCCATGAGTTCGGGCCAGGTTGAGTCCTCATGGGTCTCGAGGTTATCGAGCCAGGCCACAAAATCGGCAATGCTTGCGCCGGGCTCGGCGTCAAAGGCCCGGGCCGCGGTCTTGACCCGCTCCAGGTTGAGTAGCGCGAGGTTGAGCCGGGGGTGGAGCGGCTTGAGCTGCCTGATCTTGGCGCCAAGCGTGAGCCGCTCGATCATGGCCGCCAGGGGCTTGCAGTCGCGCTGGTCGTGGAGTTCCCTGAGCAACTGATACGCGGCTGCGATTGCCGGATGTTTTTCCGGGGCGGGGCTGGAATTGAGCCAGTCCCAGGTCCCCTGGCCGCGGACGAATTCGAGCAGCTCGAGGTCGCTCACGGCCAGGAACAAGGACCGGAGCGAAGCGACCGCGGCCACCGGGTCGAGCGGGTTGGCGATTGCGGAGAAGATTGCGCGCAGCCCCGCGATTTCGTCTCTTTGCAGGAACTCCCGGGACTCGGTCTGGAACGGGATGTCCCTTGCGGCCAGTTCCTCGCGCAGGACCTGGATATGCTTGTGCCGGGAATAGAGCACGGCGAAATCGCGGTACTGCGCGGGACGATAATGCGATTTGTCCCCTTCCCACACCTGGAGCTTGTTATCCACCGACCACTGGATGAAATCCGCCACCGCCTTGGCTTCCACCGCGCGCACGTTGTCCACGCCGTATCTGGTTTTTTTGGCGGGCAGCGACGGGTCCTTTTCCAGCTCGAGCAGGATCACCGGCTTCTTAAACGGCGGCTGCAACTTTGCTCCGGGCTCGCCCGAGACCAGCTCCTGGTATTCGGGCTGGAACCCGGGACGTTTGCTGATCAGGTTTTCAAACGCCAGGTTGACCCACTCCAGTATGCCGGGATGGGACCGGTAATTCTTTTCAAGGATTTCCTTGCGCGCGGCCGCGCTGTTCCGGAGCAGCATGTCCTTGGCCAGGTCGTAAATTTCCAGGTCCGCGCGCCGGAAGCGGTAGATCGACTGCTTGGGGTCTCCGACCAGGAAAAGTTTTCCGGGCTCCAATTGCGCCTTGTCCCATTCCCGGGCGAATTCGCCGGTTTGTTCCGCAAGCAAAAACACCATTTCCACCTGCACGGGATCGGTGTCCTGGAACTCGTCGACCAGGAGGTATTTGAACCTGCGCTTGAAGTATTCGCGCGGCTCTTTTTTGCGGACCAGGTCCCGGCCGCGCAGCAGCAGGTCCTGGAAATCGAGCAGTTCCAGCCTTTGCTTTTCGCGGTCGAACCGCGCGATGAAATTGACGAGCTCTTTCAAGAGCCGGGCCAAAAACTGCGCCCTGATCTTTTGGAACCAGCGGTCAAGTTCGTCCCTCACCGCGCGCGCCGCTTCCGAGGAACTCCATTCCGAATCCCTGACTTTCGAGTAGTCGAGTTTGCACCAGACCGCTTCCGGCTGGTCCGGCTGGGAGGCGAGCAGCGCCTTCATGTTCTGCATGAAGCCGGCCAGGACTTTGATGTTGCCCGCCTGGTTGAGCGCCCGGTCGTGGAGTTGGAGGAACGCGTTGTTCGCCTCCTTGAGCAGGGCTTTGAATTCCTTTTCCGGGGCCGGCTCGGCCGGCTTGACCAGGTCGCGGTTGGCGTAAAGCGCCGCGGCCAGGGCTTTCAGTTTATCGATGGGTATTTCCATGAACCGGGCGGTGGCAAAAAACCCGGGGTTTTGGGACAGGGTTGTCTCCAGCCATTTTTCCCAGACCTTGTCAAAGAGGGCCGCGGCCTCGGCCTCGTCCGCGACCTTGAAAGCGGGGGACACCCCGGCTTCCACCGGCCGGAGCCGGAGCAGGTGGCTGCAGAAAGAGTGGATGGTGGACACCTGGGCCTGGTCGAACTCGGAAAGCAGCCGGGAAAGCCGTTCGCGTTCCGCGGCCGAACTTTGTCCGGCTTTGGTTTCGAGACGGCGCCTGAGCTTGTTGCGCAGCTCGGACGCGGCTTTTTCCGTGAAGGTGATCGCGGCCAGCCGGCCCATCTCGAAGGACTTGTCGCGCTCGATCAAGAATTCCACCCGGTCAAGGATGGACCGGGTCTTGCCCGTGCCCGCGGACGCCTCCACGATGAAATTCGCGGCCAACTCCTCAAGGTATGCTTTCTTGTTCTCAGCCGTCATCGTTATCCTCAAACCGGACCTCGTCCTCAAGACGGAGGATCTCGCTGATCAGCGGGTTGACGCTCTTTTTCTTGAAAGCCGTGGCCGTGGCGTAGCAGCCCCGGGCGTAGTCGCAGTAATCGCATCCCCGGGCCGCGGGAACGAAGGCCCCTTTTTCGATCCCGGACACCATTGCCCGCACCAGGGTTCTTAATCCCTCCAGGTGCCGCTCCATTTTCCGGCCGCTGATCTTTTTTTCCGCGGGCGCGGACAATTTTTCCGGGACCATGGACACGAATTTGGCCTCGGCGTTCTCCGGCTTGATCCCGAACATGTTGCAGACGCTCAAGAGATAAATGGGCAGCTGGACCTGGTTGAGCGGGCTTGATTCGATGCTCTTGCTGACCTTGTAGTCAATGACCGACGCGCGCTCGCCGCAGAAGTCGATGCGGTCGATCTTTCCGCTCAAAAACACTTTTTGTTCGGGGTTGATTTGGAGCGGGACCGCCTCGGGCTCCACCCATTTTTCGGTCTGCCATCGCTTGCAGCCCGGCTCGGGCAGGAAATGCTCATGCCACCTGAGCAGGTAGGCGAAAATTTCCTCGATCTCCATTTTCCTGATCGGCTCGGGCGAGGGATGCTCGGTCTTGAGGTATTGGTCTCCGTCGCGGTCAAGGATTTCGCGCAGCATCTTTGCGACCTGGTCCCGGTCTTGCAGCTGGGCCCGGCTGCTCATGGCGCAAAACAATTTTTCCAGGGCCAAATGCACCAGGCTGCCCTGGGCCAGCCGCTCAAAGCCCCAGGCCTTTTCCGGCTCCTCCAATGGCGCCACCGCCAGAATCCTTTTCATGAAATAGACAAAAGGGCAGCCCAAGTAGTCCTTGATGCCGGCCGCGGAAACCTTGCCGGAGAGGATGGAGAACTCTCCCGGCCGGTACCCGGGGTCCTGCCCGGGAAACCCGGTGAACACCCCGAGTCCCGATCCCAGCCAGCGCTCGGCCGCGAGCCGGACGATCCTGGAAACCAGGGGCGTTTTCAGGAGGTGGGCGTATAGCTCGGGCGAGGATGCGGTTTCGGTTTTCATGCTTTCCCAGTCTTCGGCGCCGAGCGCGAGTTCTTCACAGGGGGGAGAAAACTCGCTCAGTTCAACCCATCGCAGGCAGTTTCCCGGCCGGGCCAGTTTCGCGAGCTTGTCATGATCAGACTCGACCTCCACTCCCAGCGACTTGCTGACGGCGTTGAGCAAAAGATGACTCGCCGGCCTTTCGCGGCTGTTCTCCAGGTCCAGCCAAGGGCAGGTGAGCGTCAGATGTTCCCCGGCCTGGTCGCAGGCAAGGTAAAACAAAAGCCGCTCTTCCTGGGTCCTCCGCCACTTCTCGGCCAAATACCCGGACCCGGACAATTGACGGTTGATCTCCGCGCGGTCGTCGTCCGCGATCAGCGGACTTTCCGCGGGCTTGAGCGGAAAGCTCGATTCCGAAAGTCCGGGCACGATTACCGCCTTGAAACGCGCGCCCCTGGCGGCCATGAGTTCGCTCAGGCATACCCGGCCCTGCATGAACTTGCCGGTCTTGATGGCAGAGGCGGCAAGCGCCTTCTCCAGCAGTTCCCGGAAAGTCCTCAAGTCCGCGGCAACCCCTGCCCGGTCAAGCGCGGCTATTTCCCCTAAAACATCAGCAAGCTTTTCGCCCAGGTCCGCGGGGGCCGCGTCCAAGTCAAGGTATCTGCCCGCGAGTTCCCCGGTCTTTTCCGAAAGCGCGCTGAAGCCGGCGCATTTTTGCAGGCTTGCAAGCTCGTCGATCAAGGCGCCGGAAATTTCGATCAGCGTTTCCGCAGCCTTGATTTTCGCCCGGACCAGCTCGACCTTTCGGGCGCACTCCTCTTCATCCTCCCGGCCGGAAACCGCCCGGCTCTCCGCAAGAGCGAGCGAGCGCTTTAAGGCCTCCAGGTATTCCGCGGGCTTTTGCCTCCAGTCGTCCCGGCCTTTGATCACCCCGGCTTCCCGGCCGGCCAAATCCATCAGGGCCGCGGGCTCGCCGCCGGCCGGTCCAAAAATTTCTTTGCGCAAGAAGCGGCTATGGAGAAATTTGACCACGCTCTCGCGCGAATAATCCTCGTCCGGGTCGGCAATCCGCAGCAGCCGGACCAGGGCCTTCACCGGCCCGAATTCCGAGAGCGGCCGGCCGGAAACGACGTGGCAGGGAATCTGGAACTGCTCGAACGCGTCCAGGAGCGGCCGGCGATATCTTTCAAAGTCGCGCGCCAGGACCCCGATCTCGTCAAATTTGAGTCCGCGGCTTCGCACCAGGCGCATGACCTCCCGGCAGACCTCAACCGCCTCGCGCTCGACCCCCGGGGCAAAGACGATGGACAGCGAACCGTCGGCTTTGAGCTCCGACTTCCGGCCGGTGAGCAGGCTCTGCTTGAACCGGCCGAGGTCCGAATCCGGCGCGGCCGCGGCCAGGGTTTCAGGCGCGAGTCCGAGCTCCTTCTGATAGAAATCCTCATAAACCGGCCGCTGATATTCGCAGAAAAAATCGTCCTGGCCTTCCGGACGCAGCATGAACAGCCCGAGCGAGACCTGTCCGGCCAAGGAGCGGATCAGGCGCCGCTGGAGAGCGGTGTAATCGTAAAAGCCGTAAACCAGGAGCTGGTCCGTTGCAAAGGCCTGCTGGAACCGGTCCGCCTTTTGGCCGGCAATCTCAAACCTGTCCCACCTGCCTTCATACCCCGCCAGTCGCTGGTCCAGTTGTTCCAAAAGGCCGAAAAGCGCCCCGAGCTTGGGATAGACTTTTTCCCCGGCAAGTTTTTTAAGCCGGGTAAAATTATCCCCGCTGACCAGGCCGTCTTTCAAGTCCCGGTGCTCCTCCACCATGGCCTCGGCCAGGCCCGGACTGTCCTTGAGCGACCCGAAATAATTATCCCGGCCCAGCCTCCGGAGCTCATCCCTGACCAGGATAAACCTGAGCCAATGCCCGGCTTCCGGACGGTATTCCGGGACAGGGTCGGCGTAGTAAAGTTTGTCCACCAGCTCCGGGAACAGGATGAATTCAACGTTGATCCCGCAGCCGGCCTGATTGAGCGAGGGGTAAAGCCGGCGCTCGAGGTATTGGGCGAGCAGGCTGCTGCCCAAAAGCACCGGCACCGGCTTGAGCGGGTCCGGTGACTTGGCGGCAAGGATTTGCGCGAGCAGCTTTTGCTCCAGCGCCTCCCACGATTGCGAAACGAAAAGCCTTGAACCCGTGCCCGCCATCCGGCTCAAGATTATATCATGGTTTGATGACAGATGCGGTCAGAGCGCGGTGTGGGGGCAGACCTTTTAGGCCTGTTGCCCAAAACATTTTTCCCCGCCCTTGTCGCCGACGCGCCAAAGTCCCGCGCTTCGCGGGACGACGGCGCGAGGGGAGGGGATCAAGTCGGAGACACTCCGTAGCCTCGGCGAAGGAGTGGGGAGGGTGATTAGTCAACAACCTAATCAATCACCCTCTCCTAAATTCTCCCCCCTCCGAGGGGGAGGACTTTGAGGATTTTGATTTGGGCAACAGGCCCTTTTCGAAGAAGCTTGACTGCCTCGTGCTGCGTCTCGTGCTACGTAGCGTCCCCCCGCTTCAAGGCGGGGTTAAGGCGGGACTACGCAGTGTAGCAGATGATAAGGCCGGATCCCTGCGAATAAATTCGCTCGCGCGGAACAGGGGCGAGCAGGGGAAGTTCAGCTTTGAACGCTGGAGATCACCTGGGAGATGCGCTTGATTTTTTCGTCCGCGTCGCGCAGCCGCTTGGAGAAGGTCTGGATGAAGAACCGGTAGATCTTGGCGGAAATGGCGTCGCTGGCCTTGAGCAGGAGGTCGAAGTCGGGCTTGAAGATGGTGAGCGCCACAACCTCGCCCTTGGCCCGGCAGCCCGCGGAGCGAGGCACATTATCGATCAGGCTCATCTCCCCGAAGAACTCGCCGATCTTGAGCGTGGCCAGCACTTCCTCCTTGCCCTCCGAAATCTTCTTCGAGACCTCGACCTCGCCCTTCAAAATAATGTAAAACTTGTCCCCCGCCTCCCCTTCCTGGAAGATGGTGGCGCCGGCGTCAAATTTTTCCTTGAGCAGAATCTCCGCCACCTCGCCGAGCTCCATCTGGTCGAATTCGCGGAACAGCGGCACGCTGGTCAGAATCTCAAGGTCCTCCCGCTTTTTTTTCTGGATGACCAGGGGCTTGCGCTCGTCGCCGTAGAGCGCGCGCAGCAGGTCTCGCCGGACCTTCTCGCGCTCTTCCGAGGCCATGGGCCGGGAGACTTTTTTCACCCAGTTCAGGAATTGCAGGTATTCGCCGGTGCGGTCCTCGTCGGTCTGCGATTCGAAGAATTTGCCCAGGTCCTGACGGTCTTCGATCCGGACCGGCTCCAGGATCACGCCCATGCCCGGGTCCAGCCCGCCCGGCCGCGCCGGTCCCGCGTTGGTCCGCACCACCTCCCCGCGGAGCACGATCATGCGCTCCAGACCCGTGTCATCGAACGCGAACTTGAGGTGGGTGCCCACCGGAAGCAAATCCTCGGTCTTGATGTAAACCCTTTCCTTGTCCAACTCCAGAATGTAGCGCGGGTAAAGGTTCGGAGTGTCGGCCTCCCCGGCAAAAACCTTGAGCGGAATCCCCACCTCTTCCCCGCGGATGCCGCCCTTTTTCACTTTGGATTTTTCCTCTTGCTCCGCCACTATCGCCTCAAATTTAAGTATATCATAACCACCTATTTACTCCAATTTTCCGTTGGACCCGGGCCCGCCCCCGGAATGACCCCCAACCCCGCGGCCTCAAGACATTGCACTTCCGCCTCCGGGTGTTAAGATATTTTGTTTAAAGAGAGGACGATGTACGAGAGCGCGCCAATAGCTGACCAAGGTCCGGATTCGGTGGGGGTTGTTCAACCGCAATCCCACACGTTTGCGGCGCCTCCCCACGAGCTGGTGCTGGAGAGCGGTGAGAAGCTGGGCCCGATCACCCTGGCCTATGAGACCTGCGGCAAGCTCAACTCCAAGAAGTCCAACGCAGTGCTCATCTTCCACGCGCTCTCCGGAGACGCCCACGTCGCCGGGTATCATTCCCCCCACGACAAGAATGCCGGCTGGTGGGAATTCATGGTCGGACCGGGCAAGCCCTTTGACACCAACAAGTATTTCGTCATCTGCTCCAATGTGCTGGGCGGGTGCAAAGGCACCACCGGGCCCATCTCCGTCAACCCCGTAACCGGCAAGCCCTATTCCCTGGAATTCCCGGTAATCACCATCGGCGACTGGGTGGAGGCCCAGAAGCGGCTGATCGATCACCTGGGCATCTCGCAGCTGCTCAACGTGGTCGGAGGCTCCATGGGCGGGATGCAGGCCCTGGAATGGACGCTCCGGTTCCCGAACCGGGTCAAGACCGCAACCCTGCTTGCAACCGCGGCAAGGCTTAGCGCCCAGGGCATTGCCTTCAACGAGGTCTCCCGACGGGCGATCATGACCGACCCCTTGTGGCACCGCGGAAACTACTACGAAAACGCCGAACACCCCGACGCCGGACTCTCGCTCGCGCGCATGATCGCGCACATCACGTACTTGAGCGAGGAAAGTCTTCACCGCAAGTTCGGACGCAAGCTGCAGGACCGGGAGAAATACGGGTATAACTTCACCACCGAATTCCAGGTCGAGTCCTACCTCCATTACCAGGGAGACGCCTTCATCAAGCGCTTTGACGCCAACTCATACCTCTACATCACCAAGGCCATTGACTACTACGACATCACCAAAGGAGGACAGATCGCGCTGGACGCCGCGTTCAAAGCCGCCCAATCCAAATTCCTCGTACTCTCTTTCTCCTCCGATTGGCTATACCCATCCCGAGACTCCAAAGAGATCGTCCGAGCCCTCAAACGAAACAACCTCGAAGTAACCTACTGCGAAATCAACACCGACTACGGACACGACTCATTCCTCGTCCGTAACCCCGTCATGGAAGAAATGATCGTCAACTTCCTCGCCAAAAACCTGGAAGACTGATTTTCACCACAGAGGCACAGAGGGCGCAGAGAATTCTCAGCCATTATTTCATTTGATTGGCCAGCCGCCATGAGAATCGATAACCTTGTCAATCTCTGCCATTAGCCGGATGGTCTCGGAAAGGGCGACAACCACCTTTTGGTAATGCGCGATATCTTCTTCGATTAGCGTCCGCCCCCTGCGGTCTTTGAGCCACTTATCGCAGACCTGGTAGCCGCCGATGTGGAAATTCCACACTTCTTCCGGCACGCCCTTAAAATACTGCTCTTGATTGATAAAGATACTGCCCTTTGAGAATTTGGGGTAGCCTTTTTCAACCAGGTTGAAGCCCTTGACCGGATAGCTAGTAATGAACTTATTAACCGCCTTGGATTCCAGCAGATGCAAGCCAATCAATTCTTCACCCAACACGCAAAGATCGGAAAACAACTTCTTATTGGAAATAAACGGCACCCTCGGAAAATCAAACTTCAAAAACTCCGCATACCGCCTCCGGTATTCCGGCGAATGGAATATCGCATAGATGTAATTGAACACATCCTCCGGTCCGAATATTCTGCGCTTAGGGGCGCGGACACTTCCGCCTTCGCCAAGGCTTCGGCGGACAAGCTTGTCCGCGCACAACTCAGGATCGAATTCCATTCCCAGTTTCCCTGAAAATTCCTCCACAAATTTCTTGTCCAGATTCGGCCAGCGGCCATCCTTGCCCGAAGGCCAGTCACGCTTCTCGCCTAAAGGTTTTTCTGGATTAGCGTAAAGGTAAATAGGAAACAGATAATTTATCTCGGCAGTTCTGTTGGAAACAGCACAGGCTTCAATAATGATATTGGAAACCCCTGCGAGCGACCATTCGCCAGCTACTGATTGCTGCCTAACTGTTATTAACCCCAAATTCTCTCCCGCCATCATATGCCTCATAACTTCCGGTCTGGGCATACAGATAAATCCTCTCGAGTGTCCGGTGTAGCAGGTGAACCGGGTGTCAAAGGGCCGGTAGAGGATGGGGACGATTTTTTTCTTGTCAAGCCCTGATTTTTTCAAATCCTGCTGGGCCATTGCCACTTTCCAGTCCCTTGCGTCCTTTCCCAGCTGGTAATTTTCTCTTGCCTGTTCAACCGGCAATTTTGCGAAATCGTTCACCCGCTCCCATAATTCCTTTTGGGTCCAGGCGATGGTCAGTTCATCGCGGGCCGTAACAATGCCCACGGAGTTGACCGGCATGATTTCCGCAATCTTCCAGCCTTGCCCATATTCGGAGAGCAGGGCGGTGTCTTGAGGGACAAAAAGATGGAATGGTGCTTGCGGTTTAAGTTCCTTCCAGGGGGTTGCGGCGAGGTTTTTTTGGAGGAGCCACTGGTACTTATATTTTCGCAGGCCGTAGAGTTGAGAATGGTGGAGCGTTTTGACTTTTGAGGCTTGATGGTTTTTCACAAAAATTCCTATTGCAACCCCCTGCTGGATATCGAAAACATTATTATCATCAGAACCATCCGGGCATTTTTCTTTTTTTTTGAGATTGCCGTGTAGGTCGATGAGGTATATGTTCTCAAAGGCTTTCATCAGGCTCTGGCGCATGCCCCGGAAGGTCGGGTTGTCGAGGTAACCGTGGTTAGAAATGAAGGCAAGGATACCCGCGTCGGCACTTTCAATCCGCCATTGCGAACACCGGATGAACTTTACATAATCATCCTGAAGCCATTTTGGATTAGCTTCGTCAAGAGGTTCTCCATCAACTTCGTAATAGTTTGATACTATATTGCCATTTGGCAATTTGCCTTTGAGCAATCCATTTATCCACGGGTTAGAATTCAACGACATCCCTTTGTAAGGCGGGTTCCCAAGCACAATTGTTGTAGCCACTGATTCCTTCACCACATTGGCCGCTTTTGCCTCATGAGCCAAGGCAGGGATATCGAATTCAAAAGTGTCAGAAAAATCTTTTGGATCTTCAAGTGAATTGGTTAAATAAATTCTTGCCCGCTCATGGGACCTGAATTTATATCCGGTTTCATATAGCTTGATGCCGAGCTTCATGTGTGCCACGGCATAGGGGGCCATCATCAATTCAAATCCATAAATCCTAGGCAGGAGGTGTTCAGGCACATATTCATTCCAGAGCTTGGGAATTTCCAGGGCCAAACAGCCCTGCTTTTCCCATTTTTTGATCATGGTCTTATGAATGAGGTCAATGGATTCGACGAGGAAAGTCCCGGTGCCGCAGGCGGGATCCAGGATTTTGACAAATGGGTCTTTGGAGCTGGCATCCTTGGGTATTTTGAGATCAGGGAATCTTTTTTGGAAATCGCCCCAAGTTGATATATCAGCCAGTCCATCTTCCAGGCCGAATTCCTTTTGCAGGATTTCATGCACACTCCGGACGATAAAAGACACAACCGGCCTTGGGGTATAAAAAACTCCTCGCTCGATTTTCTTCCGGCTGTCGTATTCTTTGAGGAAAAGCTCATAGAAATGAATGACCGGGTCTTCTTCGGGGTTTTTGTCGCCAAAATCCCTTAAGACCGCTTCCATGTCCGCTTCATTGAGGGATTCCACCACATCGTTTATTCCGAGTTCGTCAAAGTCAATCCTTCCTTTTCTGCCGCCCACTGTGAGGAATTCGGAAAGCAGATCGCGCAGGAATGTGTTGGTGATGGGGACCATATCTCTGATGTTCTCGGCTATAACACCCATTGGCCTTGAGACCCGGGCGGAAAGCAGGCCATAGGTTATGGTCTGCGCGTACATATCCGCGAAGTCGTCCGGCTTAAGGTCGTGGATAAGCGCTTCCCGGAAAGCGGTCATTAGTTTGCACATGGGGCCATTTTCGGACTCAACGTCAAGCACCCTGTTGGCGCGTTTCCTGATGGAAGTTGCAAGTTCCGCCATCCTTATAGCCAGGTCGCGCGAAGTGGTTATCACTTCCCGGTGTCTTAGTGTAAAAGCTGCGGACCATTGCTCTCTCCATGCAGTAATGTCTTCCGGGTCGCGCGGCCAAGTAAGTTTTTCTTTTAATACCTCATGGGCATGAGCCAAATGGGACACGGTGTCTTCGTCGTCCCACCCAAGGACTCTTAAGACCGGCAAATCTTGCATTTCTTTGCCTTCGGAGAATTGGGCGAAACTGATGTCGCGGTGGTCGTGCTCGCCATAGGATGAAATAAAGAGCAAATCTTTCGACTGCCAGGTCTGCTGTTGGGACTTTTTGGCGGATGCCCTCTTATTGATGACCAATGCGCGGAGGATTCTACGGAGCACAACCACCGGCAGCCTCTTGGGTTCAAAGTTGACAAAGAAAATGCCCCATGGTTGATTGTCGGTAAGAGGACGCAGTTGTTTTATATCTTTTACTTTGACAGCAGCTTTGGCATCCAAGCCCAGCTCCTCGGGAGCATATTCAAAGGTTAGTTCTTCAAAATCGTCAGTATCGATTGGCCAATCAAGCTCGGTCTTGAGGTATTTGACCAGTTGAGGAAAAGTCCTTATTTCACGCAGGCGATCCGCTTCTTGCATTGTAATTGTTTGCTCCTAACTAAGTTCCATCCAGGCTTTGAGTTTGGGTTTGATTCCGATGGGCGCCTGGATTTGTTTGAGGTAGGTGTCTTTGATGCGCTTTTCGATTTTTTGTCTGATTTCGCTCAAAGTTTGTTGAGGCAGTGAATGGTGCGTTGGCGTTTGGGGTTCGCTTTTTATGGCGTTGAAAATATCCAGGGCGTTTTCGCTGATTTTATCGCCGGCCAGGTCGTATAAATACCATTGGGTGATGGTTTCATTTCCCGACCAGTCGGGCACTTTTGGTTCGGCTTGGGTATCGCTTTTCAAGGATGGAATCGGGAGCGCATAGCAAAAGAATATTGCCTTGGTCCCGGGCTTGGGATGCTCTTTTCCGGTGAAGACTTTATCCGGAATGTTGTTTAGTCGCTGCACCAGGTCCGGATATTCTTTTAATAGCCGGCTGTATTCGAGCCTCAATTTTTCGTTGTCTGATTTTTCGCCGCTGTACTTATGATTGAAATTTCTAAGAGCCTCATAGTCATCATCAGGCTTCAGCAGTTTCTTGCCTTCAATGCCAAAGGTTTTGGAGATTTTGAGGGTTTTGTTAGCGACCCTGCTATAAAGCTTCAATAATTCGTCCAGTTCATCCGGGGGAAGGAAGTTCCAGATCTTTATAACGCCCCTGGTTTCTTTAAGCTCCGGATGGTCGGCGATGAGCTGCGCTTCGACTTGCGGGTCCATTCTCCGGTCAACGCGGCCAATCCTCTGCATCAGCCTTACCGGGTTCCAGTGAAGGTCATAGTTGATTACGAAAGTGGCGTCTTGCAGGTTCAGGCCTTCTGCGAGAATATCGGTGGAGATAAGCACTCTTGTTTCTTTGCCGACTTTGCTGCTTGAAGAGCCGTTATAATAAGGAGCAAAATTCTTGATCGCATCGACTCGCTTTCCTGAGTATGAGCTGTCCACTTCGTCCAGGTCTTTTATGCCGTCGCTTTCGAGGTTTCTGCGCAGGTATTTGGCGGTGTCCATAAACTCGCTGAAAATAAGCACTTTGTATTTGCTCAGCCAAGGGTCTTTTTTAAGGAGCTTAGTCAGCTGTTGCAACTTGTCGTCATTCTTGGGTGTGAATTTTTTGAGCTCTTTAAGGAATTCCACGAGTTCATTCAAGTCGAGCTGGGTCTCGTTAAGCATCTCCTCGACTTTAAATTTATCGCGGCTGAGTTCCTCAATTTCCCCGAGCAGTTCTTCATCGATTATATCCTCGTCCAGTTCTTCATCCTGCCCGGTGATTTCGTGTTGGCTTTTATGGACGTAATCAATGATTTCCCGGTGCTGGTTTTTCCAGCGCTCAAGGAATTTTTTCTCGGAGGGGGTCTGGCTGTGTTTTTCAAGCCAGGTGAGCAATTTAATGAATAGCGTTTCACAGGAAAGCCTAAAGGCATGAGCGGAGCTTTCGAAACGCTTGAGAAAGAGGGTGCGGATAAGGGCGACAACTTGTGCCTGTCGGCCCGCTTCCATCTTGTCTTCTGTTTTGGCCTCTTCTTTCAAATAAGAAAGCGGATTATATAGGGCAAGGGCGAATAGGGGTTTGTCCTTCTTAAAAGCCTCTTCAACCATATTGAGCAATTTTTCATAGGTCTTTTTGGCGGAATAAGGCACGACAATTGGCGGCTCTCGCTTGGGGAAAATCAATGCGCCGTCTTTTTGCAACTGGCTTTCAATCACGTAGGCGCGGCTGCGCTGAACAACAAGCTCTTTGAAAAGGTTGTCGTTATAGAGGACTTTTTGCGCCTCGATCTGATCGGTGAACAGCTCGTAATGCTGGCTCCAGCCGATTTCTTTTTCCAGGTCATTTTCCATTTTGCGGAAATGGCCGGGCAAGGAATGGATGCCGATGGATGAAAAATAATTGGGCTGCTTTTTGGTGAAAAGTTCAATCATATGCTGAAGATCGATAAGGCGGTTATTGATCGGTGTTGCCGTAAGTAGGAATACCTTTTTGCCTTCTGCAATGTCAGCGAGGATGCGGTAGCGGGATTGACGCCTTTCCCCCTTGCCTGCGATTCCCGGGTTTCGGAAATGATGGCCTTCGTCGATTATTATTACATCCGCCTTTTCTTTGACGCTTTTAAAGTTCTTTTCCCACTCTCCTACTCTGCCTAAGTCTGTGTGATTGAAAATCGTGAAATGGCTGAATACCCTCCCGAGATTCGGCAGGTATTTTTTCAGAGCGCTTTCCCAAACCGATTCGCGGGCCCCCTTGGTAACGAAAAGGGCCACATTCATATTTTCGCGGACGAATCTTTCAACGAGCATGAGTCCGATATAAGTTTTGCCGAGTCCAACCCCATCGCACAAAAACGCCCCGTTCCACTTATTGGCAACCTTCAGCAGTTGCCGGTAGCCATCCTGCTGGTATTTGTCGAGCACCGGGAACATCTTGGATTCTCTTTCCTCCCATTCCTCCGGGCTCATCTCGATGCCGCGGAAATATTCCTGGAGGCTTTTGGCATAGACTTCAAATGGAGAATAGGCTGCGGTATGGCGTTCGATGACTCTCAGGACTTCCGAGGTAATGTCTTCGGCTTGCTCCCAATGCTTCTCGTACCATTCTTGCAGGTCTTTGACTTCCTGGCCGCTGGTTATCTTGATGTTCAACTCAACATTTTTCTTGATTCCCGCAAGCGTAAAATTGCTGGAGCCCACGAGCGCCTGCGGGCCGATCACGGCCTTTTTGGCATAGGTAATGTAAGCCTTGGCGTGAAACTTCTCTTTGGTGAAAACCTTGCAGACGATCTGCCCATTCTTGATTGCATCCACGATGGCAGGCACGCCCTGCAAAAAATCGTTTTTTTCTTTTTCGGTCTCGATGCTGTTATTGAGGGCGTCTGAGACTTTTTTAGAAATGCCATCGAGCATGGCCTTCTTGGTGCGGCCGGACAATTCGTCGCCCATGAGGATTCGAATCTTGCCTACTTTCTGCCATTCGCCGTCCAGCGATAGGAGAGCGCCAATATCAAAAAAGCCCGTGGCGATGTCAAGCTGGCTGATGATGTCCGCCCATTCCTTGAGGTAAAGCTGCACTTTCCACTGGTCGTCGCTGTTGTCAACGATAAAGAGGTTTTTGGCGTCCTGAATATTTTCTCTATCCATCTCAGTTTTCCGAAGAGTTGGTGCTTTTTCTTTCAATTAAATACCCCTCGCAATTTTTTGTCAACACCAATTTTAGTCTAGGTTAATGACAGATCCGGTCAGAATCCTATTCCGTCCCGCCTTAAAGCGGGACTACGAAGGACTGAAGGTAGGTAGTAGATCGTAGTTCGTAGATAGGTTGGGCGAGCCACCCTACTTCGTCCCTCAAGGCGGGACTACGAAGGGCAAGCCGTGTCGCCCGTACACGGAGCTTTGCAAGGTTTGGATGCCGGGTTAGAATGTCTGCGGAGGTGGATCATGGACCGGAGGGTATTTATCGAGGCTGGCTGGCTTGGTGCTTGCGGGTTTTTTCTTCCGAGCGTGGGTCGGGCCGAGAGTTGCTGCGGTTTTGGCGGGCTGGAGGAGCAGGAGATTTTGGGCCGGGTTGAGGGCGTGGTTTCTTCCGGTCCTTTTTCTTCGGACTGGGACTCGCTCAAGTGTTACCGTGTTCCTGCCTGGTATGAGGACTCCAAGTTTGGCATTTTCATTCACTGGGGGGTTTACTCGGTTCCGGCGTTTATGAGCGAGTGGTATCCTCGGGAAATGTATTTCCGGACCAACCCCTGCTTCTGGCGTCATGCGCTCAAATACGGCCCGCAGAGCAAGTTCGGATACAAGGATTTCATCCCGATGTTCAAGGCCGAGAAATTCGATCCCGACTCCTGGGCGGACTTGTTCAAACGCGCCGGGGCCAGATACGTTGTGCCGGTGGCCGAACACCATGACGGGTTCCAGATGTACGACTCCAAACTCTCGGAGTGGTGCGCGGCCAAGATGGGCCCCAGGCGCGACCTGATCGGCGAACTGGCCTTTGCAGTCCGCAAGGCCGGCATGGTCTTCGGGCTGTCCTCCCACCGAGCCGAGCACTGGTGGTTTTTTGAGGGCGGCCGCAGGTTCCGCTCCGACGTCCGCGACGGGAAATGGGACTCGCTCTACGGTCCGGCTCAGCCCGAAAAAAAGTCGCGTCCGGACAAGGCCTTCATGGACAACTGGCTGGCGCGCTGCGTGGAGCTTTGCGATAAATATCAGCCGCAACTGTTCTGGTTTGACTGGTGGATTGAGCAGCCCGAGTTCGAGCCCTACCGCCAAAAATTCGCGGCCTATTATTACAACCGCGGCGCGGAATGGAACAAAGGCGTGGCGCTCAACTACAAGAACCAGGCCTTCCCCGACGGCGCCGCTGTCCTCGACCTCGAACGGTCCGCACTCGGCGAAATCCGCCCGCTGCTCTGGCAGACCGATACCTCCGTCTCATACATATCCTGGGGATACATCCAAAACGACAAGTTCAAAAAGCCCGCCAAGCTGATCAAGGAACTGGTGGACATTGTCAGCAAGAACGGCGTGCTGCTCTTGAACGTCGGTCCTCAACCCGACGGCGAAATCCCGGAGCAGGCGCAAAGCACTTTGCTTGAGATCGGCAAGTGGCTGGCCGTGAACGGGGAAGCGATTTATGGGACTCGTCCGTGGAAGGTCTTCGGCGAAGGGCCGACCAGCCTGGGACGAAACACCAAATACGGCGCGGGCGAAATTCTCGCCCCGGAACTCACCGCCAGGGACGTCCGTTTTACCCGCAAGGGCGACACGCTTTACGCGATGGTCATGGGCTGGCCGGAAGAGGGCAGGGTTGAGATCAAGTCGCTGGGAAAAAACGCCGGGCTGCTGGACTTTGAAATAGCGTCCGTCCGCCTGCTCGGCGCCGGCGCCAAAATCAAATTCGAATCCAGAGACGACGCGCTCATCGTCACCCTGCCGGACGAAAAATCCAGCCAACCCGCGCTCGCACTCGCCATCTCCGGCCCCTCCCGCTAGCGCCGGGACTTAAGCCATGAGCGGTTCTGCCGCGGTCGCGCATGGCGGGAGAGACGGAAGCCCCTGCGCCTGAATTGTTGCGAAATCAGGCCCACTCCGAGCCATGGGCCTATCCTGAAATTCATAATGCAATTTTTTTCTTGACAAACTTTGCGCAAAATGCTAGAAGGGCGATGCAGTTCGAAAATCGGAGGAGCAGTAAAAGATTGAATCTTGGAATGCCCGACGATTGCTTGATTGCAGAGCACTCGAAATCATCGGGTGCTCTTTTTGTTTGGAAAGGAGGGGGCGATGAAAAAGAGAGTCTTATTCATTTCATGCGTCTTTGTTTTTGCTTTCACAATTGGCGCCACGCAGAAGACTTGCGACCCGCCGGAGGTTCCTGTCAATGCCCAAAAAGAACTGCAACTTG
>Ga0315294_10001627_pt1 | contig 24493 bp, 22 predicted proteins | sample YL17G13_40_MG_FD_203626 | JGI IMG/M metagenome (GOLD analysis project Ga0315294, IMG submission 203626) | Sediment microbial communities from Yellowstone Lake, YNP, Wyoming, USA - YL17G13_40 | ecosystem: Environmental > Aquatic > Freshwater > Lake > Sediment | place: USA: Wyoming | collected...
ATTTCCGTGCAGACAGTGTACAATTCTGAGGGCTTGTGAGAGTCGCTGCCAGCCACGCCGGGCAAACGCATCGATTTTGCCAAGTCATGTGCCTGCTTGTTGGCGGAAAGTGATGATGCGCCGTTTAGGATTTCGATGGCGTCAACCTTGATGTTTCTCGCCAAATCGCCTAGTCCCCATTCGCGGTAGGGGTGTGCTGCGACGGAGACGCAGTCGTTGTCTCGGGCATAGTCAACAACGTTCTCAACGGTCCAAGGTTTAGGCGGCAGTTCCTCTGTGCCCAGGATCACTATGTCGCCGTTGGGGGTGCTTATTTCGACGCCTGGAATAATGAGGATATCAGGGTACGGTGAGGCTAACTGGCGTATTGTGCTTAATCCTTTGACGGTGTCGTGGTCAGTAACTGCTGCGACTTTAATGGAGGGGTGCGCCACTAGCTGTTTCACGAGGGTTTTTGGTGAGGTTTCGGAATCGTCTGAAAAAGTAGTGTGGATATGTAAATCTGCTCGAATCAAGGTTATTCGCTCAGGTTTTCCTTCAGAATGTTCTCTAGCCGAGTTAAAATGTCTTTTCTATCCTGAACCTTAACAGTTACTGAGTCAAATTTGACGTTTTTGTTTTCGCAGGCTTTTCTACAGGATTTTACTACATTGGTGCTCCAGTTTTTGGGGTCATTCAGCAAAACGACCGAGTTGTAGTTTGTGCTCTTGATGTAGCCGGCAACTTGACTTGCCACGTAGTCAACGGTTTCTCTGTCAAGCGGAAGCGCCGTTTCGTGCTGAGAGAGCGGGTAAACCTCGTCCAGTTCCATGGGGATTACGCCGAAGGGTGCAGCGTAAAAACAGACGTGAACTTTGCTGGAATTGTCTTTTTCTATTTTGTTGAGAACTTGCCTTACCTTCTTGAATTCCACTGCTTTGTGGAAGGGTTTGGTACGTGTTTGGGGCACGAGCAAAAGAGTTTTCGCGTCCTCCGGAGGACTGTAACGTTCCGTCAATCGTTTTCGATAGTGGGTGACTTCGGGGCGTGAGAGTCCAATAGAGTCAAAGAAGAATAGTCCGCTTTGCTTAACGGTTGGACTGTACTTCTCGATATAATCCTCGTAGGTCTTCACTCTTTTCAACGCTGTCAGTAAAGCTGGGTGTCCATGGGCTCTCATTTCAACATGTTCCCAGAGTCTGCCGTCGCGGATGGCTTGTTTTATGCGTTTCAACTCGGCGACGCAGACGTGCAGGTTGTGTTCAGCCAAGAAAACTTCTTTTTCGTTTTTAGGCATTTCGAGAACCTTTTTGGGTGTGGAGCCCGCGCATTTGGGGCATTGGCATGGGAAGTAGTCAAGTTCGTTGAGTCGCCATGTACCGTTTTCAGTCATGTAGCGGTTTTCTCGGGCGTACAACGCGTATGCTGCGGAGTCGAAGAGGTCACAGCCTAAAGCAACTGCTAAAGAGAGCATTGCTGGGTGTCCTGCGCCGAACAGGTGGAGGGGTCTTTCGATGGGCAAGTTCATTCGGGCGGTCATTATCATATCGACTAGGACGTCGTAGCGGTAGCTTTCCATGACTTCTGTGGGGCTGCCCAAGGCGTGGATTTGGAAAGGCAGTTTTCCCATGGCTACGGCGGATTTTGCCACTAGGTCTAGGTGTCTTCCGCCTTGAACTGGTCCAACCCAGAGGGTGTCTTGGCGTGTTTTGATTTTGAAGAAGTCTTTTGCGCGTTTCAGCGTTTCAGCCACTGTTTCTTGTGCGTGTTCTTTCGGGACGCGCCAGCCTGTGGGGATGTCCAGTATCGTGGCGATGTCGCTGCCTATGCGTTCCTGGTAGTCCACGATTTCTGCTTGGGTTACTTCCACTCCGCCGTAGACGAGGATTTGGTATGCGCCTGAATCGGTCATCACTGTACCGTCGAAATCCAGGAACTTGTGCAAGCCTTCGTCTATGGGCTTGTTTTGGAAGCGTTTTTTGAGGATGTAAGCGTTAGTTATGACGGCTTCAAAACCAAAATGCTCCTTGAGGCGTCTAGTTGACACAGGCTGGATGCTTGGGTTTATCACTGGGAAAAGAAGCGGAGTCTCCACTGTGCCACTTTTAGTTTTGAGCTTGCCGATTCTGGCGAGCAAGTCTTTCTCTTTAATCTCGAAACTCATCGTGAACCTAAACAAATCAGTAAATGCAATTATAAAAAACATTAGCCCACTTGCGGCAACAATTGTTGAATGCCGCGCCGGAAAGCTTCGAACTCTACTGCTCGCGGCAGACTCCCCCCCTCCCTTTAATATAGTTTGAACCCCCTGTTCACTACTTACCTCAAATCCAATCTGCCAACAACACGCATGCCATTTCGAACTCTAAAGCGCATATTCAGAATGTAAAAACATGTTGGCTTGAGAATTGCATCAATACTAAATAGCAGTTGTTTCCAAAGTGTTTATGGGTCTGCTTTGAGAAAAAGTATCACACAAGACTGGGGGCAACTAATGTGAACAATAAAACCCGTTTTTGGTGGCGTGTTGTTTCTCGCAGCAGGCAGCTACGTCATAGGCGACGGTATAACACGTTATTATGGTCCGAACAATTCTGGTTCACTGGTCAACTCGCCACAAACCCAAAGAGCACTTGTTGCAGGGGGAGGCGGAATTATGTTAGGTTTAGGAATCATCTGGAAGTCAATACGCTGGGTTCAAACAACTAAGCCAAAACTCCAGCCGACGGCGGACTCCTGCCCTTACTGCGGAGCAATAACAGAAAAAAGCGACACTCAATGCAAGAAATGCGGGAAGCACCTTCCTAACTAAATTACCAATTAGCTTCATGACTTCGCATGGCTAACTGAATTAGACACGCTTATATCCCATCGGTCCTCTAATACCCACACTTATCATCAGGTGAAACAACGTTATGGTCTGCTCAATTGCAATCCACGAGAAACCACAACTCAATAACCCTATCCTAATCGAGGGCTTGCCAGGAATAGGATTCGTAGCCAACATCGCAGCCCTGCACTTGATAACCGAGCTGAAGGCAAAGAAGTTTGCCGAAATAATATCAGCCAGCTTCCAAGACTTTGCTGTTTTAACGGAAACAGGCGGCGCACGCTCGCCCATTAACGAACTCTACTACGTCAAGCGAGAGGATGGAGGACGCGACCTCATCATTTGGTACGGTAACACGCAAGCCTTGACGACGGCTGGGCAGTATGAACTTGTCGGCAAAGTGTTGGATATAGTTCAGGAATTAGGCTGCCATTTCGTTATATCCATCGGCGGCTTCAAAAAAGAAGAAGTGAAAGGTGTCCCCGAACTCTATAGCGCCGCCACAGACCAGACGACGTCGAAGGAAGCGTTGGATTTGGGAACCAAAATAATGGTCGGCCACATTTTCGGTATTGCAGGCATACTCATAGGCTTAAGCAGGCTGAGAAAAGTGCGAGGCTTCGCCTTGCTCGTGGACACGCTGGGAATGTATCCGGACGTGAACGCCACAAAAGTTGCGTTAACTGCCTTGGACAAGTATCTTAACTTGACCGTGGATTTATCCAAAGTTGATTCTGCAGCAGATCAAACAAAGAAGATGCTGGAGTCCTTTGGGTTAATCAGAAACATTCAGGAAGAAAAGAAGAAAGAGGAGCAGCAGCTGCGCTGGTTCATTTAGCTTTTTGTTTCGCTCATGAACTGCTGGTAAACTTTCTGCACTCGCTCAGCAGCTGGACCTGAGCCTTCCACGACGCCGCGTTCGGTCAGTTTCACCTTGTCCATGACCCAGATGAAACCTTTATCCTCGTAGAGTTTAACCATGGTCGGGAAAACTTTTTCGAGGCGAGTAGCCAATGCTGCTAGGGCAAAAGGTTTTTCAGTGCTGGAAATTTGAGCAACAACGTTACCGTTCAGGAATATCCTATGCGAGAGCTGACCGGTTTCATCTTTGGCTTCGGATATGCATAGACTCAAATTGTCAGGGTTAATGCCCAGAAGTGTGCCGGTGAACTTCTTTCCAGTGGTGGTTACAACAGATACAGGCTTATCAGCCAACGCTGCGACTTCAGTGAAGAACTTCCTCTGTGCTACAGACACTTTTTAACCTCCATCTATTCTTTAGGAAAGTGCAGTACAACTATTTATCTTTAGCAGCCTCCCCCGAGATGACTATTAAAAAACTGACTATCCAAAGTTTTTTAACAGTTGGGGGTGTACTTTTTGAGTAAGATGACTGACAGTATAGATGCTTGGCTATTAAGTTTCGACTGCGGCAAGAAATGGCTAAACACTATTACTGCTAAGAGAACCAAAGACCTCTACTCAAAAGACATGAAGGACTACTGCGATGCTGTAGGCAAAACTCCACATGAACTACTAAAGCTCAAACCTACCCTAGTTGAAATTGTTCTAATGTCTCAAACTGGAAAAGACCTTCAGACGATTAATGAAAATGCCGCTGAAGACTTACTTGACAACTTTCTATACAATACCGAAGAAGTTACACCTCACATGAAAGTGTCAATCTTGTGTGCGGTGAAAAATCAGAAAAACATATTCGCTTGCCCTCTAAATTCTTGGCTTCATCATTTGTTAGCCGTTTAAAACCAATTCGAGGTACTTTATGGTTAACATAATTCAGCAACGTTTCGTTATTAATTTTGATTTGGCTTTCCAAATATTGAAGCTGTGAACCTAATTCGACCATTCTAAGAAACCCATACAATATTCCAAAGTAAAAAACAATTGCAATCCCCACACGGTAATCAAGAATCATATCGCGAAAAGTTTGTGTTAGCATGGCGGCAATCGAAAGGGCTATACCTGCCATGGTAAGAGTCGCAGCGCTGTTCCATACTCTGGACGTATGTGAGTAGAATTCCTTCAGGCAATTTGGCTCCTTTTCTTCAGGTTCGTCAGGATTTAGACTCAAACGGAAAGACCTACTAACTCTCAGGTTTTGTAGCTAATCAGAATTTAAGCTTTTGTTTAGCTTGAAGTTTTTCTGTCTCTTCAATTTGAAAGCCTCCATTTGTATGCAGCGAAATTCTGGCGATTGCTTCATCGTAATCATCGATAACATATAACACGTTCTTTAGGTCAATCACACGGACGCCTTGTTCTTGAAGGTGCTTTTGAAAGTCTTCAAGATTTGGCTGTTTACCTTTGGCGGCAAAACTGAGTATTAGTTTGACACTGAGCGCGAAAATTTGTTTATAGATTTTGGTTGCCATAAACTAACTAATGCTTTCAAGCCACATGTGGGTTTTTCTCTATCGGCATCTTGTAAACTTACTCTATACAATTATCGCTTACCTTTTGCTAAGGCTTATGAGCATTTCTAAACAATAGCAGAAGGCATTCATTAGGAGTAGAATCGCAAAATGTCGTATGATTTCGACGTAGATTACTGGACAAAAAATATGAAGAAACTTATCCGCGTGATGCTGGCGGAAAGTACCCCAAATACATTGATAAAAATGGAATTGAAAGAATGGAAAAGTCACCCTATTTCGAAACAATGTCAAAAGTTTTGGTTAAAAGAGGCTTTCTCTTTAAAAAAGAGTTTGTGAGCATAGGGCGCTGGAAGTCACAAAGGCAAATAAACAATTATGAAGCTAACGACGAAGACACAATACAGCCAACTTCAACCTCCACCAACTTATACCCCTCAGATTGTAAGAGAAAAAGAGACAATTATCAAAGAAGTAGTAATGATTCCATGCAAATACTGTGGAGCTTTATCTCCTCAAATATCAACTTTTTGTCCGAACTGTGGAGTAAAGAAAGCATTTTGACACCTGTTTAGGCTATATTATTTGAGAATCGACGTATGCTAGTTTCTGACTATACTTATACTCTATATTGATTATTTTCTACTATAGGGAGCTTATTTGAGTACCTTCAGTCTTTTCACCTATCCGAAACTTGGAAATTAGAGAGTCAAGTTATGTTTTAATGCCAAATTATAATAACTTAGAGTATAGAAAGGAATAGTGAAGTGATTTTATGTCTATTCCACCACCCCCTCCCAAGAGATGCGTAAAGTGTGGTTCAGAAAAATTCAAGCAGGCAGTATTGTCTATGTATGGTAAAGATGGTGCATTCGGTGGTGGAGCAACCAGATTTAATGTTCACATATGTGAACAATGTGGCTACTCGGAAATCTTCTATAAGAACAAATCTAATTGGATTTAAGCTCATTTACGTTTTAAGGCGATATCTCCCGCTTTTCTATTTTTTTAGAGCAGCTAAGTTGTTGTTAAGATTGAAAGAATTAAGCAAAAGCTAGGCAGACCATTGATACTTTGATTGGTGAAGTGGCTCTCTTGTTAGAGATGACAAAAAACTTAAAACTGAAATTGATTGATATAGGGTTTTAGGGAGAATCAATATGTATTATCCACCACCGCCACACCTTTAAAAATAAATAATTTAATCAAAATTTTGGTTATTATTATTCTATTGATGATAGTGGTTTCAGTTGTTTTTGGCGTTATTTTAACATTTTTCTGATGCTGCCTTGCCTATTTATATTGGCAGTTCACACGCTTGTTTAGCTCATCTATGAATAGCCAAGTTGTGGAAGTTGCGTCGGCGATAAGCAACAAAACCCGCAGTGACTATTAGAAATATTGCGGCAGCTGCGAGCAGTATTATAGTTTGTGGGAACTCTGGAATTGTTGGCGAGGGAGCAGGTTTTTGGGAAGAAGTAGGCGTTGCTGTCGGAGCTTGTGTTGGAGTTGAGGTGTGCGTTGGTGTGGCTGAAGCTGATGGTCTTGGTGAAGCTGTCACTGCTGGAGCTTGCGTGGGTGCAGCGGTAGGTGCAAGAGTTGGAGTTGGTGTTGGAGTTGCCGTAGGTGCTATCGTTGGACTTGGTGTTGGCGAGGGAGTTGCAGTTGGAGTAGGTGTAGGAGTTGGTGTTGCTGTGGGTGTTGGGGTAGGAGTTGGAGAACTAGTGGGCGTAGCTGTTGGCGTAGGCGTTGGAGTGGGTGACCCGCCGTTAGACGCTCCTTTTGTAGACGATAAAAAAGCCCAATCGGCTGCTAAATCTGTATCTTGACCATTTGGATATCTCTGCCAACTCCAACCGTCATTATATGTATCACTAAGAGAAGGAGTTCTGTCTGCTTCATTACCGCTAAAATTACGTAAAATGACAGATTCACCTTCGTTATCTAACCATTGTGAACCATACACCACCAAATAATACCCATTAGGTTGAATTATTTTTCCTGATGAAATTGTCAGGGTAACTGTGGCTCCAGCAGTCGTTGATACAGTCCAACCGCTTATATCTACGCTGTTTATGGTGGGGTTAAAAAGTTCAATATATTCGTTTCCAGCATCAGTTCCAGTAGGGTTTTGTTCGATTTCGTTGATTACTATATGGTCTGTCGCTATTGAGGTAGGAGTAGGGCTCGGAGTTGGTGTAGGTGATGCTGTAGGCGTGGGCGAAGGTGTTGGACTTGCAGTTGGAGTTGGGGATGGACTTGGAGAGGGTGATGGGGAAAGAGTTGGACTAGGGCTAGGTGAAGGAGTAGGCGTTGGACTTGGAGTAGGTGTAGGAGTTGTGGTTTGACTTGCAGAGTTTAGAGAAAAGATTATTGTTCCATTACTGTAAGTGCCATAAGTGATTATGTTGTTGCTTGCTAGTATGTCAAGCGTCTGTTGAGTAGGATGTCCATATTGATTGTTAATACCAGCACTAATAACAGCATAGGTGGGAATAACAGCACTAAGGAATGCTTGAGAAGTGCTTGTACTACTCCCATGATGACCCACCTTTAACACTTGACTATGCAGGTCAAAACCAGAAGACAGCATACTTTGCTCAGAATCAAATTGTGCATCTCCTGTCAACATTACACTAGTATTACCAACTTGAAGTCTCATAACAATGCTGTTGTCATTGATTTCGTTATCTGCACTGCCAAATTGTGTTGGGTTAGTTGGGCTAATAACTGTGAAATTTATTGTTGGCGATATAGAATAAATTTGGTTTCTATTACCTTGTGTTAAGTTATGTGTTAAAGCCAGATTTTTCCATGTGTTAAAAGTTGCAGTTGAAGTGTAATTATAACCATTGTAGACAACATCCTGAATAGGTATATTTGATTGCAATACTGAAACCAAACCGCCTATGTGGTCTGCATGAGGATGAGTTGCAATAAGCAAATCTATTTTTGCAACATTATAGGTACTCAAATAACTTAGCATAGTAGTACCAGCACTTGTTGGTCCTCCATCTATCAGAATGTTCTTTGCTGAAGTTTTCACTAGTATGGAATCACCTTGCCCAACATCGAGAAAATAAACAGTCACATTTTCTGGACAAGAAGTATTAAGAGATAGAGAGGATGTAGACGATGCAGAAGTTTGTGCTTGCAAGTTAACTTGAAAGATTGCTATAACTATTAATGCGATTACAATAACCACAGATATTCTCTTCAAACCTATTTTCCTCAAAGTTAGCTAAGCAATTCAACTTCTCCTTCATTATGTGAGGATAGCACTTAAAAGGTTAAACCAACTGGCTTAAGTGTTTTTTCTAGAACTTTCTTAGTCATAAACTAATAAGCAACCTGATTAAATATTGAAAGACATGTCCACCAGAATTTACCGAGGCAGATAGAATAAAGGTTCTATTATGGTGCGAGAGGCATTGCTATCTCTGTGGAAAAAGCTGTGATGCCAATATTGTAATTCATCACATTGAACAAAAAGGAGAAAACCTGTCTGATATTGATAATGCAATTCCTTTAAGCGTAAATTGACGAAGCACACAAATGGTTGAGAAATAGCCGAAGCCCACAAATGGCTAAACAGGCTTACTTAACTTTGGTGAACTAAATGATGAAATCAAAACCTTGCTCGTCGGAGCAATATATTGAATCTAAAGTCCCTCTCGGGGGAATGGGTAAATTATCTTTGATTTAGCCTAACATAAAAGTCACAGTTTTCTTAAATGTTTGTCCCAGTTTTGCTTCAGCAGCGCCATCGTGTTGGCAGGCAAATCGCGTTCAACCATAAAGTTTGGACCCACCCAACAGTCATTGCCAACCTTCACCCCAGGCATCAAAACTGCATTAACGCCAGTCTTAACGTTGTCACCCATGATGGCGCCGAGCTTCTTTCTGCCGCTGTCAACCACTTTGTCCTTAACCATCATCTTCACTGAGCCCACGTCGAGACGGTAATTAGCGGTTATGGTGCCCGCGCCCAAGTTACAATGCTCGCAAAGGATGCTGTCTCCCACGTAAGACAGGTGACCCACATGAGTGCCATCCATAATTATGCTGTTCTTGATTTCGCAGGCGTTTCCAACGCGGACATGTTTGCCTATGCTAGTGCACGCGCGGATGAAACAGTTCGGACCCACATCAGCGCCCTCATCGATGAAACTTGGACCTTCAATGTACGCACCAGAGCGTATCCTCGCGGTTTCTGCCACTGTCACCGGACCAATCAAGTGAGCGCCTTCCTCCACGTTCCCCAAGACCTTGTGCTCCATCCGCTTTAGCGCCCAGACATTTGCGTCGAGCAAATCCCAAGGTCGCCCAATGTCAAACCAGTCATCCTTCGAAATCTCAGCAGCCAAAACTGTCTTTTTGTTCTCAACCAGCAACGTCACGGCGTCGGTGAGTTCCCACTCCCCACGAACAGAAGCCTTAACCTTCCTCAACGCATCAAATATGTCTCTGGAGAAAACATACAATCCCGCGTTAGCCAAATTAGACGGCGCCTTTTCGCGGCTTGGCTTCTCAACCACGCGCTTAACACTTTTTCCAGTTCCAAGTTCGATTATGCCGTAGCTTTCAGGTTTCTCCACGGGAACCACAGCCATAACCGCATCAGGCTTCTCCTTCGTGTAAACTTCCATGACTTTTCGCATGGCTTCGGATGAAAAAAGTAAATCAGCATAAACCACGACAAAATCCCCATCCAAATATGGCTCAACGATGCTGATTGCGTTGCCAGTTCCAAGCACTGCCGACTGCTCAACATAGGTTATCTTGAAGCCGAACTTTGAGCCGTCGCCAAAATAACTGCGAATTGCGGTCCCCATATAGTGAGTGACAATGATAGCTTCTGTTATTCCGCAGGCTTTCAGCGCGTCCAAGCAGTGTTCAAGAATCGGTTTCCCACCCACACGTATCAAGTGCTTCGGTCGCGTTGCCGTTACTGGTTGAAGCCTGACGCCTTCACCTGCAGCTAAGAGTACAGCCTTCATCTTTGCCTATTCTCCAATTTGCTCTTTCACTAAAGTGGTTCCTTTGCTCATTATGTCGCGTGCTGCTTTTAATGATTCACCTTCAACCGTGAGCCTGATGAGCGGTTCAGTTCCGGATGCCCTTATCAGGAGCCAGCCTTTCTTGAGAGCTAAGCGGACACCGTCAACCGTTGACAAATCGCCCTTCTCCGAAAACGCTGACGTTAGGCTCTTCTCAATGTTGCTTACCGCTTTATACTTCAAATCGTTCTTGCACGCTATGTTTTCTCGCAGAGTAACATACTCGGGGACTTCAGCGATGAACTCGCCTAAACTTTTATTCTCTTCTTCCAAAGCCTGCAAAAGAAGCACAGCCGAGAGCGGACCATCGGGGCAATAATGGATTTGCGGATGCACCCACGCGCCACAGGGTTCGCCACCGAAAACAGCGCCATAGCGTTTCATTGCTTCGGAAACGTAAACATCTCCCACCTTCACCCGGACAACTTTCCCGCCGTACTTCTCCGCCATAGTCTCAACACACATAGACGCCTCAACATTTGTAACCACTGTTCCACCGCCGTTCTTCTTCAACACATAAGCGGAATACGCAGCAAGTGCACGGTCGAAATCAGCGAATTCACCAGCCGCATCAATGAAGGCTACTCGGTCACCGTCACCGTCAAAAGCCACGCCTATGTCAGCCCCAAGCGCCTTGACTGTGTTGGCTAAGTTGCTTAGGGATTCGGCGGTGGGCTCGGAGCTTCGCGCGGGGAAATACCCGTCTGGTTGAGCGTTCAAAGCGGTTGTTTTGCACCCGACCGCGTTCAATACTTTTGGGGCTACGTTGAAGGTTGCGCCGCATCCAGGGTCCACGACCACACGCCACCGCTTGCGCAGTTTCACTGCTTTCTGCAGCATTTCAACGTAAATGTCACTTGCATCAATTGTGGAGGCTTCGCCGATGCCGCGCCAATCCGCCAATGCAAACCGCTGTTCGGCTATTATTTTTTCAACGGCGTTTTGGCTTTCATCAGTGTAGGATAAGCTGTCGCCGCTGAAGACTTTTATTCCGTTGTACTGAGGCGGATTATGCGAAGCCGTAAGCATGAAACCAACGTCAGCCCCCAAGAGTTTAGTCAAGTAAGCCAGCGCAGGAGTAGGCACCATACCCAGCAAGGACACATCCACGCCTGCAGCCATTAACCCACAAACCAAAGCGTCTTCAAGCATTAAGCCAGAAACTCGAGTGTCCCGAGCCACAAAAGCTTTTTTCGCTTTAGCATGGGTGGCTACGGCTAAGCCCACCTTGCAGGCTAACTGCGGCGTTAGGGCAACGTTTACTAAGCCGCGCACTCCAGAGCTTCCAAACAATCTAGCCAAGGTCTCATTTCATCCCGCGTTGACGTATACACTGCATGGTTAAAGCTTTGATGTGCTTAAAAAATTTGGCTTGACGCTAATGACTGTGCCTTGTCGCGCTCTCCACGAAATTTACTATTTTTTGCCGCGTTGGATGCGTCCCCTCCGAGTCAGCAAGGTAGCATGCTGAAACAGCATTAGCCAAAGATAATCGGCACTCGTCTGAAAGCGCGTTTCCGTCGCCGATTATGTTTCCTGCGTCCCATGCGTCGCCCGCGCCAGTCGCACGTAAAGCGTTTACCTTGAAGGCTGGAACAACCACCTCTCCTTTTCTCGTGACTGTGGCTGAGAAGGCGGTGGTGTGTAAGTCAATTCTCGCCTGCAAATGCCTAGCTAAGACTCTCGCGGCTTCCATTGCTAACCCGTCTAACCGCACTCGTTCTCTCTTCTCACTTATCTCCGTGTCAAGTAGCGCAGCGTAAGAGACTGCTTCGTTCTCGTTTAAGCTCAGAATGTCAACATTTGAAGTTTTTAGGACTTTTTCCATGAGTTCAGGGATTTTTTCTTTGTTTGAAGTTGGGTCTGCGGTGTCATAGTAGGTTTTGCCTTTGCCTTTCTTTTTTACTCGGCGGAAAACGGTTTCGACCAGTTGGGTTCCGAATTTTCTTGTTCCAGCCCAGTTGAAAAGGCACAAGTAATCCGCGTTTTCAACCAACGCCCAATCGCTATCAGTGATGTCTGCTGGACCGAAGTCAGCGAGAGAACCCAAATCCCTGAGCATAACGTTTGCTTTTCCGTTTTCAGTTTTGAACTCTAACGCCGTGGTTATCGACGCTTTATCCGCGATTTTCACATGTGAAGTGTCAATGTTGTATTGACCGAGGTGGAAGCGTATTTGTTCGAGCCCAAACTTGCTCGTGCAGACTATAGGGGTGACCTTTGCGCCTAAGCTCGCCAAGGCGGATGCAGTGTTGACGGCGTTTCCTCCCCTCAGGTCAGTCTGCGCGATTCCGTCTACGCTTCCACCTTTTCGGTTAACTATTTCGTTGACTACTGAATTGAATTCTTGCACGTTGTAGTCCAAGTTTATTATCCGATCCTGAAAGAAATCAGGCATAACAACTACGTTGAGTTCCCTAAGTTCTTTTTTTAAGAAGTTTAGTAGCTCATCTTTGCATCCGCTCAAAGCTTGAGAACCATCCTGTACACTTGTTTATCCAAAAAGCTAAAATAACCTTTCTGATAATCTTGAGAAAGAGTATTCGGGAAAGGGGCAGGGGACGGATTGAAGTTCAAGACAGAAATCTTTATGCTGTTAACAGCCATTGGGTTGTTTACCATTAGCACTTTTTGTTACTCCTACGTTGCTAATAATGGAGGAGTGGCTTTCGCTTTAAGTCTTAGTTATCCTTACCGAAGTTACGCTATTCCAATTGTAAGTTTTGGGTCGGTCCTCATGGCGGTTGCGACGGTTTCGTATTCGAAGCGAAGCAAAAACTGCCTCTAGAAGGCTGCGATGTTATCCTGAAGTAGGTTTTGAGCAAGTTTACCCTAGTAGGTGACTGACCAGAACCCAAACAATATCTCCAAACACCAAGGCGACCAATAGTCCGATAGCCACGAAAATAAGCATCGGCAAGCCAGGAGTCGCCCAAACCCCATCAGATATTTTTCCAGAGTCAACCGCCTTGGAAAGTCGTTCAACTATCTTATCCCTGCCCTCGTCTCTTGGCACCACAACAAGTTTTCTTTTGACACTGTTTTCAATGGTTTCTTCTTCTATATCCTCCATGGGGTAAATGTGCCATTTTGCTTTCAACGTGGCGATAGAGTATTTCTTGCCAGTAATTAGGACTAAGATTTTCTTGCCAAGAGAATCCTTTGTGAGGGTACCTTCAAAGAGTTTTCTTCCAGTAGTCACGCGTTTGGTCAAATTGCTAAGGAGCAGGTAGAGTCCGCTTGCTGCAGCAATCAAAACGGCGTTGCTAAGAATAGTGAGGGGAAAGATTGTTTGCGAGAGAGGCGATAATCCTTCAGGCAACATCGGCTTGATGAGGACCTCTGGGAAAAATGGTAATGCGAGGGCGATGCACATGAAGGCTTTTGAGTCGGCGCCTCCGAACCCGCCTGTGTAGAACAGGAGCAGGGCAAATGCTGTGGTTAAGCCGACGCTAAGCCCAAAAATGGGGAGACTCGAAGGCTCATAAAGTAGCAACTCCGAAAGTGACAAGGCAAGGGCTATGGGAGCGTAGAATGCCCAGACGCGGTTGCTTACCTCGCGAGTTTTGTAGTCACTCCACGACGAATAAATTAGAAAAACTGCTGTAACTGCAACTCTCGCTGCGGCAAAGATTACTTGCAATTTAGTCACCTTTGAATGATATTGCGATGTTTCTTTCATATGATTCTGCACACTAATAAAATATGCTGAGGGCAAAGTTTAGCTGAATCAAGAAGAGTTAAGGTGAAGGTTGCTTGTACTCCACTATCAACCTGTTAAGGCACCAAATATATTGAAACAAACGGTATATTTTGCCCATAATCATTATTACCCTTCTTCCCGAACAAAAGTATGTTTAAAGGATAAAGATTATTTTCGTCAATGCCACTGATTGTCCCGGAAAAATAGAGCTCAGTTGGTACTCCAAACTGAAGGGTGTATTGGACGTCAGAACTAGGGTAAATCTTGTTGCTTGTTACAGTCACGAGATCCCAGGTTGCATATTTAACCGTATTGGAGTGCTGGCCGACAATATAGATACTTGAATTTCCATCAAGAACTATGTTTTGCCTAAGAGGGTCTAGATCAGTTAACACAACATGGTAAACTGTATACTTACTCGCGCTAATAGTATAATTTTTGGGACTTGCAGATGGCAGAGAGGTCCCTTGTGCCGGCGTGACGCTAAATTCATAATGCCAGAACTGCTCGAAATTAAGTGCGATTGAACCTATCCCTTGACTTACCTGCGCAACGATTACATTGTTTGTCATTGCAGGCTGTTTGGGGAGTGGCACTGTATTTCCTCTGGTTGTTATAAGCCATGAGGTAACGTGGTAAGAGCTTGTGGTAACTAACCCATTGATCGTAAAGAGCTGGTTAAGTGAGTAAGTGCTGCCACACGGAACTACAACATTGAGTCTGGTAAAATTGTAGCCGGTCCATGTGCCGTTAGTTGCGCATGTCCAAATGGTGGTGAAATTGATTGACGAAGACCCTATGTTCTGAATCTGACCTGTAACATTCACAATGTTGTTGGTGTTAATATTGTAGGTAATGTTGGAAGCCTGGGCAGTTTCTGACATGCGACTTAAATCAAGCTGGTTCATTTGTCTAACGGTATTATTATAAGTCGTGTTTTGGGACAGCGTGAACCAAAAGTAGGACGAAGCCAGAGACCATACTATCAACATCATGAATATGGCTCCAACGATGGATGAGAAACCCCTCGAATTCATGCGTTTTCTTGTGTGCTTCCTATGCCGCAAAATTGTACACAAAAGTCGAACCCCTCCCTGTTAATATTTTAACTGTGTAGACGGTGCCGCTGACCAATGTGGTGTTAAGCGGCTGGATATAATAGCCCTCTTCGCCAATGTCGAAAGCGCTGGTTAATGTGCTGTTTAAGAATTTTGTTTGTCCAGTGCAATTGAAAGTAGTAGACCAAGAAGAATTGCTAACGGCAGAATTTTTTATTGTTATATCATTAATACTCCCAGCGTTCATCAAGAAAACAGTCAGGCTGCCATTAGCGGAACCATATCGAGTAGCATTGTAGAATGCGTACTCGAAAGCTATTGTTTCCTTCAGTTTAGCAATGTCCGAATTTACAGTTTGCCCGTATTCTGCAACGTAGTTGTTTGATGTTGACCTTGCGTATCCAAGTGCTACAAATCCCACTACGATAACCGCGGCTATAAGAATCATGTTTGAGATAACTGCGCTTACAGCCCGCTTATTCTTAATCAGTTTGCGAACTGGGACAACAGCAAATATAGACCTCGCCAAGGCTTGCTTATTGCTTTTTGGTTTTTTCTTGGCTCTCTTATGCTGAAGGTTAAGTTTCATTTTTAGTTCGCCTTATCCTATTTTTATGAATTGGGGTATTAGTTTTGCTGCTAGCATGGAGATTATTACTAGTATGGCGGCGTGTTTGAATCCTGAGGCTATTGATTCGTCGCTTATTTTTCCAGCAACTATGCCGATTATGAAGCTGTGGAAGATTGCGGAGGTTACGAATATATTTGTCATTTGAGTAGCGGCAGCAGCACTTGCAGCTAACGCGGCCGTTTCAGCGCCTGCAGACAATCCGAATCCGCTGGTAAGGCCCGTCATCATTACGGTTGTTGCCACTAGCAGTAATGCAGCTAAGTAAGGCATGAACACGTATGGGCGCGTGGACATTTTCTTTTCCTTATCAACTTCCTGCGTTAGGTTGCTGAATCTGGATAGTGCCTCAATCATGCCAATTGTTCCTCCGCCCACGTCTATTGTTTCCACCAACAGAAACATGACAATTTGGACCATCCAGCTTTTCGTTCGTTTCAGGAAATCCATCATCACTTGTTTTATCGGAATCCCCCAAGATATGTCAGAGCTGATTTTGCGTATCTCCTTGCTAAACGCTCCGTAGTCTCGTTTGGATAGACTCTCAATGCATCTTTCAGGGGACAAACCAGTTTTTCGAACTTCAGTTAGGTCTCGCAGAAAATTGTTTACACCGTTTTCCATACTGGTTACTTTTCTTGCAAATCGCATATGCACAATTCCCGCAGGCGCCGTAACGACGAAAAGAGAAAGTGCCATCGCCACAGGCAAGTCAACTCCCATAGCTTGAAGTTGAGTGAACAAGGGCAACTGTGTTGCTCCCAAGAAGTTTGTAAGCAACATAAACAGCACTATGCCTATTACACTGCAAACGCCAAAGACTTTGTAAGCCTTCATTTCCACTACTGGAGATTTGGGCTGCATACTGTGAGCCAAGTAAATGAAAAGCATCGAAAGCATTGGCGTGAACATGAAAGTGTACATGAGAATGCCAGAAAAATCTGCTGCCCCTCCATCCGACACTCCTGCCCCTGAGCTAATTTGTTGAACAGAGAAAAGAATGTAGAAACACAAAGACATCATCACCATTACGATGATAAATGTCTCTAAGAGCATTCCGAGGCGTTCAGCGGCGGCTTTAACTTTTAAGGCACGACCTTTAAAGATGTCTTCGGCTTTTCGTTCTAAGAAATGGACAATATCTCCGCCGATAATCACGGTTGAGGCGTAACCTCCAAGAAAGTCTTTAAAACCATCTAAAGGCGTCTTCTTGGCGGCGTTCTCTAAAGCGGAAAGCGGGTCTATTCCAAAGATCTCTACATCTTTTATGATTTCCCTTGACTCAACACGCATAGCAGGCATCAAATCCACTTCAGAAAGACGCTTGAAGCTCATGTATGGAGCTATGCCACCAGAAGACATTACACTAATGTACGCTGCGGCAAAGGGCAATTCACGATCCAAATTTGAAGCTCTATCACTAGCCTTAGACTTTGGAATCAGAACAAACCCGACTATAACAAAGAGTGGCATTGGAACCAGAATTAGCAAAGCCACAAAACCAGTAATCAAAAAACCGACAACACCAATTACAGATACTGGAACAGTCAAAACTGCAGCTAAAACCATTAAAGATAGGTAAGTTAAAGGAAAGATCTTGATATTACCTTTTTCAAGTGACTCTTTAACTGGGAAAACTTTACTCAGCGAGGGAGCATAACGCCCAAAGAGGCGAAGTGACCAGGTCTCAAGCGTGTTTAGTAGCGGCAACTGGTTTTACCTCCTCTCCAGCCATTATCTTCTCATAAAACTCTTTAGGCCTTGCATAGTACTCAGCAATTGTCACTGCGACATCATGGTAACTTCTTATGTTATGCTCACGCATGTAATGCAACACATCTCTGCGCCGGTACAATTCTTTAACCAATTCTTCCGCAGTTACACCTAACTTCAAAGCCATCGAGGGCATAAGTTGACTAGACTCCAAATGCACGATCTGCTCATCCTTTATTGGATCCCACTTAAACGGAGTCACATACTTCTCAAAGTCAACAACTTCGTTCACTGAAAGCATTCGTCTGAAAGCTTTCTTTACGCCGTTCTTCACAAGGTGAACCCGTTGAACCGACAGCACAATGTTCATCAATGATATGTAAGCTGGTGAAATGTCCATGGGCTTTTGGGTCAAACGCCTAACGGCTGATTCTACGTTTTCAGCGTGCATAGTGCACATGCCACCGTGACCCGTAGCTAAAGCTTGAAAAAGAACATACGCTTCTTGACCACGAACTTCTCCAACTATCATTAGGTCTGGTCTGTGTCTCATGCAAGTTTTTACGAGATCAAATAGCGCAACTTCACCAACGTTACTTCCACCTAAACCGTAGCTTTGGCGGGCTATGAGAGAAACCCAGTTGTCATGAGACAAATTAAGCTCTGCCGTTTCCTCTATAGTCATTATTTTGCTTCCAGGCTTGATTAAGCAGCCTAAAGCGTTCAGAGAAGTGGTCTTGCCAGATGCAGTTCCCCCAATGACCATCACTGAAGCACGATTTTCTAGGCATATCCACAAGTAGGCAGCCATTTCCTCAGAAAAAGTGCCAGTGTTTATGAGGTCAATTATTGAGTAAGGGTCTTCTCGGAATTTCCTAATGGTGAAGGCTGTTCCGAAGGGTGTGATTTCTCGCCTGTAGCAGACGGCGAGGCGGTGTTTTCCTGGAAGCGAAGCGTCAACAATGGGAAAAGCGCTGCTTACGTGCTTTCCACCCATGTGAACAAGTTTGACCACCAGATTATCCAGAACTTCGTCGTTTTCGAATTGTAGGTTGGTTTCGATGCTTTCGTGGTTTCTGTGCCATATATAGACTGATTTGTTTACCCCATCGCAGCTAATGTCTTCGATGTTTGGGTCTCTCATTAATGGATCTATGGTACCAAAACCCACCAAGTCACGTTCGGCATAGTAGAGAATTTTGTACCATGAGACGTCAGGGAGCCAGCCGAGGCTTATGCGGTATTTATCAACTATTTTTTTGGCTTCTTCAGCGAAGAATTTGCGTGGGTCAGCAATTTCTTCTTTTGGTGATTCGATTTCGGCGAGCAATACATCCAGGATGCGGTGGTAGACGTCTCTTTCGAGAGTGTCAAGTTGGAGCTCGTCAAGTATGTATTTGTGTTCTCCTGTTTTGGGGTTTTGTACTATTACGACGTGTGCGAAGGGTTCGTAGAGTGGATATCTTTCGATGACTTTGAGGCCCCGCGGCATTGGCTTCGTCGCTGGTATTGGTATTGGTTGCTCCTTGTTTTTCTTGCGTCGGAAGCCGAATTTGACTTTTTTCAGACCATTTAAGCCTGAGAGTGAATGCTTACGGGGAACCTTGGGCATGATGTTTCCTTCGTTGTTAGGGTGCCCGAGCCATTCTATTAAATATTATGTCTCACTATGCAATACTGCAGACGTGTAGAACACATATACAGACTTAAACCACAAAACAGAATCGAGAACAAGCACAGAAGACACAAAGCACTAAAACAAGACTACAAACCAAGCAAAAAAGGATTAACCCGCTTCTCCTCACCCATAGTCGTCGCAGGCCCATGCCCCGGATAAACCACGAAATAATCCGGCAAACGCAGCAGCTTCTTCAAAGATAACTGCAGCTCCCGCTCTGAACTTCCAGGAAAATCCGTCCGCCCAATAGACCCCGCAAACAAAGTATCCCCAGTGAAGACCTCTGTTTCCCCAAGAATCACTATGCTTCCGAAGCTGTGACCAGGAGAATGCACAACCTTCAGAGTTACGTCTCCAAACGTCACAGAATCGCCATCATGCAGAAGAATATCCGCTGAAGGCGAAACCGAGTCAAAACCAAAATACCTTGCTGTTGCCTCGCCGGACGCGCCAAGCATGTAGGCATCAGCTTCATGAATGCAAATGGGCACGTGGAACTTGTTTTTGACTAGTTCATTTCCACAAGTGTGGTCAGGATGCCCATGCGTGTTAACAATAAACTTCAATTCCAAGCCACTATCATTAATGAACGAGAAGACTTCCTCAGCCTCTCTTTGGCCACCAAAGCCGGGATCAACTATCACGGCTTTTCGCGTTTCCCTGCAGCTGACCACGTAACAATTCGTTGAAAGCATACCGACCGCAAACATCTTCGTCAGCAACATGCAGTTTCCGCCCTTTGACGCTTCTCGAAGTAGGAGTTCAACCTATATATAAGGGAGGGGATAGGCTCTCAGAGCACAACAGAACCGAAAGCAAGCGTTTCCTCATCCGAAGCGCTGCTTCCTATTTCAGTTTCTTTCACATTTTTTATGCTGCATAAGTAAAAGGATAAAAACAAAACGACTACTCGTATATTGAGGGACATGAAGCTTTGAAGGCAGAACCTAAATTGGCATCCAGACGTTTCAAAGCACGCTCCAAAGACAAGCTAATCTCAACATTTAAAATAACCATATTCAAAGTAGGGGACAAAAATTGACTGAGAAAAACCTGATTCTGCCATTCATCACCAAAGCGCAAGATGAAAAAGAAGACTTGACTTACCCCGCGGAGATAGCATGCGTTGCATGTATGGCTGAATGCCAAAGGAGAAAAACAGGCATCCTACGAGACACACCCGAAAAACTATCGTACATCTCGAAAGTTTATTATCCGCTCTGGGCTGTCCCCGCAGAAAACTCATGCCTAATCCTAGACGGCTTAGGCTCATTATCCCACAATTTCAGTTTCAAAGAGCCAGCAAAAACAGGAACCTTCATTGAAGAACTAAAGAAAAACTCCATAAGCCAAGAGCAGTTCATGGACGCGTTAGGGAAGCAAGCTAAAAAAACTGGCGAATTCACGTCACCCGTCAACATACAATTCAAAGCGTTAGTAGCGGACAAGGAACTGCACAGCTTTTTCCTTGAATACTTCAAGAGTGGTCAACTTTTCAGCAAAAATGAAGACGCAAAAGAATCCGTAGTCCCAATGGAGGTAGATGAGAAAATAGCCGCCGAAACAAGCAAAGCAGTCACAGACTGTCTGAGAACAATCCAAGCTGACGCTAAAGGACTCCAATACGCTTTAGAAGTCCTTAACGAAGAAGCAGAGTTCCACAAGCGCGCAATAACCTACGAGATTGAAAGACTGAAAGAAAAATGTGAATCTGAGCTGTCAACCCTAAAACCTGAAGTTGACAAAAAAGTAAAAAACCTAACGCTGAAACGCGACAAGACCCTCACGAGCGTTCAGCGGAACACTGAAAGAAAAGTTGCAGTTCTGGAGAAAAAACGTGAGAGATACATGCGCAAACTCCAAGGCGCAGAACAGAGAAAAGACGCCGTCCAGAAAAAGACGGATAAGGCTAAACGAAAGAAAACTTCATCAAAAGCGGCTTACGGTTCTTACGAACTTCAAAAGTACGAACGAGAAATCAACAACATTAAAAAAGAAATCAGAGCAATCAACGAAGCCATCGACAAAATCAAGAAAGAAGGCGATAACAAAGCCAAACAGGTTGAAGGAGAATTCCGCCGCGTCGTGGCACAGGAAGAAGGAAAAATCAAGGAGCTTAACGCATCATACGAAGCGAAAATGGACAAGAAGAAGAAACAAATTGACGAGATAACTTCTGAAGCCGCGTCCATAAAGTTGAATTTTGAAAACCTCATGGACGAGTTGAAGCACAACAGCGCCGCCCTCAGGCAGCAAGTAGAAATCGACTGGAAACTGGATGACCCTGAAACCCCAGTCCTAGTGCAGTTACCAATTTACATTATGAAGTATACAAAGGGTAAAGAGGAAAGGTACAACCTGTTTTCGCCAACGAACATATCTGAAGATGTTGGCGTCCTGAACGGGCTCCGCAAAATCCTGACGTTAAGTTCAGAGCCACGGTTTAAAACTCTTGCCCGTCCAGCATCCAAGAGACTGCATGAAATGCTCAGTTCAAACGTGACTGAGAGGATGCGGAGCGACGAGATTTTTAGGAGCAGGGTGAATGGAGTGTGCCGCTCTAATAATCTTCTGGACACGATGGAATTTGCTGAAACCTTGAATGAAGGTTTAGACGAACTTACAAAGCGAGGCTGGATGACTTCAGAGGAAGCCTCAGCCGTGTGCAGACGCATAATGGGGGAAGAAGCATGACTGTTGACGACAAGACCTTAGAAAAAAAACTTCTAATCAGACGAGTTTATCCAGAAACAGATATCTTCACGATTGGAAAAGAACAAGGAATCCAGTATTTCGACCAGTTCGTAAACTGCTGGGAAGCCAACCCAGATGAAGCCTCTCTGGAGTTAGGGCAAGCATTAAGCGACAAGCAACTGCAAGAAGCCTTCAAGAAACACGCAGGACGAAACTGGACTGTTTTCCGAGGCAAACACTACACTTTTGAGGACGGAGCCCTAAGCCTAAAAGGGTCTGTGGAGAAGATTCGAGCAGGCATAACTGAAACCGAGAAGAAATTCGGAAAAGACAGCATCAGCCTCTTGAAGACAATCGCGCAGACGGGCGGAAGTTTCGGGCAAAAAGAGTTCAAAGAAGCCTTGAAGCAAAAAATTGACCCCTATCCTATTCTGGGCAAACTTGAACAGCTGAAGGTAGTGGTACCCTCATACAGAGGTGAGGAATACTGCGAATGGAGAATGCTTGAGGAGACACTGCCACTCATCAGGGATGAACTGGGAATTCCTAACGTGGAACGCAAGCCAATCGCCGCAGCAGCAACAGCAACTTCAACAACTGCTCCAGCTAGTTCTCCAATAAAGGCTGAGGAAGAAGTAGATCCACTAGCGGACGAGCGCAGAAAACTTCAGGAGATGCAGAACGAACTTGACGCGCACATCAACGACTTGCTGAAGAACAGGCTCAGCCAAACCATAAAGTTTGGGAAAACTTTCTCCGCAAGCTACCTGGCAGAGTACCTTCAGAGCCTCTTCGGACAGTTGCTTTACTTCGACAGTTTCCTAAGCATAATACAGCAGTACAGCATAGCAGACGTGGAAATCGTGAATCCCCAAGGAAAAACGGGTATGAAGACAGGGTGGTCCTTCGCGCTCTTCGGCGAGCCCGGCACAGGCAAAAGCTTCTCCACAAGAGACTTGATTCTGGGAATACCTGGCGGGAAAATGCAGCCGCACGGCATCCCTGGGAGAAACCGTTACTGCGGAGGAATCACGCCTGCCCGCTTCATAAGAATCGGTCAAGTCTACGTGGGCAAAACCTTCAATTTTATTGTGCCTGAATTTAATGACTGGTTCCGTTATTCGGGCATGGTGGATGTTTTGAAGATAGCCATGGAACGCGGGGAAATCAAACATGAACTGCACAGGGAAATAATTGGCCCATACAGATTTGACTCTTTCTTCAGCGTGAACTACAACACGCAAGTAATGGGTCAAGGTTACGCGGTAACCATCGGTGACCCGAACTTCAACGCTATAGAAGACCGCATGATCTGCAGGCTGCATAGGCTTACGAAGGAACGATACGTCGAGATAGCTAAGAGCCAGATACGTTTAGCTATGGGGGAAGTAAGCGTGGACAAAGGCGCCAGTCAGATCAGGGACCACGTAGCGCTCGTGTATGCCATTGAGACTGGGCACCCGCTAGTTCGAGGACGCTTTCCCAGAAAGCCAATAATGATTACAGCTGAAATGTTCGAGGCAATCAGCAGAGCGAGGGTAGCGATTCTGAAGAGGATACCTGGAAGTATGAAGTTCTCGGCACGCTTGGAAAATAATATCGTGAAATTTGCCTGCGCAGCTTCGCTGTTGAGCTACTTCAATGATGACTTGGATTATATTCCTGTGAGCAAGGATGTGCTTGAGCGGGCAGTCAGGTTGTACGTGGAAGAAGCTTCTGTGAGGTCAAAAGAGGAGTTTAAACCCGAAGAAGTGCTCAAAGAACTCTTCAGGAAAAGCTAAACTGCTTTGACGTAGCTTCCGTCTACGCGTTTTATTTTTCCCTTCGCTTCCAAGTTAGCCAGCATGTTGTCCAACGCGGCTTTGTCGATTCCGAACTGTTCGCAGGCGACGTTGCTGATTTCGGTGATGCTTGTTTTCTCCAGTTTCTTGATGAGCGCCATGAGGTCCATGCTTTTTTGCCTTTCTTCTATGGGCAGTGTCCATGCTCTTTCGATTATGAATAGTGTGATCATGTCTTTTTCGTTGTCTTTTTTGGATAGGGTTACGAGGTGGTTTCCTGGGAATTTTCTGCCTGTTGCTTCTTCGTAGTTTTTGACCTCAAAGTTTTCTCGTATAGCCGAAGGAACTTCTTCGAGGGTTTTTATGACTTCTCTTCTTACTCTGCCTTCGCTGTCGACGCGAGTAAGCGAGATAATGTCGTAGTAGAGGTCTTTGTTGACGCTTTTTTGGAAGAGCATTGTTGCGCCTTCAAGTTGGCTGAACAGTTTTCCAGGGGGGCATTTTATGGCTTTGACCATGGTTTTGTTGTTTTCCGGGTCTAAGCAGACTTTGAAGAGCCACTTGCCAGTTTGGAGGTCGTCGGCTTTGTAGAAGTGGACTTCTCCTGCTCTTAGTTGTCTTAGGCTTAGGTCGAACCAAGCGTCTTCTTGTCTTTCTTCAAAAAGTGTGATTTTCATGTTTTTCAGCAACTTTAGTGTCCCTCTCTCGTTTGTCCAAGATATATTTTCATCTCAAAGAATAATATGTTTTCGTACTGTTTTATGTGCACTGTAGATGTTGACCAGAATAGGCATGCACATTACTAGGAAATGAATTCGGTTTTTAGAAAGCCTTTGTGAGTATCTACAAAAAAACAAAAAGAGGAGGAGATGGATTGGTTTTTTGCGAGTTGCTTTCCAACCCATGCTGCCTGAGGTTTAGTTCCTGTCTATGTCACTGGCTTTGTAGGCTTATCTTGTTGTTCGTCCTGTTGTTG
>Ga0315294_10001628_pt1 | contig 24492 bp, 20 predicted proteins | sample YL17G13_40_MG_FD_203626 | JGI IMG/M metagenome (GOLD analysis project Ga0315294, IMG submission 203626) | Sediment microbial communities from Yellowstone Lake, YNP, Wyoming, USA - YL17G13_40 | ecosystem: Environmental > Aquatic > Freshwater > Lake > Sediment | place: USA: Wyoming | collected...
GGATACAAAGTGCAATTTTACCCGGTCATTCCGGTCTCGGAACCGGGAGGAGGGCTTTGGTCTTTGTTGGTTTTTCTTATGGACTTTTGGAGATATTAATAATGCTGCCGGTAAAAAAAACGAGCAAAAGCAGGACAAGAACTCGCAGAAGCCATCACAGGCTAAGGGCGGTAAACTATTCTATATGCAAAAAATGTGAAAGCCCAAAACTGCCGCATGCTGCCTGTGATAACTGCGGATATCTCAATCCCAAAATCACGCTCAAGCTTGCCAAAAAAGAGGAGACGAGCTGACGATGAGGATAGCTATTGACGCCATGGGCGGCGACTTTGCTCCGGACGAAATTCTGGCCGGTGCTATTGAGTCGATACAACATCTCGATAAAGATGACAGTTTAATCCTTGTCGGCCCAGCCGAGGTTATTGAAACCAAGCTCGGAACAAAAAATCTCGATAAGTATGGGAATATTCTCAAAATTGTAAATGCCTCGGAAGTCATCGAAATGGATGAATCGCCCATCGATGCCCTGAGAAAAAAACGACACAGCTCCATATCGGTCATGGTTAAACTTGCTGCAGAGGGCCAGGCTGATGGCGTCATCTCTGCGGGAAACACAGGTGCCTGCGTCGTTGCCTGCCAGATGAGAATGCGAAACATCGAAGGCGTAAACAGACCGGGAATCGCCGTCGTGTTTCCGACATTTGAAGGACCTGTCACTATGTGCGATGTCGGCGCTAATATCGCCTGCAAGCCCGTTAACTTCTATCAGTATGCTATAATGGCATGTATGTATTCAAAGCATCTTCTCGGTATCGAAAATCCACGCGTCGGAATTATGAGCATCGGTGAAGAAGACGCCAAGGGAAACGAAATTGTAAAAAAAGCAAGAGAGCTTATAAAAAGCGACCCGAAAATAAATTTTATCGGCAATATCGAGGGACGCGATATATTCAAGGGCAAATGTGATGTCGCAATATGCGATGGATTTGTGGGAAATGTCATGCTTAAGCTCACCGAAGGGCTGGTTGACGGACTCTTCAAGGTTATAAAGCACGAGATAATGCAGGAGTCGATGAGACTTGCATTGAAGTTCAAACCCATAATGATGCGGATGTACCAGAAGTATGATTACAATGAATACGGCGGCGCACTGCTTTTAGGCATAAACGGAACATCTGTTGTCTGTCATGGTTCCAGCAAAAGCAGGACGATAAAAAATGCCATCATGGCCTGCCGAAAATTCCACAATCAGAAAATTAACGAAAAAGTAAAGGAATATCTGTCTACAACCCCCTCAGCTTCTTGCGAAGCAAGAGAGGGGGTCAGAGGCACAGATGAGTAGTGCAAAAACAAGTTCGGGTTGTGCCTTTCGGGCAATTATCGCAGGCACTGGTTCGTGCATACCCGAAAAGCAGCTTACAAACGAAGACCTCACAAAAATGGTTGATACCAGCGATGAGTGGATTACAACGCGGACAGGTATAAAGGTCCGCCATATAGCGGCCGAAAATCAGACAACTGCGTCTCTGGCAGCAGACGCTGCAAAAAAAGCCCTTCAGCAGGCCTCTATATCCGCACAGGATATCGAATTGATTATCGTGGCGACGGCAACGCCTGAAATGGTGTTTCCTGCAACAGCCTGTTTTGTGCAGGAGCAGCTCGGTGCAAAAAAAGCATGGGCATTCGATATCTCTGCCGCCTGCAGCGGGTTTGTTTACGCTTTAAGTATTGCTCAGCATTTTGTAATAGCCGGCAGATACGACAATGTCCTTGTCATCGGGGCAGAGACCTTAAGCAAAATTACCGATTACAAGGACAGAAAAAGCTGCATCCTTTTCGGCGACGGTGCAGGTGCGGCTTTGGTAAAAAAGGGCGATATTAATGGCTCAAGAGGAATCTTCTACAGTACAAACGGCTCCGACGGAACGGGCTGGCCTGCCATTCACTGTCCGGCTTACGGAAGCAGATACCCGGCCGGCAAACCTCTGGAAAACCAGAATTTTATCTATATGCAAATCAACGGCAGAGAGGTTTATCAATTGGCGGTTAGAAAAATTATTGAAACCATTGAAGATTGTCTGACGAACTGCCGGCTTTCAGCCGACGATATAAAATTATTCATCCCTCATCAGATGAATGCAAGAATTATTGAGTCCGTCGCAAAAAGACTCCAATTGCCTGATGAAAAGGTGTTTATAAATATCGACAAATACGGCAACACCTCGGCAGCCTCGATTCCCATCGCTCTGGATGAATGCATCAGGCAGGGCAGAATTAAAAAAGGAGATATTGTCCTGCTCGTGGCCTTCGGCGGCGGACTGACCTGGGGCGCTAACGTAATTGAATTTTGATATGCCCCTGTGTCATTCCCGCAAAACTGGTTTTTGCGATGGCTGGTTCGTTTCCTGAATCGGCTTATTAGCATCAGGAATAGGAAATCCACATCTTGTAAGATATTTTATTTGTAAAAAGTAGCTGAAGTAATAACCATGAGTGTATTGATTAAACCCATAAGCATTCCAACCAAACAGGCCTTTCGAATATTGCTGACAAAAATAACTTTCGTTAGAGCAATGTTTAAGAAAACAAGAATCATAAAAACGGCAAAAACAGAAAAGAGCAGAAGATTTGCTTGTTGAGGGTCCCCCAAATGTATTTCCAACGAAGATAATAAAAAATTAATAAAGAGGCTCCCCACCACAACAACCGTATAATAAGCTATCAGCCTCCATGAAGTAAGCATATTGAGCTTTCGTAAAACGCCCAAGACGATAATAAGCATAATAGCTTCGATCAGTGCATATCCGCTTATGATATATAAAAAATCTGAAAAAAATATATTTTTGCTCATAATGCACCACTTTCTATTTTATCCTTCCATATAGTTTCACCATTGTTGTAGTTTTATGTCTGTTAAAAACCCTTGTCCTTTCAGCCTGTAGCAGTTTACAGGTGCGCAGGGATCATCAAATTCTGTTTGTTCGCCATCCTGCCATCTTCAACCAAATCCCAGTACCATTTCTCGTAATTGCTGGCGTAATCATACAACCAATACCCCAAAAATAACGAAATCACCGTCATTCTGAAACTTTTTGCTGTATTTGATAGGCTAATTATTTGGATCTGCCCAGCCACACTTTCTAAGATATTCTCTTAGCTCACTTGAAGCCCAGTCAGCACCATAAATTGCATCATCACGGCGCCATTTTGAGGAATCCCATCCTGCCGGAACAAGATATTTTCTGTTGTCTGTGATAATTTTTATTCCTGAGAAGCCCATCCAAGCATCTGGTATATGATATATTTTTTTCTGTTCGTGCACTGCTTTATCCAGCAGTTTGATAGTACCTTTTAAACATTCTTGTGGAACTTCAAAGTCAACAAACCAATCATCGGCTTTTTTAATATCGCTTCCTTCGCAGAAAATAATTTTGCGGATATTTTCTCTTTTTAATGTTGGCCAGAGTTTTCTCGGGCTATGCAGTATTGTCCAGCCGGAAGTGTCATAGGGAATACCATACCGTGGCTGCCACATTTCACATCCCTCAAGATAATTCCATAGCTCACGATAAGTTGTTGAGTCGATACCGTTGCTGCTAATGTTAATCATCCATTCGCCCGGAATAAAATATTCACCTTTATCCGTAATAATCTTTATTCTGTTGATTTGCTGGATATCCATAATCTCTTTTATTTTTAATTGACCTATCGCTTTATCCAGCAGTTCAATATAACCTTCCAGGCATTCCTGAGGAATCTTAATGGGTTCGCCATCACCAAGAAGAATAATCCTGCGGATATTTTCCTCTTTTGACCTGTACCAGATTTTTCTCAGACGGTCGCTATCTCCGAATGTAGATGTTAAATCATGTTTTTCTCCGAATTCCCTAAAGGAACGTTTATGTTGTCTGCAGCCGGACAAGCTTGATAAAAATATTACTATGCAGAATAGTATTGCATAACACAATAGTTTGGTTTTCATAGTGTCTCCTTTATTGTAATCTACCGATATAGAAGTAGAGCCACCGACCGAAAAGCCTCAGGTCAACGCTGGGAAATGTATGGGAGTCGGGGTCCCTCTCTGTGTCTCGGGGATTAATAGGGGACAGCCACCTATTTTTGGGGATTAATAGGGGACAGCCACCTATTTTTAACTTTTGTTTTGTCATTTTGCTTTTTGATATTTAATTTTCTATGTTGCCCGTCCTCGCTGCTTCGCCAAAATTCTATCTCCTTTATTTTCTACCGGCTGGCTCTTTTTGTCAACCCCGCACCAAACTTAATTATTCTTTACTTGGTGCGGAGTCAAAACTTATTTCGCGCCTAAACCCTATCCCCTACACCCTAAACCCTAACTTTCCTTCTTTTCAAACTCAACGACAAAATTTCCCGTCCTTTTTCTGTAATCTATAATCTTGATTTTTCAAGACAGGTTTGATATTCTACCGGAAATTAGGCTCAGCGGCGTAGCTGAGCAAGGAAATACAATGCTATATGGGAAATCTCAGTGCTTATATATTTCCCGGCCAGGGCGCTCAGACAGTGGGTATGGGAAAGGATTTTTACGACGCTGACCCGCTGGCTAAACAGCTTTTCGACAGAGCAGACAATATAGCAGGCTTCAACCTTGCAAAAATCTGTTTTGAAGGACCGGAGGATGAGCTTAACTCAACGACTATTTCACAGCCGGCCATTTTTGTAACTTCCGTGGCTATCCTCGAAGTCCTCAAGGCAAAAAACGCAATTGAACCTGCAAATGTAACTGCAGGCCTGAGCCTCGGTGAATATACGGCTCTTTATGCCGCCGATTGTTTTAGTTTTGAAGAGGGCCTTAGGCTTGTGCAAAAACGCGGACAGGCTATGCAGGCCGCTGCTGATGCCTCAAAAGGCTCTATGCTCAGCATAATAGGCCTTGAGCAGCCGGCTGTCGAAAAAATATGCACCGAAGCTGCACAGGGCCAGCTTCTCAACTGTGCAAATTTTAACTGTCCCGGCCAGATTGTCATTACAGGAGCCGTAGAAGCTTGTAAAAGGGCATTTGCTCTTGCCGAGAAGTACGGGGCAATAAAGGCTGTCGAGCTGAAAGTGGCAGGGGCATTTCATTCGGAAATGATGGCTCCGGCAGCAGAAGAACTTAAGAAAGCCCTTGAAAACTGCAAAATTAAAGCGCCAGACAAAATTAGCATTATAGCAAATGTAGATGCAGAATATTATAAAAATGAAGGGCAAATCTCGCAGGGCCTTGTTAAGCAGCTTACCGGTGCGGTTCTCTGGCAGAAATGTATGGAAAAGCTTCTGGCTGACGGGGTAACTAAGTTCTATGAAATAGGCCCGAACAGGGTTCTCACCGGGCTTATGAGAAGGATTAATCGGAAAGCTGAAGTTATAAATATTAGTAGTTTAAGTAATCTCAAATAGAAAAATCAGACAGAGCCCAAGCGATAGCGCAGGGAGATTCAGATTGGAGATTGTTGATGGCTGAAGAAAAAAGACTTGCAGTAGTTACAGGGGCGGCCAGAGGTATCGGCAGGGCAATTGTCCTTGAGCTCTTAAGGCAGGGCAGGTTCGTTGCAGGGCTCGATGTCAATGCCGAGCAGCTTAAAGAGCTTGAAACGCTCGTTTCTGCCGCCGGTTACACCTGTTTTACAAGGTGCATCGACATCACAAAGACAGAGCAGCTAAACGATTGTTTGGAGGAATTGGCGAAGGAATACGGCGGGATAGGAATACTCGTAAATAACGCAGGTATTACTCGCGATAGATTACTGATACAGATGAGCGATGAGGAATACGACCTCTTAATGGCCGTGAATCTGCGGGCCGCCTTTTTCGCTTGCCGTGCCGCTTTGCGCTCGATGCTTCGCAATAAGTTTGGCAGGATTATCAGTATAAGCTCCGTTGCAGGCATTATGGGTCAGGCGGGCAGTGCCAATTATGCCGCCAGCAAGGCCGGCCTTATCGGTATGACAAAGTCCATTGTCAGGGAAGTTGCGAAAAAGGGCATTACCGCCAATTGCGTCGCACCGGGCTTCATTATTACGGAAATGACGAATGTCCTGCCGGATGCCGTTAAGGAAGCAGCCTTGGCCATTATTCCTGCAAAAAAACTTGGAACGCCCGAGGACGTCGCAAAGGCGGTGGCGTTTCTGGCAAGTGATGATGCCGCCTATATTAACGGCCAAGTCCTCCATGTTGACGGCGGTATGGCTATGTAATTATGAAAAAAATGGTTGCAACTGCCGCCTTTGACGGGTATATTACCGCCCAAAATATAAAACAGTTGTTCTTGTAAAATGTCAAATATGGAGCATTTTTGATTCAAGGAGACGAAAAGTGAGTATTGACGTCCAGGCCATTGAAAAGAAGGTTATAAAGATTGTCGCCGACCAGATGGGCACCGAAGATGCGGAAATAACACGTGAAACATCGTTTATTAACGACCTTAATGCTGATTCGCTCGACACCGTTGAGCTTGTCATGGAATTTGAGGATGAGTTCGATACCAGCATACCCGACGAAGAGGCTGAAAAAATCCAGACCGTCGGCGCTGCTATCGATTACATCGTCAACATACTTAAGCAAAAAGAGCAGGTCTGATAGCAGGCTGTTGTAATGAACAAACGACGAGTGGTTATAACAGGCCTGGGCTGCGTTACCCCGCTGGGGGATTCTGTAGATGTTTTCTTTGATTCAATCTGCAAAGGCAAAAGCGGCGTCTCGAATATCGAGAGTTTCGATGTTTCACAGTACCCGACAAGATTCGCCGGAGAGATAAAGGATTTCGACGTTACCAAATTCGTCGATGCCCGCGAAGGCAAACGGATGGACCGTTTCTGCCAGCTTGCGGTGGCGTCAGCGGTGCAGGCAATCAAGGACAGCGGAATTGATTTTTCAAAAGAGGACCTCGACCGTTGCGGCGTTCTTATGGGCACCGGCATCGGCGGTATCCAGGAAATCGAGCAGCAGCACATCCGTCTGCTCAACAAAGGGCCCCGGTTCGTTTCGCCTTTCACTGTGCCCAAACTTATGGGAAACGCTGCCAGCGGGACTATCTCAATGATGTTCGGCCTTAGAGGCCCGAATTTCTGTGTAGTTACCGCCTGTGCCTCAGCCTCTCATTCAATCGGCGAAGCGTTTTATAATATCCTGACAGAACGCAGCGATATTATGGTAACAGGCGGCTCAGAAGCAGCCGTCTCGCCGGTCGGCCTCAGTTCCTTTTGTGCCTTAAAAGGGCTGAGCACCAGAAACGATGCACCCGAGATTGCATCAAGGCCTTTCGATATCGGCCGTGACGGTTTTGTAATAGCCGAAGGCGCTGCCGTTATTATTCTCGAAGAATACGAGCACGCAAAAAAACGTGGGGCAAGAATTTACGGCGAGCTTTTAGGCTACGGCGCAACAGCCGATGCTCATCATATAACCGCTCCTCCGCCGGACGGGGCGGGCGCTATAAAAGCTATGGAAATTGCGCTCAAACAGGCGGGCATTGCAAAAGAAAAAATCGATTATATAAACGCTCACGGCACAAGCACTCAGCTCAACGATATTGCTGAAACAATCGCGATAAAGAAAGTCTTCGGCCAACACGCCTACAAGTTGTCAATCAGCTCGACAAAAAGCGCAATCGGCCATTCGCTCGGCGCAAGCGGCGGAATTGAGCTGGTAGCGACCTGCAAAACGATACAAACCTCAATTATTCATCCTACAATCAATCTTGACAGCATTGACCCCGAATGCGACCCGAAATTAGATTTTGTGCCGAAAGTCGCCAAACAGAGGAAGGTCAACTACGCTGCGAGCAATTCATTTGGCTTCGGCGGCCATAACTGCTGCCTTGTTGTCGGCAAAGTATAATAAAGGATTCGCCTTTGACGGTTTTAATTTTAGGATTTTCTAATGCCATTTAAGTTACTTGGTCTTTCCGACCCGCTCGTACGGGGTATTCTTGCTACCGGCTACATCGCTCCTACCGAAATTCAGTCTCAGGTAATTCCGGCTGCGATCCAAGGCAGGGATATCATCGGCTGCGCCCAGACCGGCACGGGCAAAACTGCCGCTTTTGTACTGCCTATTTTAAACCGGCTCAGCCACGAGCATGCAGCCAAAAACAAAAGCATAAAAGCGATGGTTCTTACCCCGACGCGAGAGTTGGCGCTGCAAATTGAACAGTGTATCATCGGCTACGGCCGATTCCTGCATATGCGCTCTCTTACCGTTTACGGCGGTGTGAATATTGAAGGTCAGTTTGCCGCACTTCGCCGAGGCGTTGACATCATTGTTGCTACACCGGGCCGTCTTCTCGACCATCTCCAGCGGCGAACTATCGACCTGAGGCACGTTGAAGTGCTTGTTATTGACGAAGCCGACCGTATGTTCGATATGGGGTTTATCAACGATGTGCGGAAAATTATCGCCGCTGTACCCGCAAAACGTCAAACAATGCTTTTTTCCGCCACCATACCGCCGGAAGTAAAGGCTCTGGCCGCGGGGGTAATGAAACATCCCAAAATAATTCATGTAGGTCAGCAGCAAATCCCAATCGAGACCATTACACAGCATATCTATACTGTCCAAAAGGAACAGAAAATGGATATCCTGCTGCACATGCTCCAAAAAGGCGGGATGTATAGCGTCCTTGTTTTTTCCCGCACAAAGTACGGTGCGGACAGGATTAATCATCGGCTCCAGCGGGCAGGCGTTAAATCGGTCGCGATACACTCCGGCCGAACTCAAGGCCAGCGCCGCAGGGCGATGGAAGGCTTTAAAGAGAACAAATTCCAGGTTATGGTAGCGACCGATATCGCTGCGCGCGGCATAGATGTTGAGGGAATTTCGCACGTCATTAATTTCGATGTGCCCGTGATTGCGGAAGACTATATTCATCGCATCGGCCGCACCGGCAGGGCCACTGCCACAGGCGACGCGATTACATTTGTCTCGCGCGATGAGGAAAAATATCTTCACCAGATTGAAAGATTCATCGGGCGTAAATTCAAGCTGGAAAAATGTCCCGACTTTGCTTACGCCATACTGGCACCGCACAAGCAACCCGAAAGTAAATCTCGTCCGGTTCCGCACACACATAAAGTTTTTACTTCGGGCAAAAGACAGCATCGCCCCCGTTGGCGACGAAGATAAGACTCAGGCATCAGCCAGCGATTAGTGGCAGGGTGTGATATGCACACCATTTCAGACTTTTGATTTTTGCACAAAAAAAGCCCTGTCAGTTACACAGGGCTTTTAATTCAGGAATAATAGTTGAGCGGTAGGCGGTATGAGAAATCAGAGGGTCGATAAACTGAGTGAAGCGATTGTGGCTGATATTTACCGGGCTATTGAAGATGTTACGCTCTGCCACCGTCCTAAACCCGAAAGGCGGTTCCACAAGCACGATAAGTATCTGTCCTACGGGCTCAAAACAGCCGATTTCTGGAAGATAATGAAGGCGTTTCGTCCGCGATTTCTTGAGCTTGGGCTTAAGGAGCGATTGAAACTGGCTGCAGAACTCCTTGGCGAGCATATCGGTGAGTTGGGGCACGCCGGCATTCATGTACTTGCCCTTAGTGTTGAGCAATTGCTGCCCTGTCACTTCACCATCCTCGACAGCGTAGTGGATGACTTTGCCAGTTGGTCTCACGTTGATCATTTATGCTCTGATGTGATACAGCCGCTGTTGTGCAGTTTCCGAGGTGAAACGCTGTCCCTTTTGGATGATTGGAATCACTCGCCAAATCCGTTGAAGCGACGAGCGAGCGTGGTGGCTTTCACGCGAAAAGTAGCAGAATCGGGAGAGTTTACGCAGGAGGTTTTGTGTCTATCCGACAACTTAATCTGGGACAAGGACGATATTGTTCGCAAGGCCGTAGGCTGGGCATTGAAGGATAATCTTCGCTCGGCGCCGCAGCGTGTGCTGGGCTACATCAAAGACCTTCGCAGGCGAGGTGTATCATCGACGGTCATCCTCTACGCGATTCGAGATTTGACCCCGGCCCAGCGGAAAACAGTGCTGTCTGTGAGGAAGGGTTCAAAGCAGCGGTAGGGTGCCATCTGAATACCAAAATGCTATTTTAAAATCCTGCAAATCCCTCAAAAAAAGGCATATTTGGGGTCAGGAATCGACGAACGCAGAGGGGCAGGCAGCAAATCAGGGTCAAAGTATATTATTAAACAAAATTGATTAAAAAGCGGCACTTTTTGTGATTTACGCCGAAGGCTAAGGCGGATTGATTTTTGATATTTAGGTGCACAAATTCTTCCGCTCAATTATAGGGCTTTATCATATTGTTTCTATTTTAGTGTTACAGTCTGACCTTCCGTCCCATAAAACTGCGTAATAAGCTGTGTGTTATACCTGAAGTCAGTGTTAGAAAGACGTGTAAGTATAAAGCCCTATTATGGTTAAGAGGAATAAAGATACAGCCGAATGGAATAATTAGACGGTTTATCTCTACGGATACTGTGTATTGTTCATAGGTATTAAAAATGCAGACCAATAATCGAAGAATAAAAGTGCCTGTTCTTATTCCGTTGGGGCTGGCAATTCTTGTTCTTTTGGCTTCTTCTATTCTTGGCGCATATTTGCTGGAGCGTCGCAATTATATTGATAGAGTCAAAATAAAGGTTGAAGGAGCACAGTTGCTTTTCGATAGGCAGCTGGATGAAGATGCGCGTACAATAAGCGGTCTTCTTGACTTTATAGAGGAGAAAGAGGATTTACAAAAGGCCTGGCTCGAAAAGAATCGCGATGCGTTGCTTGAACGTTCGCTGCCGATTTTTGAAAATATCCATTCCCGGTATAAGGTGACCCACTTTTATTTTCTTGGATTGGACAGGACTTGCTTTTTGCGAGTTCATAATCCTGCCAAATATGGGGATGTTGTAGAAAGATTTACCATGTGGGGAGCGGTGAATCAAAAGCAGCCTGTATGGGGCATTGAATTGGGGAATTTTGGCACCTTTACGCTGCGTGTTGTCCATCCATGGCTGATTGATGGAAAGCTGGCTGGTTACATTGAGCTTGGCGAGGAGATTGAGCATATTTTGCCGGGGCTGAAGGATGTTTTTAAAGTTGAGCTTTGTATTGGTATAAATAAGGAATATGTAACTCGCACCAGCTGGGAAGAAGGTATGCGAATGATGGGACGAGACGATGCCGACTGGGATTTATTATCTAAAGAGGTGATAGTGGATTCCACATTTGCAAAGCTTTCAGATAAGTCTTTACAAAATATAAAAAAGATTTTTGAGCAAAAGAACAAGTCCTTGTTTGACACTGCGATTGAAGGTCGTGATTATAAGGGCGTATTTATACCGTTGATTGATGCCGGTAAACGCCATGTCGGCGACCTTGCTGTTATGAAGGATATTACAGCGACGCAGGCAGCCCTTAAAACGTTTTCAATAGTTCTGTCTGCTGTCTGCATTTTAGTCGGCATTTTATTATGTTTATTGTTTTATACATATATCCGCCGTATAGAGTCAAAACTGACAGATGTATATATAGACCTTCGGGAACAGATAGAAAAGCGAAAGCAGGCCGAGGAGAAATTGCAGGGGGCCTATGGTCAAATGGAGCTTAAAGTTCAGGAGCGCACCTCAGAACTGCAGAAGCTTAATGAGGAACTGGAAATGACGATTGACAGACTGACTGTGGCCAATCAGGAGCTTGAGCAGTTTGCCTTTATCGCATCCCATCAGTTGCGGGAGCCTGTCAGAAAAATATCCATATTCGGAAGAATGCTGGCTGACTCTCTATCGGCCAAACTGAATGACGATGAGCATGAGAATCTTCATTTTATGCTTGATGGTGCCGACAAGATAGCGCAGATGGTGAAAGGCCTTAAGCTTTATTTTGAAACTTCGGTAGAAAAGATTAAATTTGAAGATGTTGATTTGAATTTGATTCTGGAGCAGATAAAGGGGTTTGACTTGGCCGATGAACTTGGCCGGGCAAACGGAACGATATTGGTTCCTGAAAAATTGCCTGTGGTTAAAGGCTCTCCTGTTCAGCTGCGCCGGGTATTGGAGCAGCTTATAGGGAATAGTTTAAAGTATCGCAGGAAGGATGTTAAGCCGGAAGTTACTGTGCGAGCGTATGAACAGGCCGATAAAATGGTTCGCATAGAGTTGGAAGATAACGGACTTGGCATTAAAAAGGAATATCTTAAGGATGTTTTTAATCCCTTCAAGCGTCTGCACACAGGAGGCGATTATGAAGGTATCGGCATTGGTCTGACTATTTGCAAGAGGGTTGTCGCCAGACATGGCGGCCGGGTGGGTGTCCGGTCGGCTTACGGTCGGGGTACGACATTATGGTTTACATTGCCGCTTGTGACAGCGGCAGCGGTCCACGGATTTGCTCATTCAGATTCCGCGAATTCATAAAATCGTATTTCTCTGTTTGCTTCTTTTCAAACTCAACCGAAAACTTGCCCCGCATCTATTTGCACAGTGGCACCGTAAAACCAAGGCTATTCAATCATTGCTGTGCTATCCATCTTTACATTTGCTACCGCAATGCAAATAGGTGCGGGGTTCTCCGCTAACAAAATCCGTGTAATCCGCGTAATCCGCGGTTAAAAAGAGGGAATTAAAGGGGGTCAGTTTTTATATCAACAAATAATTTTTGAATTCGTGTCAGCGTCCGTCGTAGTCCATCGGGCTAAGGCGTTTTGATTTTTGAATTTTTTGCGTCGTCGTGCCGACGGCCGAACGACGGGAATGCCGAGTTTTTTCGCTGCACCGGCAGCACCATCAACAAACCAGTCCGAACCTTTGAAAAGGGCGAGGAAACTGACCAGCAGCGAAAGAAATATCCACCCGATGTCTTTTGCCGCCAGATACTCAAACCATTGGTCTGAGATAATAATATCCATAGGGCAAAAAATGTAAAGACAGCTTAAACAGACCGGCCCGACAGACCTTACTGCTTATGATGCCTGATTTTCCAGCGGTTGTGTCTCTTTTTGCTGCCTACCTTACGTCTGCGTCTCGGTTTAGCCATAAAAGTCTCCAAAGGCCGATATTTTTATGCTGTTCTAAAAACTTTTAAACGGATAAGATATATGGTATCATTTACTTTTGCAAGAGTCGGCTGGTTTAAATTGTTATTTTTCAGGTGCAGTAATGATTCAGTGCAAAGATTGTGAGTTCTGCGAAATGGGTGCTGATAATCGCAGGGTTTTCAAATGCGATCCCTTCATCAACGTCAAAGAGCCTGAATGCATCGCAAAGTGGCAGTTAATCAGGCTGGATATGATAGCGGCCATGTATCGCAGTATGCAGCAGTCGCAGGAAAAACTCGCTCCGCTGCAGGACAAGCTCTTAAAGTATATGGAACGGGAAATCGGCGATATTGACGAAAGCGATAAATGGAAGGTTGACGACGAAGACCAGCAGGGTGGAGATGACAAACTTCTGTAGCTGATTCTTAACAGGGAAGTTCCAACGATGCAGATTGCAATGATAGGAGACAAACTCGTCGAGGCGGAAAGAATCGACTCTGCATATCTTGACTACGGGATGTTTTTCGGCGACGGCGTTTATGAGGTTCTGCGAAGCTATGACGGCAGAGTCTTTGCGCTCGAAGAACATCTGGCAAGGTTCAAAAGAAGCCTGAAGGAAGTCGATATCAATGGTATTGATATCAATATTATCCGCGACAGGATTGTGCGTGCATACCAAAAGAGCCAAATAGCCAATGCAAAGATTTATTTTCATATTACAAGAGGTGCAGGCCCGAGAGACCATGCCGCACAAGGCCTTGAGCCGAGATTCCTTCTTCTGATTACAAAGATTGAGGACTTGCGCGAGCAAAAAAACAAGGGTATCGCGGTAATGACCGCTGCCGATACGAGATGGAAAAGGTGCGATATCAAATCGCTTAATCTGCTGCCGAACGTCCTTGCTAAACGTGCGGCACAAAAGAGAGGCTGTCAGGAGGCGATATTTGTCGATGAAAATGGCTGTATTACAGAAGGAGCGTCCAGTGCGTTTTTTGCAATTTTCGCAAATGTGCTTCAGACAGCACCACTGACTGCAAATATCCTGCCGTCGATAACCCGGCAGTTTGTGCTTGAAATCTGCAAAAATGTCGGCCTTGGTGTTCTGGAAAAACAAATAAAGGTTCAGGATGCAACAGGGGCCGATGAACTTTTTATCGCGGTGTCGAGCAAGGATATTGTGCCGGTGGTAAAATTCAACGAAATACTAATCGCAGGCGGCCAGCCGGGCAAATATACAAAATTGCTGATAAGCGAATTTGCAAAATTAGTAAAAAAGTAGCCACCAAGACACGAAGTTAATTTAAGATTTAATATTTAAAATTTAATATTTGTGGAATCGCCAGAGGCGGGAAGTCCACCATCCTGATTTTGCAGCAGGGGAAAATCCGGCGAAGGTTCGCCGAGCAATACGGTGATGGTTGCCTCGCCAGCCCGCGATAGAGTCTGCATCAAGAGCAACACCGAGGGCGAGAGAGTTAAGAAGAAATGTTTTGTTGCTTAGTGGAAAGATGGTAAAAATAAAAAAAATTTAGAGAATACCATCGATACTATTTTGTCAATTGGGAGGACTATTTATGGGTAAAATAATTATTGAGAATTTAAGAACATGGCCTCGCAACTTAAGTACGGCACAGGGTGGTGGTTTATCTACCTCGCAATATGGTGGTATGTCTACCTCGCAATATGGCGGTATGTCTACCTCGCAATATGGTGGTTTATCCACCTCACAATATGGAGGCTTGTCCACCTCGCAATATGGAGGCTTGTCGACTTCCCAAGGTGGCGGTATGTCGACGTCTTCATCTGATGTATACAAAAGTAATATTCCGCCTTGGCCTGTATTCGTTAGGGAACTTGAGGCAAGAGGTTATCAAGCACAAGCTAATTTAATCCGCCAATACTTGCCGGCTTTTCTTTGGCCAGAAAACTTCTTTTAAAAAAAGAAAAGAAAATATGCCGACTGAAAAAGAACAACTTCGTGAAGATATGGATAAGGCACTTGAAGGAGGTGCTGGGGCGGCGGTGAAGCAAAATAATTCCCCCGACCACCCCCCTTCGCCAAAGGCTTCGTCGGGGCAGGCAGGGGTCGGGGCTAAACAACGAAGACAAAAAAACAATTGCCAATTCGGCTGAGAAGTCATAAAATCAGTTATTCTAATCCGCCTTCGCCCCTAAGGGGTTACGTCGGACAAGCTTTCTTAGACTATTGAGAATGTGAGGGGTTTTTTTGTTTTTATGCTTTATAAATACAGTAGTTTTAATAAGTTATAGGAGTAGTTATGAAGTCCGAAAAGGTAATGATTGACGGCAATACGGCAGCGGCGCATATAGGGCATGCAACAAATGAAGTTATTGCGATTTACCCAATTACGCCAAGCTCGACGATGGGCGAAATTTCCGATGCAAAGTCCGCAGCAGGCGAAACGAATATCTGGGGCACAATTCCAAGCGTAACTGAGATGCAGTCCGAAGGCGGGGCAAGCGGCGCCGTTCATGGAGCGCTTGCCGCAGGAGCGCTTACGACGACATATACTGCATCGCAGGGGCTTTTACTGATGATTCCAAATATGTATAAAATAGCAGGCGAACTTACGCCGACAGTCTTTCATGTCTCGGCAAGGTCGCTGGCGTGCCAGGCACTGTCCATATTCGGAGACCATTCGGATGTTATGGCGTGCAGACAAATAGGTTTTGCGTTTATTTGTTCGGGCAGCGTTCAGGAAGCAATGGATTTTGCACTTATCGCTCAACAGGCAACACTAAAGACTCGTGTGCCTTTCCTGCATTTCTTCGATGGGTTCAGGACAAGTCATGAGATACAGAAAATCGACGAAATAAGTTTTGATGATATGCGGGCGATGATTGACGATGAGCTTGTGCAGGCGCACAGACAAAGAGCACTTAGTCCCGACAGGCCGATGATTAGCGGCACAAGCCAGAATCCGGATGTCTACTTTCAGGGACGCGAAACTGTCAATAAGTATTATCTTGCTGCTCCGCAAATTGTTGAAGAGACGATGCGCAAACTCGAAAAAATAGTCGGGAGAAAATACAACCTTTTCGATTATGTCGGCGCACCTGATGCGGAAAAAATCATAATCATAATGGGTTCAGGCGCTGAAACCGTGCACGAGACGGTTGAATTTCTTACCGCCAAAGGCCAAAAGGTCGGCGTTGTAAAGGTAAGATTGCTGCGACCCTTCAGCAACAGGCATTTTATGGCTGCAATTCCCCCGACGGTCAAAAAGATAGCGGTTCTCGACAGGACAAAAGAGCCCGGCTCACTTGGAGAGCCTTTGTATCTCGATGTGCGAACAGGCATCGGCGAGGCAATGAGCGATAAATATGCGCCGTTTGAAGACTATCCATTAGTTGTCGGCGGAAGGTACGGACTTGGCTCAAAGGAATTCAATCCTGCTATGGTAAAGGCGGTGTTTGACAATCTCGATGTGAAGAGTGCGAAGAATCATTTTACGGTCGGAATTACAGACGATGTAACAAACAGCAGCCTTGATGTCGATGATTCATTCATTGTGCCGCAGGAAGGTCTTTATACCGCTATGTTCTTTGGTCTCGGCGCCGACGGCACGGTCGGCGCGAACAAGAACTCAATTAAAATCATCGGCGACCTGACCGACAATTACGCACAGGGATATTTTGTATATGATTCGAAAAAGGCCGGTGCAAAGACGGTTTCGCATCTGCGGTTCGGCAAAAACATCATTCGCAGACCTTATCTGATTCGTCAGGCCGATTTTGTCGCCTGTCACAATCCGAGCTTTGTGGAAAAGTATGATATGCTTGCCAATATCAAGCCCGGCGGAACATTCCTGCTGACCAGTATGCACGGCAAGGATGAGGTCTGGAACACTCTGCCGAAAGAAATGCAAAAGCAAATTATCGATAAAAAACTTAAATTCTACTGGATTGATGCGATTTCGATTGCACAAAAGCTCGGACTTGGCGCAAGAATCAACGTCATCATGCAGACTGCGTTTTTCAAGATAAGCAATATAATTCCTGTGGAGCAGGCTGTTGCGGCGATAAAGGAAGCTGTAGGAAAGACTTACGGCAAAAAGGGGCAGAAGGTTGTTGATATGAATAATGCCGCCGTCGATGCCTCTCTGGAGCAGGTTTATGAAGTCAAAGTGCCGCAGAATGTTACAAGCAAAATAGAAATGCCTCCGCCTGTACCTGTTGATGCTCCGAAGTTTGTAAAGGAAGTCGTCGGCGAAATCATCGCCGACCGCGGCGATAATATACCGGTAAGCAAAATGCCTGCTGACGGAAGGTTCCCCTCAGCGACGACTCAGTATGAAAAGCGAAATATCGCGGTCGATATTCCGGTATGGGAGCCTGATGTATGTATCCAGTGCGCCCAGTGCTCGCTTGTTTGCCCGCACGCTTCGATAAGAGTAAAGGCTTATGACAAAAAATATCTCGACAAAGCGCCGAAGACCTTTAAAAGTGCAGACGCAAAGGGAAAAGAGTTTGAAGGCATGAAATTCACTGTTCAGGCTGCACCGGAAGACTGCACAGGCTGCGGCAACTGCGTGATGATATGCCCTGCACAGCAGAAAGATGAAAACAAAAAGCCCACAGGCAAAAAGGCAATCAATATGGCGATGCAGGAGCCTTTGCGTATACAGGAAAGAGAAAACTATGGTTATTTTCTGTCGATACCCAATACAGACCCTGCTCTTTACAAGCTCAACACGGTAAAGGGCAGTCAGCTTGCACAACCTTTGTTTGAATATTCCGGCGCATGTGCAGGCTGCGGAGAGACGCCTTATGTGAAGTTGCTCACACAGCTTTTCGGAGACAGAGCCTTGATTGGCAATGCTACCGGCTGTTCATCGATTTACGGCGGGAACCTGCCTACAACGCCTTATTGCGTCAGGCCTGACGGCAGAGGACCGGCATGGAGCAACAGTCTGTTTGAAGACAGTGCCGAGTTTGCGTTTGGTATGCGATTGGCCGTTGACAAATTCAGGGAAATTGCAATCGAACTGCTTGAAAGGGTTGTAAAAAAAGGCTGTGTTGAAAAGGCATTTGCTGATGAGCTTTGTCAGGCGGCTATTGCCAACGACCCATCACAGGTTGAGATTGAAAAGCAGAGGGTCAGGGTTAAAAAATTAAAAGACCTGTGCAGCAAAAACAAATGCGCAGAGTGCAATCAGCTTTTGAGTGTGGCTGATTATCTGGTTCGCAAGAGCGTCTGGGCAGTCGGCGGCGACGGCTGGGCTTACGATATCGGTTACGGGGGACTGGACCATGTCCTTGCAAGCGGCAAGGATGTAAATGTTCTTGTGCTCGATACCGAGGTTTATTCCAATACCGGCGGACAGATGTCAAAATCAACGCCGAGAGCCGCTGTAGCGCAGTTTGCGGCAGGCGGGAAGCCGCAAGCCAAAAAAGACCTTACTATGCTCGCAATGACTTACGGAAGTATTTATGTCGCAAAAGTAGCGCTGGGCGCAAGCCCTGTTCAGACTGTAAGAGCTTTTGTTGAAGCTGAAAGCTACAAGGGCCCTTCGCTGATTGTCGCTTATTCGCACTGCATCGCTCACGGCTTTAACCTCCTTAACGGCTATGAGCATCAGAAACAGGCCGTCGCAAGCGGATACTGGCCGCTTTATCGCTATAACCCCGATTTAAAGGCTCAGGGACAAAATCCGCTGCAGCTCGATTCCAAGCCGCCGACAGTGAACTTTGCCGACTTTGCATACAGCGAAAACAGGTATCGCACCCTGAAAGATTCGAAGCCCGAAGTTGCAGCAGAACTTATGAAAATGGCAACCGGCGATGTTATCGAAAGATTCAACCTGATTCAGCAGCTTGCAAATCTCAAATGCGGCGAATGTGAAAAAACTGAATCAAGAGAATGAAAGGTTCAGTATATGAAAAAATTATTTTTTCTTTTGGTCGCAGCAGGTTTGCTTTTCAGTCTGACAGGCTGTCAGGAACAGAAAAGCAAAAACAGCGGCAAACTGGGCGGACAGGCAGACCTTAAACTGGCTTCTGTGACAAAATTTCAGCGCGGTGACGGCAGCTGGTATTTGACCGAACAAAGGCATGAAATTTTTGTTGAACAGGCAGCAATAAGACTGACGGCAAAAGAACCGTTTGGTGAAATTATATTGACAGTGCAGAACGGGCGATTTGCCGTCAAAAAAAGCCCCGAGACAAGAGTCTTTGACGAAGAGCTTTTCAAGCTTATGACAGATGAGTCAATCTGCAGGGCTCTGCTGGAGCTTTATCTTGCAGAACTGAAAAACCCCCAGACCAGGCCGGGCCAAACCGGCAGCTTTACGTTTGAAGGACAAGTATATGACCTTGTTTATTGCGACCAGAGTGGAGCGGAGCTATACAAAAATAAATCAACCCAAAGAAATGACCTGGTAATTTCACAGGGCAAAAAAAGATACATTTTGTACGGATATAATTATCTGAAACTTGAAGGAGGCGGACATTTCCCATCTAAAATAGACGTTTATATTTATAATGACGGGTCTGACAGGAAATTGGTTGCGCAATATGACTGTCGGTCGCTGTAAAAGCTCCTAAAGATGCCAGTTACGGAGATTTATCCGAACAATAGGGTGGTCTGGGGGGTATAGTAAGCTACATTTTGCCTGTGGATAGGCAACAAAGAGTCATTTCTCAAGGATGGCCTAAGTTCTTTTTTTAACTTTACTTGTGTCAATTTTTGAGATAGCTGTTTTTTATTTTTCGGTCTCTGTTTTTACAGCCTTTAAGCACAACTGCCGATAATTAGGTTTATAGTGCATAATTTTTTACTTAAAAAGGTTTTAGGCAACACAGAGTTGTTAAGCGAAGCCATGGTTGAGCCGATAAAAAAGAGGATGGCGGGCTTTAAGCTCGTGATAGGCAGCGAGCTGCTTCGCAGAGTAACATCTGCCGAGATGGGATTTGTATCTCTATATTGTTAAGGCGAAAGATATGACCAAAACGGACAGGTGGCATTTGCTGATGACCGCTGTGGTGATGGTTTTTGGTCTGACGGGCTGCAGCAAAGACCATCTTGACCCTACGCAAATTGGGCGGTTCAGGCCTGCGCCGGCAGTGAACGTTATCCTTGATTCTCTGGGGGTAGCCGATGAAGCAGCGGCTGTTTATGAGGGGGCGGAAGACCCCCGACCGGTGGATGTGGTTGCGCACGAGCAGGATTATGTATTCAGTTCCGGGGATGTCATAAGGATTTCCATCTTTGAGCTGCTTCAGGAAGGGGCGCCCTATGTTGACAATTATATTGTCACAGAAAGTGGAAATATCTCCATACCTGAAATAGGTCAGATACAGGTGACAGGACTGACTGAGACGCAGCTTGAAGAAGAAATAAGAAATTCGCTTTCGCCGGGCATTCTGAAAAATCCGTCTGTAACAGTTTCACTCGTCAATTCCATGAGCAGAACTTTTGCAATTCTTGGTGATGGTGTATCAACCCCCGGCAGGTATGGCATTCCTCGTTATGATTTTCGTCTTCTCGATGCACTTGCTGTCGCAGGTTCGGCAAGACAGTTTAATGTGAGTTATATATATGTAGCACGCAGACTGACAGGACAGGAACAACTTGGCGACCAACTCGGCCCGGAAACACCGATGGGCTTAAAGCCTGTCGAACCAGGCCAGCAGATGGACGCCAACAACGTTGAAAAAAACATTGATTCCTCTGGGGATGTTATCAACGAAGAGATGCTTGAGGTGATTGAGCCGACATTCAGCGCCGCAGGCTCAGGCAGACTTGTTATAACCTCGGCAGAAATGGTAACCAAAGAACAACTCGAAACACTGGCACTTCCGGAAACGGTCAGCGATTCCAATGAGGTCGATAATGCTCAGCATAGAGTCAGCGGTACAATGCCTGAAATACAAGAGCAGCAGGGAAGAATCGAATGGGTTTTCCAGGACGGCAAGTGGGTTCCCGTCAGAGTTGAAGAACCAGTCGCTGTTGAACCCCGAAAGCAGGTTGGTTTAAAGCCGCAGTTCAAACCTGAGCCCCCCAAACAGGAAAAGGCCAGACCGGTTGAACCTGAAACAAAACCATTGCCGGAACATTACGGCTGGGAGGATATAGAATCAGCCGGCGTTCAAAGCAGAGTGATACGTATACCCAAGGATAAGCTTTACGGCGGCGACCCGCGTTATAATATCGTGATAAAGCCGCAGGATACGATTACTGTTCAGCTCGATGTTATCGGCGAGTTTTACGTTCTTGGCAATGTGAACAATCAGGGTATAATTAACCTGACCGGCAGGCCTATGACACTGAAAATGGCGATAGCAGCGGCAGGCGGTCTGGGGCCTCTTGCATGGCCGAAAAAATGTGAAATCATCCGCAGAACAGGAGAAAAGAAAGAAGAAATAGTGATGGTTGACCTCGAAAAAATTGCCAGCGGCACACAGCCGGATTTCTTTATAAAGCCCAACGATATCATAAACGTCGGAACACACGGCGTCTCAAGATGGCTGGCCGTTCTTCGTAACGCATTCAGGGCGACATACGGTTTCGGTTTCATTTATGACCGCAATTTTGCTGACAGGCAGTTTAAAGAACTTGTAGAGGAAAATTTAAATTTAGGGGATGTATTAAATATCGGGCTGCCTTAGGAAATTTCAATGCAGGATGTTAACACAAATTGTGTAGAGGAGAAAAACTTATCTGAGCAAGAATTAAGCTGGTCTGGTTTAGGCGCACATGCCTATATTAAAGCGGCGCTGCTTGCCGCAGCGGTCTACAGCGTTTTTCATATTGAGATTTATTCAATTGTCTTTCAATGGATAAACGACAGCAGCTGGTCGCACGGTTTTATAATACCCTTTTTCAGCCTTTATTTTCTTAATCAGCACAAAAAAGAAATACTTCGGTTTAAGCCTCATGCTAACTGGCTTGGCCTGATGTTCCTGGTGTGTTGTCTTGTGTTTTACATACTGGTTATGTTTGTATACAAATTCGGCTATTTGAGGTCTCTTGTAATTATTCCGATGGTCGGTTCGATAGTGCTGTTTATTGGGGGATGGGAGCTGGTGAAATATACCTGGCTGCCGATTGTTTTTCTTGTTTTTGCGATACCTCTTCCCGAAAGAATTTACACTGATATGACAATTCCGATGCGAAAACTTGCCGCTGCAATAGCTGTGCAGTTTTTAAATCTTGTAAGCGGGCTGGAGGCAAATGCAAGCGGGGTGATTATAGATGTGGTTTATAAGGGCGTAAAACTTGAGCCTGCACTGGATATTGCCGAGGCCTGCAGCGGTATGAGACTGCTGATGGCATTTTTTGCGCTGGGAGTTGCGATGGCATACCTGCACTACAGGCCGATATGGCAGAGACTTGTTCTGCTGACAAGTACTGTGCCGATAGCCATCTTTTGCAATGTGGTCAGAGTGACGATAACAGGTTTTATTTATATTCTGTGGGACCCGATGTATGCTCAGGGGATTTATCATGATATGCTGGGCCTGCTGATGCTGCCGCTGGCCTTCGGATTGTATGGTTTATTGGCCTGGTTTATGTCGGACCTGTTCATTGATGAAAGCCGGCTGCGGCAGCAGGAGATCATCATTCGAAGAAAGGATTCGCCCAAGCAATGAAGGATTTTTTAAAAAATTATTTTCAGTTACCTTTTTTGATAAGCTTTGTACTTCTACTGGCTTTTTCCGGCGGGATGAGTTACCTCAAGGCCCATCAGGGGATTATGCTGACGAAAAAGCCTCTATCCTTGAAAGAGCCGTTCGATATGCTTGATGAAAAGCTCCTTGAACCTTACAAGGTGCTTGAAAAATCGAAAATTGACAACAAAGATGAGCTTGAGTCACTGGGTACCGAGGAGTATCTGCAGTGGCTTGTGGAGGATACGACGGTTGATACTCTGAGCCCCGTAAAAAATTGTCTTATTTTTATAGCGTATTATACGGGCAATCCTGACCAGGTGCCACACGTGCCGGAAGCCTGTTATACAGGCGGCGGACATGAGGTAAAGGAGAAATTTACACTTGACTTGAATGTCGGCGATATTAACGTGCCTGGCATTCCGAAGGATGGGAAAATCCCGGCTACCGGCCTGATTTTAAGCCGGCAATCGACTGAAATATGGCAGGCCTCGGCGCAATTTCCCGTCATTTACTTTTTTAAGGTTAACGGTCAATACAAGGGCAGTCGAACAGCTACGAGAGTCGCTCTCGGTGACTTGACAAGTGAATATTCTTATTTCTCAAAAGTCGAGATAAAATTTTTCAATTCAAAAGGCCTACACCCTGAAATGGCACAAGCCACGGAAGCTACCGAGAAACTGCTAAAGGTTCTGCTGGCTGTACTTGAAAAAAATCACTGGCCTGACTGGTACGAAGTTAATAAATAATAATTTTTTTACAGAAGGATTGAACAAATGGCTAAGAGATTAAACAAAAAGGTTGCAATTATTGGTTCACTGGTACTTGCGCTGCTGATAATGGCAGCGATAGTGGTAATCCTTAAATTAAGCAGAGACCCGCAGAAGTGCATAGCTGATGCTCAGGCAGCACTTGCACTTGCAGAGCCTGATTATAAAACAGCAGAGAAAGCCTACGGGCGTGCGTTCGCTTATGCAAAGGATGTGAATCTCAAGATTGATATTCTGTTTAAACTGGCAAAGATGTACCTTGATTCCAACGAATGGCCGAAAGCTGCCGGCTGCTGGAACAGGATAATAAATTACGATACGAAAAACATCAAAGCTCGTCTTGCACTGCTTGACTACGGCTATCAGCTTGCCGATGCTGGGAACTGGACGGTATGGAAGGATGTTGAGTCGAATGTATCGGAACTGATTGACAAAGAGCTTGATACAAGTCCAAGGATGTACCGTATAAAGGGTCAGGCTCTTGTCGAGCTGGTAAAACACGGACAGATGACGGATAAGGAAGCGGCTATCAAAGATGCAATTGAGATTCTGCAAAAGACAAACCAGGATGAACCAAATAATGTTGATGTGTATCGGTATCTTGCAGATGCGATAATGCAACAGGGCGAAATTCTTGCTGCCAAAGGTGTTCTTGATGCTGCGAATAACGCCCGTCAGGAGGCAGTAAAGATTCTGATTAAGGGAGTTGAAAATCTTCCCGATGAGCCCCAATCATATATAAATCTTTACAATACCAGACTTACTGAGGCAAGAACAAATCCAGACAAGTACAAAGAACTTGAATCCAACCTCATTGATCTGACGGAAAAGTTCAGCAACAACGCCCTTCCTTATTTTGCGATGATGCAGTTGTATAAGGTAAGCCCGAAGGATATCGATAAGGCAATTGCAGCCGTTGAAAAAGCAGTAGAACTTGACAGGCAGAATGTGTCTTATGCGGCGGCTGCAGCCGATCTTTATTACAGGAGATATTCGATAAGTAAAAATGAAGGCGATTTTCAAAAAGCGATTAATATTGCTAACGAGGCCTTAAGTTTTCCCGACAGTCTTGATATGCCTGG
>Ga0315294_10001629_pt1 | contig 24476 bp, 38 predicted proteins | sample YL17G13_40_MG_FD_203626 | JGI IMG/M metagenome (GOLD analysis project Ga0315294, IMG submission 203626) | Sediment microbial communities from Yellowstone Lake, YNP, Wyoming, USA - YL17G13_40 | ecosystem: Environmental > Aquatic > Freshwater > Lake > Sediment | place: USA: Wyoming | collected...
TCCGCGACGGCTCCACGACGCTGCCAACCACGACGGTACGCGCCACGCGCTCTCGCGAACTGCCCGGACCCTACACGCCCGTGTTCGTCGCTGCGGGCTTCCGCGCAGGCGCAGCACCCGCAGCCCCGGCGCCCGTGCTCGCGCTCGACACCGTCCTCGTGCAATCCATCGACCGTCTCAATACCGACGCGAGTTTCTGATGCCCTACAGCACCTATGACAAGATCCTCGCGCAAGTTGACGGCTACGCATACCGACCCATCGGCGGCAACGCGGAGGGCGTCGCCGGTGGCGTGACCGTGCTCCAGTGGCAGGCCGACACGAAGGCGGCTATCACGGGCGGGACGGTCTGCGCGTGGCAGGCGACCTATGGCGACACCGTGAGCATCGAGGTCGGCTATGACGACGGCGCAGGGACGTGGACGACAAAGCGCGTGCTGACCCACGACTTGCCGATCCTGCTCGGTGGTCGCATCGAGATCGGCGCGGACTACGCGCTAGAGGTGCCGCCGGAGCTTGCGCTGCGTGTGACGTACACGTCGGTCGGCACGAGCAACCCGCAGATCGGCGTCAACATCAACTCGTGGTTCCCGGCGCAGGACGTGAGCCAAGTCGGGATCCGGTTCACGACGATCCCCTGACGCGCCCCTGACGCGCTAGCCCTGACGAGCGGTACATCGGCGCGCTCGCGTGGATCGCAGCAACATGAGGAAGGAAACCAACCATGACCGAAGAGCAGATCAAAGAAAAAGCGGGCTACGTTCAGGTGGAGGCCTTCGCGAACGAAGTCGCGGGTTATTTCTGCGGTACGTGCACGAAGTATCAGCACGTGCGCGGTACAGCTGGCTACTGCCGTGGGCTCCAGGTCCCCGTGCGCAGCTACGGCTGCTGCAATTACTGGGTGCTGAACGCCGAGGACCCGCGAGCCGCCAGCGGCCTCCGGCTGACGGTTCTGTAGAAGTCTTGCGTGCGCGTTGCATGATCATGCTGTAGGTTTGCGCCATGGATCCGGTCGCACCGATCACCTCGGCCACTGAGCGCTTGCTGCAAGCGGGTCTTCTCGGCGTGTTCGTCGTGGTGTTCGGTCTTGTGATCTACGCGCTCTGGCGCGAGTCGAAGGAAGAGCGCCAGGCTTTCATGAAGCAGCTGGACGACCTCCACAAGGCTCGCGTGGATGACACCAAAGCCGCGCAGGCGCAGATGGTGAGCGTCATCCAGCAGTGCACCCAATCGCTCACGACGACGTCTGCCACCATGGATAGCCAGAAAGAGGCGACCCTGGAGTTGCGGAACACGTTGCGTGAGTTCGGTGATGAACTGCGCACGTTCGGAGACGACCTCCGCAACAGGCCGCGCAGAGGCTGAGCAGGGCTGACATGACACCAGATAGTCCGGACATGCGCGATGCGATCGGGTTGCTGGCAGCGGCCGTGGTCGCACTCAAGTCATGCGCGGGCGAGTCGGCGAACGCCGCTGTGGAGGTGGCGAGAGAGGCTCGGGCGGCGCTTAGCCTGCGAGGCTGGCACGCGGTGCACGTCCTGCCGGGGGGTGGACCGGCAGCATCTGGCGAGAGCACTGCGGCTACACAGGTCAAAGAAGGGTGAGACAGCTCACGCTTGTCGTGTCAGTTCTCCGGCAACCATAAAGTTCAGACAACAGGAGACGCCATGAGTCAGAAAGTATTTTCCGAGTACTCCGACAACACGGACGACATGATGTCGGGTCTTGGGGCCGATGAGATGGGCGACGTCGGCACCCGGGTCGCGCCGCATGGCGTCGAGTGCACCTACGGGTGCCAGACGTGTGGTTGGCAGTCGAAGATGGTGCTGGAGTGGCCTGAGATCCTAGCTGTCGTTCATGGTCACAAGGTCCACGGCATCTCGCCGCTTCAGCAGGGCGTCTCCGTGATCTCCCCCTGCCGGAAGTGCGGTGCGCAGCAGCCGATGTTCCTCGGCTGGGACGAGATCCGTCAGATGTGCGCGTCCGGCGTGAAGAACAATATCCTCGGCCGTCACCAGGTCCCGCAGCAGCTTCTGTTCGGGACCGGGGTCTGACCCGGAGCTTCGTGTCCTACGCTCCCCCCGTTCAAGTAGCTCGCGGAAAGATGCTTTCCAACATGCGAACCCGCCCGGGTCGCACGTCGGGGCAGCCGACTGTGCACGCGGGGATGGACTTGAACGCAGGCGCCAACGCGCCCGTGATCGTCGTGCAGGGAGGAGTCGTCGAGACCGTCAGCGCAGACGTGCGCCCGGCCCAGGGACTCCGCGGCTACGGCAACGCGGTCGTCATCAATCACGGCAACGGCACGTGGGCGCTCTACGGGCACATGGCTGGTGTAGCGGTGTCCCCTGGGCAGCGCGTGGGCGCGGGCACGCTGGTCGGGCGCATCGGCAATACGAGCAACGGAAAGTTCTCGCCGGTCACGGGACAGACGGTGGCCCAGTGGCGCGCGGACGCGCCGTCGGACCCTGCTCGTCGTCGCGTGATGGCCCCGCACCTCCACTTGGAGCTTCGTCGCGCGGCAGCGGATGGCTCGTCCCCGTATCTGGGTACGAACGCAGGGCGCGGTTACGGCACGCTGACTCTTGACCCCAGGCCGTGGCTGGAGTCGGGCGGCTTGATCGTCAACCGGAACCTGACGCTCGCGGTCAAGCCGGGCTCTGCGATGGAGCGAACCAAGCCAACGTGGTCGGCGCTCTCGGACGACGTGACCGACTACGGGTTTGAGCCGGAGGAGTACGAGGCTGACCTGCCTCTCTACGGTCTCTTCGCGGTGGGCTTGCTCACAGTGGGTGTCGGCGTTGCCCTCCTCGTCCGAAACCGCCTCGGGTGAGCCCAGTCGCCTGTCGGCTGCGCATGCGTGGTCAAACGCAGGCGCACCGGCGGTGCTCGCCAAGTACGAAGCGCTTGTGCAGCGCATCGCGGGTACGATGTATCCGCAGGCTGCTCTCGGTCACTGTTTGGACACCGACGACTTGGTCGCCGAGGGGCGCGTAGCGGCTCTGGAGGCAGTGGCCACGTACGGGGGCTACGGAAGCTCCGAGTTCAGCTGGGTCGCGCGTCGAGTGCGCTACCGAATGCTCGATGCCATCCGCAGGCTCGACGTTAGGTCGCGTCCCGAGCTTGAGGCTGTCGCTGCTCAGCGCACGGTTCAGTCGCCAGACGACGATCCTCTTCCAGTGCGGCTCAGGCACCTGGCGTTTGCCAAAGACGAGTTCTTCTTCGACCCAGTGGGCGGGGGCCAAGAGGACGAGGCGTCTGCGCGCGAGATTCTGGCCTTGATCGAGGGTGCTATCGCGCAGATGTCACCGCGGGAGCGCGTGGTGGCCGTGGCGGTGGTATTGGAGGGGCGGACGCTGTCGTCGGTGTCGGAGTTTCTCGGTGTCAGCGTCGCGAGGGTGTCGCAGATCTATGCGGCGCTCTGCGAAGACATCCGCGCGTACGTGTCGAGTGCGATCGACTAGACGATCGGCGGAAGCGTCTGCACGAATCTCGCAAAAATGGGGTTGAAGAGCGCCCGGGTTCCGTCTTCCATCGCCCGGCGCTTTGACTGCACGGTGCTGAACGCCGTTCGCCCGCTGCATCCGGTGGCCGCCATGAGGGTCAGTGCCGTGAGCAATCCGCTGCGGTTCATTCCCAGCGCGCACGTGATGAGCACGCGACGACCGGACCGGAGCTGAGCCGCAAGCTCTTTGGCAGCGCGAGCAAGCGCAGCGCCCTGCTCCCGGGTCACCGGCTGGTAAGGATCGTCGTCCAGCGGGAAGAGACGCACGGCGACGCTCTTAGGCATCGGCTTCAGCACTGCCGCGGTCGGCTGCTTCTCCATGGCCGTGTACACGATTACATCAAACTTATCGCCGAGGTCTTTTTGCGGCTTCGGGTATGACCCCTGGAAGAGGTTCGTGTGGATCTGATCGTAGTCGGAGTAGGTAGCCATCTGGTCCTCGAAGTTATCACACGCGCCGTCTGCGTGTGCTAGTGTCGCTTGCCATGGCGAAGAGAGTTCTGTCTCGAAAGACCTCAAGGGGCGCGGACCCGAAGCGGCGCGCACTGAACGGCGCAAGTGCTATGCGGTACGCGGGGAGGTCGGTCGAGACCCTCGGCGCAATCCGCGAGAACCCCGGGATGTTCGGGTTCGGTCACTATGAGCACTCCAGCGTCCCGTCGCTGGAGGAGACAACGCGAAAGGCCAAGGCTGCTCTAAGCGAAGGGCGACTGCGTGCCGCGGTCACCTACGCGCTGGATCTGAGTGATCTGCTGGCGAAGATCCCGGGCGAGAAGAAGGCTCTTGGTGGCGAGATGTACGAGGCGTCGGAAGAGGCGCGCGAAGTCGGCGACAGGGTCATCGGCATGCTTCAGGAGCAGATGCGCAGTGCCGGGCGCTAAAAAGACGTCGCGCGAGTGCAAGGCTCCGGCGCACGTCGTCAACGTAGCGCTGTGGTGCCGCATCAAGGACCGCCTGCGCGCAAAGACTGAGCGCTGGAACGCTTACACGAGTGGGCAGCTTGTTCAGCAGTACAAGCGCCAAGGCGGCAAGTTCCGGGGCAAAAAGGGCAGCAAGCCGCTCGCGAAGTGGTACGCCGAGAAGTGGGTTGATCTGGCCCGCCCGCTGAAGACCGGCGGGTACGCTGCGTGCGGTCGTAGCAAGCGCGAAGGCGGCTACCCACTGTGTCGCCCAGCGCGCATCGCTGCCAAGATTTCCAAGGCAAAGGCGCGCAAGTGGGTAGCCCAGAAGCGTCGGGCAGGAGGCGCAAAGGCGACCGTCAAGTTCCCGAAGCAGTACGCGGTGCGTCGCAACCCGGGCAGCGACTACGCCGTGTTCGGGATGCTCTACCTAAGCCCCTTGGGCCTCGGGTACACGCCCTTGTTCTTGGTCTGCACGTAGCCGCACTTGACGTCGTAGCTGATCGGAAACCCGAACACCGCTTCAGCGATCTCGTCCGCGCGTAGCTCCGCGTCGCCCGACAGCGACACGTCAAGAGCGCGCTCTAGGCCGCGCTTGCCGTATCGGTAGTCGAGGGCATGGCCCATCTCGTGGGCCATCATCGCTTCCATGTGCTCGGGGCGCAGGTCCTCGTCGGCTTGCCCGGCAAAGGCGATCTCGATCTCGCTCCCGTCGTGTGCGCAGTAGGCGTAGTGCCTGCCGCCGTCGTGCGCACTGTCGTCTTCGACAAGCGTGAGCGTGCCAAAGTCGGGAAACATGTCCTCCAGGGCGTCGAAAAGCTTCTCGAACGCCTGTCGCGACGTCATGCGACCGGGGTTTGCGCGCATGGGGTTCGGGGGCATCCCGGCACGCGCACGCTCCTCCATCTTCACGAGGCGGGTGTAATAGTCGCCGAACTCGCTCAGGTGATCGACTGCGATCTCAGCCGCGTGGAGCAAGTCATCCGTGTGCTCTTGCTCGACTTCCATGCCAAGGCGAAGCTGTTCGAGGCTCACACGGGGCCTGCCAAGCCGCACCCACGCATCGCCAGCCTGATGGATCGTCACAGATGACTTGCTCATAGGTCATTCGCTCGCGCGCGCCTTGGTCACGGCCTTGCGCACTTCATAGATCGTGGGCGCGTTCTGATCACCGCCCCAGATCTCCGAAAGGGGCTTCTTGAAGATGTCCTCGACGCTTTCCGCCCCTGACAGTGCATCCGCAAGGCCTTTGTGCGTGGACTTGAAGATGCGGACGATGTTCTGGGCATCATCGTCGCCGCGCGACGCAACTGCGATGGCTTCCAGAGCAAGCTCAATCACGCGCAGGATGATCTCGATGAGCTTCACGGCAGCCTCCACGCGGTCTTGGCCATTTGCAGGGTAGAAGAGACCCACTTTGGAACCTCCACACCGAGAAGCTGTGCCGCCTCGACGAGGTCGTCGATCACTGGCACCGCAAGCTTGAGCCACTCGACCCAGGGCCGCTCGTTCTCGTCAGAGCGAAGTGCCTCGATCGCCGCCGAGGAGTTGAAGGTCATGTCGCGCAGCAGCCGAACGCGCTGGTTGATCGCGTCGTGCTTGCGCTCGACCTCCTCCTTGGCGTCGGGGGTCGGTGCCAGCCCGTAGGCCGCCTCGAAGCCGTCGGCGTTGGCAACATCGACCGTGTGGCCGATGTGCGCCGCGGCGGCGACGACGCCCTGCGCCCAGAACCACGGCTGGTTGACCTCCCTCGGCGTCTCGGTGTGACAGCCAAGCAGGATGAGCGGCGCAAGCGCCATGAACAGGTACTGATCAATCGGTCTGATGCGCATCATAGGCCCGAGTGTAGCATCGCTTGGATCTGAGACGCGTCGACAATCGAGTCAGCAATCTCAAAGAGTCCGATCGACCGCAGCATGTTCTTGCCAACATCGGTCGAGAGGCTCAGGTCGATCATGTACGGGTCGGCCTTGAGATCGTCGCGCACGGCAAAGACGACATCCTTCCAGCTGTCTGCCTTCCAGCCGGTCCCCATGCGACCTTGGAGGCTGTCACGGCACTGCTCGATGAATGCGGGCTGTTCTGCGGCGAACGCAGAGCCATCGGTCTCGACGACCGAGAAGTCCATCAGCCCGTTGGCGGTCGCTTGACGCATGATGTCAGCAAGCTGCTGGTTCTCGTCCGCCACCAGCGACGCGAGGACTTCCATGCCAGCGAACGCTCCGTCTTGCTCTGGGGCGGGCGCCTTTTCTTGAGCGGCCGACCGGGCGCCCTGTTGCATGGGCGCGAGACCGAACGCCTGTTCAGGACGAGCAAGCGCCTCGCTTAGGGTCATAGGTGGAATGAGCATCGGCTCGGCCTTCAGCCAATCATCGATCCAAGCGTCATCGAAGTCCTGGTCCACAAGAAAGCGAGAAACGTAAGCCTTTTCGGCTTCGACCAGCGGCGTGAAGCCTCCGTTGTAGAGGCGCGCGTGCTGCGCGATCGGTCGTCGATCAAGCTCCGGGTTGATCTTGTCCTCGATCGCGCGGGCCACTGAGCCCTGCCGGACCCCCTCGTAGAACGCCATGGATTCGATGCGACCGAGCACGCGCAGCGTGTTGTTCAAGACGTGGTCGGGGGCGCCTTGCATCGACTGGATGAGGTAGGCCTTGAGTCGGCCGAACATGATCTCGTCTTCTTGATGGCGGAAGTGCATCCGCCTCCTCTAACACCGCCAGCAGGAACGCACAAGAACGTCTGACATTTTCCTGCCGCTCGTGCGGCCTCGCGCCTCGTGGTGTACGCTGCCGAATATGTCGTACGTGCGGTCGCTCGGGACGGATGCTCAGCCTAGCGAATATGGGACGCTCATGTCGTCGGACGGATGGTCCTACCAGCTAACGCCCGAGGACATCTTGTGGCTGGCCCGAAGCGTGGACTTCGAAGGCGGAACGAGTCCGGCTTCGGTCATCTGGACCTACGCACAGAGATTCGCGCTGCCGGACGTGCGCCGGAACTACTCTACACTCAAGGGTCTGGTTCGTGCGCATAGCCAGCCCATCAACCCGCTGTGGTCACGAACTGGCAGCAAGTGCGCGCCCGGAGGGCCGTACCACGGCAAACCGGAGTGCTCCGAGGCGCGTCTTGCGAGGCGAGATCGTGCCGCGTCGATACCGTGGGAGGAGATCAGCCCGCGCGTAAGAGATCTGGTCATCAGATTCTCTCGTGCGGAGCTTCCCAACCCGGTGCCTAGGTCCGTCGAGTTTGCTCGGGGCAGCGAGTCACGCGGGGACACGGTGACGGGCTACATCGGCCGCAATCCTGCTGCACGCGTGCTGCTGAAGGCGGGCAACTGGTTCATCGGGACAGCGCGAAGCCTCGCGTGGCCCGACGATTACGTGACGGTTCGCTTTGAGAGCCGCCAGTCGAGTGAGCTTCCTCCGGACATGAGCCTCACGCCCGATGAATCGAACAGCATCTTATACCTCGCGCTCGCCGCGGGTCTAGGTTTCGCTGGTTACATGTTCTGGAAGAGAAAGTGATGACTCGGACGTTTGTGGTAGGCGATTCGCACTCTACCGTGCTCGGTCCGCTGCTCCTTGAGGCAGGTCGGTCGCTCGGGTGGGAGCCGGTCGGCCGCGTGTCGAACGTAGGCTGGAGCACGGCCCGGTACGCCAGCGAACCGGCTTGGAAAGCGACTCTCGCGACGGCGCGTCCTGACCTCGTGATCGTTGTGCTTGGCACCAACGACGCGGCGCAGGGGCAGCAGGCGTACGCAGGACAACTGCGCGCAGTTGTCGACGCCATGAATGCCTCTGGTGCGCGCTCAATCGTGTGGGTCGGGCCGCCGAGTGCAAAAAACGACGCCATCGACGCGCGCGCTGATCGCATAGCCCCGTGGCAAGGAAGCTTTCTGCCGCAGATGGGCGTGAAGTGGATCGACAGCAGGATGTGGACGTTCGGCGGCCACGCGCCGGACGGCGTTCACTTCACCCGCGCGGGCTACAGGGCTTGGGCCGACGCTATGATGGATGACCTGCGTGGATCGCCTGGTCTGCCGCAGAAAACTGAGTCAGGAGGCGGTTCCGTGCTGCCGTGGCTTGCATTTGCGGCCATGGCACTGTTGTTGTTGGGCGCAGGCCGGGGCAGATAGCCTAGGCGGCAGCGCAGGGACCAGCCTCTCAATCCGGGGCAGATTCCTGCCCGGCTGGGGATGCTGTTGAAGCAGGGCCGCCGCGAACGCTGATCAGCGCGTCTTCGTGGGCGCCACGTTGCCCACCGATCTGCTTCGTATAGATCTGCGTCGTCGCCGGTGACGCATGCCCAAGCGCGTCTTGGATGTCTTGCAGCGGCACCTTGGCGCGGAGCATGTCGCGCGCGACCATGTGACGGATCGCGTGCGGGTGAACGTCCGGGTCGTTGTCGATGCCCGCGCGCTTCGCGGCCTCGATGAAGATGCGGCGTAGGGTCTCGTCGTTGAGGGGGTCGTGCTTGCCGATGCCGAGCATGCGGCGCTTGATGTTTGGCTTTGCCTCGGAGAAGACGCCGTGCTCAGGGCGCAGCTTTCCCCACCGCCCGGCTGCTTTCCAGTAGGTGATGAGCGCGTCGTAGACGATCACGGGTAGCTGGAACTTCTGTTCCCTGTGGCCCTTCACCATCGCCTTGTACCAGCGCTCAGAGCCCTCCATGTGAAGGTCTCCGATGCGAAGGTTCGCGACCTCGGAGCGTCGGCGCCCTGTGTAGGCGAAGAAAATCAGGATGGCCCGGTCGCGTGCGGTGCGTGCGTCGTCGCCGGTCAACGCGTCGAGGATGCGCTTGAACTTGTCCCAGTCGAGGATGTGCGACCTGCCGAAGGGAGTTACGCGTACGTCGTCGCGCGTGATCGCCATGGCCGGGTTCGCACGCACGAGAGGTTCAGTCGTGGCGCCGTGCGGAAGCATGAGGAAGTTGAAGTAGCTCGTCAGCGCAGCGAGGCGTGCTTGGATGGTCGCGTCGCTCTTGCCCTCGGTCTTCATGCGCTTCTTCCACGCTGCGACGTGAGCGACGTTCACGTCTTCCGGGCAGACCCAGTCGTGAAGCGTGAAGAACTGCTTGAGGGCGAAGGCGTAGGCGCGCTTGGTGTGGTTCGACTGCTGCTCCAAGAACGCGGCGAGCGACTCCAGATGCATCTTCAGGCGCGCGGGGTCGTTCCGCCCGAAGCGGCGCAGGGCGTCTAGGTTGGTCGCGGGAATCAACCCGACCCCGCCCACTTTGATGTGATCACTCATGGCAGAACAGCGCTCTGTCGTCCATGTTATCACGCTCTACAAGCGTTGCCACTCGCTGGTGACCGGACAGGGGTCAAGTGGACGACGAGAGCGACGACGCGCCCCGCATAGCGGGCAAGGTTCTCATGTGCACGTTCGACCCGTGGCACACGGCGAGCCGCTTCGAGCGCAGGGCCGCGCTTCTCTGGAAGCGCTTGCCGCTTGATCAGCGCGCTCAGATCGTGATCATGTCGGACGGCCTGCCACTGTGTGCGGAGTGCAAGATGCTGATGGAGCGGCTCGCCGTTCCGCAGGGGGTTTCGGCCCTCAAGGCACCGAGGTTCGTGGCGGAGAACTTCGCCTACTCGATGAAGTTGACGCGCGAGGGCTAGAGCAGGCTCCAGTAGCTCAGTGGATAGAGCAGCGGCTTCCTAAGCCGTTGGCCGCAGGTTCGACTCCTGCCTGGAGCGCGAAGTGGGCTGCCCCGGTCGTCACCTCGTCCGAAGCGGGGGGGGATGATGGCGGCGTGTGACGACCGGGGGCAAAAGCCCAGCCCGATGGCGCCTTGCGACGCGTCTCGGGCGTTCTCAATCTGCCATGTCAGGCCCCTCCATGTCTAGTCTCGCGAGCGCCCCAGACATTCTATCACAGAAACGACCCCTTGACGCCAAGTTCCGGGGTCGCTAGGATGCGGACTCCAGCAAAATGTCGGACGTTCGACTTGCTCTGCTGCACGCGCGTGGGCTAGATGGGTCGTCGTCTGGAGGTCTACTGATGAAGCGTAGTTCAGCAATCAGCATGGTGGCGTCGGTCGTGTGCATGGCTCTGGCGGCAGTGCCCCTGGCTCGCGCAAACGTCTGGGACGAGGAGACTCGCATGGTGATGATTAAGGTCTTGGTGGGGGAGGCGGGCTACAGCCTTGTCCCGGACCACCCCGCGATCATCGCGGTTCTGCACAAGCGGAAGGAGCTGCCTGCTTGGAAGAACAAGCCCATCGTTGATCTGGCACGGGCGTACTCGGCGGCTGTCCGCGAGGGGATGCCAGTCAACGCGAACCGCGCGCGCACTGCTCTTGTGACGCGCGAAACGGCGCCCGCCCCGATCGTGGATTTGGTCGACGCCGTTGGGGACGGCAGGTTGCTCGCCCCCTGTCGCTCGGCGTGGGAGCCTGGCATGGTCTGCGACCCGTGTCGTGGCGGAGCGACCCACTGGGGCAGCGCAGTAGACGCCGCACGAAGTCCGCTCGCGCGCATCAGCTGCGGCCGAACCCACAACGTATTCTTGGGCCCTCGCATGCCTGTGCGCGTTCGCCCACGAGCCATTCCCATCAACGGGGTCATCCCAGCAAGGCAGGCATACTAATGGAAGACGATCAGAAAAAGTCTAAGGGCAAGTTCCTTTCGTTCGCGGTTGACGAGGAGATGTCTGCGCGCATCAAGGCCGAGGCTGCGGCCGATGGACTGAGCGCGTCGTCTTGGGTCAGGTTGCTGATCATCAAGTCGCTCCGTGAGAAAGACCGCGAAGCTGCGCGCGACAAGAAGAGCGCCGATGGTTCGTCGTGAGCGTTGACTTTGAGGCGCTTCGAAAGCGCGCGGCGCAGTCCCCGAATGGGGAGGCGATCCTGCGTGAGTGCGCGTCTCTCGCGGAGATGTTGATCGAGAAGAACATCGCGTACGGTGACTCAGCGCTGAATCCCGTTCGCGTGTTCAGTCGTGGCATGGACGCGAGAGCGCAGATTCTCGTGCGCATCGACGACAAGCTCTCGCGCATCGCGCGCGGTAGTGCGGCGGGCGAGGACGCGGTGCTCGACTTGCTCGGATACCTCGTTCTCTACCGGATAGCTACTGTGCGCGAGACGGCTCAGGCGCAGCCGTAGACTTGAACTGCGTGGCGTGGTAGGTCTTTGCGTTCTTCGTCAAGGGAGCGGCCAGTGTCCTACCATCGCCCGTTCGGTGCCGTTCCTTTCAGTCGCAGCACGGCGCGGGCGCCGCGTGTTGTGCGTCCTGCGCAGGTTGCTCCCGTCCGGGCAACGGCGACCGCAGGGCAGTGCGCTCCCCGCACTACCTTTGCTCCGATTGCGCAGAGTGCGACAGGCACGATGGCGCCTCGTCCTGTGCAGGTAGCGGCGATGTCGCGCGCGAGTGCCTCGGCGTATGCGCCGCCTACTCCATCGGCCACGGTCAGGCACACCGACTACGCTGGAAACTACCGTCCCTTGCGCGCGCTGCCTCTGGTTCCGTCGTCGGCATGGTTCCAGACGCAGCGTAGTGCGGTGACGGCCGTGTCGGTCCCCTTCCAGCCGATGCCTGCTCGCCGAAGCGTCACTGCCGTAACCGATCTCCCGTTCCAGCCTCCTGCGCCACCGGCGGGTCGGCGGCGTCGGCGCGGTCGTCGTCGGCGGCGCTGAGGCTGGGACCTGGGGCAGACAGGGGAAGAATGCTATGAGTTATCAGGTCTCTACGGCTCGACCATCGCTCGGCGCTGGCTGGCAAGAGAATGCCGTCTCTGCAATCCGGTAAAATCCCGAGTACTTCGTCTGGTGGTACACGGCGAAGAGCCTCGCTCTCGTTGGCGCGTGCGCTTGGGCTGCCTACCTGCTCGGCAAGGAAGCTGGACGCAAAGAGCGGCGCGGCTGAGCGCGCAGCAGACAACGACAGGAACGGGGCGCATGACCAACAAAGAAGATCGGTTCAACATCCAGAAGCACATCGAGCTGCACGCCGTCACCAACGGCGCGGACCAGACGGGCTGGATTCACACGCACGGGATGCACAAGCTCGGCTGCCCGGATCTGGAGATCCGCGGCGTCCCACTCTTCCTCGTCTCGGAGGCCGCGTCGCTGCTGAACCACGTCGCGCGCTACATCGTCGAGCAGTCGCGCTCGGGCGACCACGTCGTACAGCTCGGGCACGTCATGTCGGCGAGCCCTTCGTCGATCTTCCGCTTCGTCAAGCTCGACCCCATCCAGGGCGACGAGGAGCACTTTCAGCACGAACGCTGGGCGCTCAGCGACGAACCGATGCGCAACATGTGCGACGACTGCGTGGAGGCCGCCTGCAGCTGCGGTTCGGACTGCGACAACTGCGACGGATGCGACGAGCCCGGCTGCGATGAGCCGGACTGCGGCAGCGAGCTGAACTGACGATGCCGACGTGCTAGTGCAAGTGCGAGCTGATGTCAAAAGATTCACGAAGGGAGCGCGCGATGAAGTTTGGCTATTCGTTCACCGAGGCAGGCGACTACACTGGGTTCTTCGATACACGTGAGGAAGCCGTCGAAGGGGCCCGGTTGTTCAACGAGGCGTTCGGTTATGACATCCGCGGAAACGTCTGGACGGCGAAGACCGTTTTTCTCACGGGCATTACGACCAACGCAACGGAAGTCATCAGGCATGAGATTGGGACCAGGTGCGCCCCCAATGGCTGACGGCGTGGGGAGTGGGGGAGAAGACAAAACCGAGATTCTCTACAACGAAAGCGGCGGAAAACTGATCTCAGTACACTCGGGGGCGGCCGTTCCCGCGATTCGCGTAAGCGACGGCGTGCTCTTGCTCGTGACGTACGATCGCGCCCTGACCGACGGTCACTGCGATGGCAGCAGCTCGGAGATTGATAGCAGCCGCGTCCTGGCCGAGTTTCCGGGAGTCAAGTTCCTTCGGTTCGTCCGCACTGATCTGGTGCAAGTTCAGGTGCCGTGCCACGATTTGGACGGTCTACGCAAGACGCTCACTCTCTACGGACTGAGGTTAGCCACGACCCACGTTGACGAGGTGAATGGAGGCGAGGCGTGGTCTTGGGCCCGTGAATGTCTTTATCGTCACGGCTGGGACCCGATCGAGCATGAGCGCGAACGATCTACGTCCTCGCGCCGACTGGAAGCGGTGGATGAGATCGTTAAAATTGGGTGGCTGCATCGGCACGGGCTCATTGATGGAATCGGTCTGACCGCCGAAGAGGTATGCGCCTGGATTCGGCGTATCTCGCGTGGCGCGGCCACTCCATCGCAGGAACAGACGCAAGCGGCTTTGGACGGTCTCGTCCGCATCGAAGCCGCGTCTGTACGTGAAGTCGATGGGCGGAACCGCTTCCGAGCGCGCAAGGGCTGACGATGCCGGTCTACGAATACGAGTGTGCGAAGTGCGAGCGCACGTTCGAGGCAGAGCAGCGCATCACGGACCCGCCGCTCACGGAGTGCCCTGTGCAGGAGTGCAAGGGCAGCGTGCGCCGGCTCATCCCACGCACGAGCTTCACGCTCAAGGGCGGCGGCTGGTTTCGCAGCGGAGGGTACTGAGCATGTACACGACCGAAAACTTCTGGTGCCCGCGCTGCGGACGTCTGCCGCTTGCGATGGGCAGGATGTACGTCGCGCCCGGCGTCATCGGTGGCTGGACTTCGATCACGTGTGCGCGCTGCGGCGGCACGGACGGTGACATCGCGTGCCGCGGCGAGACAGCTGCGTGCGTGGTGCTGTTAGATGGATTCTGCCGGTTCCATGGGAACTTCGTCGGCGAGCACCCCCATCCGCACGGACGAGAAGCCTCGCATGTACGGCAGCAGCGAGCGCTGGACGAAGTGTACCGGCGCATGGAGTGACGGGTCAGACATCGACCCACGGACGTCGTAGCCCGTCGGCGCGGTGACCTCGGTTTCAGGCGGGCGGGTACTAGAAGCGCGCGAGCGCGGAACACTGAGCACGATGCAGCACTTCTATCAGGACATTCATGGGTGGTTCGACTTCGACGACATCTATCGAGATGCCGCAGCCGAGGCGCGCGACGGGTCTGTTTTCGTCGAGGTTGGGACGTGGTGCGGCAAGTCGGCGGCGTACATGGCCGTCGAAATCGTCAACTCGGGCAAGAAGATCGGGTTCTACTGCGTGGACACGTGGAAGGGCTCTCCGGCCGCGCAGTACCAGAGCGTGATGCAGCAGGAGGGAGACGTGTTCATGACGTTCACACGTCACATGGCGGCCGGTGGCGTCGGTCACATCACCCTGCCGCTTGTCTCTGACTCGGCCGCCGCTTCTGCACACTTTGTCGACGAATCTGTCGACTTCGTATTCGTAGATGCCGCTCACGACTTCGACGGGGTGAGACGCGACATCGCAGCGTGGCTGCCCAAGGTGCGAGTGGGTGGCGTGATTGCGGGCCACGACGCGGGCTGCCCTGGGCTGCTAAACGCTGTCTACGCACACATTCCGGGGGACGAGGTCGTGTTACGCGGAGGAAGCTGGTTTCACCGCGCCGCGCGCCGCGTGTCGTCATTTGAACAGCGGGTAGCCGGAGTTCGAGACGCTCGCATGGAAGAGAGCACGGAATACGACATGTGGCATCGGCTGAGGCTCGCCGGAGTCATCACTACGGCTCCGCCACGGCCGTTGGGCCCGTGCACGAACTACGCACTCAAGTGGGGTGGCCCACCTGGTCACGAGACGTTCCTGGTGCCGTATAACGTCACGACAAAGGACTGGTAGCCAAATGGGTCCAAGCATCGTCATGGCGACGTTCGATAGGTCTCCCAAGAAGAACTACGTACGTGCCTCCATCGAAGGCCTGTACGAGAAGGATTCATCGGCTCCGCCGATGACACTGCTCGTCGGTTCCCCGGAGGTCGCGTTCCTTGGCCCACTCGCGACCGACAATCGAGTCACCGTGGTGCCTGCGACGGACGATGACTGGGCACACCTCAAGGGTCTCACGCCGAGCATGCGCGCGTCGTGGAACCTGTGCCGTGCCCTAGCCCACTCCAATGGCGGAAGCACGATCCTGCTGGAAGATGATCTGACGTTTTCACGCAACTGGTACGACGACCTGAGCAGGGCAGGGCTCGCCCTCGCTCAGGCATTCGGGCCGATGAATCTTCTGTCCGGGTACAGGGTCTACGACAGTCTTGGGGGGGACATTGAGAATGGCGGGTACGCAAGATTCCCCGGTCCATTCTACGCGTCACTTTGCGTCCTACTGGTAAGCGACGAGGCGAGGATTCGCGCCATGGAAAGTGCCACTGGCAAGGCACCGTTTGACCTCGCCATAGGGCAGAGCGGGCTCGGGGCATGGAGCACGGGGCACTCCGTTGTCGACCACGCCGGCGACGAGAGCACGCTCGGGTTGCACGCGGTGCGCCGTGCTTTTGACTTCCGCCCATAGCGGGCGACGTTTTGACGTTACTGCCGCGTACCAGGCCGGATTGCGATCATCAACTCTTCAGCCATCATCGCGCCGCGAGTGACAGCTCGCTCGTTTCCATCGGTGCCGATAACGGCGAAGGAGAACCCTTCGGCGATGATGGCATCGTAGAATCCGTTCGGGTCGTCGTAGCGATGCGGAGACCACTCGATCGCTGCGCAGAATCTCGGGTTCGACCGCATGCGCTGCGCGCCGTCCCACACGAACGGCTCGTGCCCCTCGGTGTCCATGAAGAGAATGTCTGCGTCCGGCATCACGGAGTCGGCGGTCACCATGGGGACGGAGATCGAAATGCGTCCTTCCGACAGCGCCGGCCCCGCCTCGTCCATTGCTGCCATCGTCGCCGCGGAGCGTTCCACGAACGCATTCATGGAGTGACCGCGAACGAATGATAGGCGCGCCTCTCCAGCGGCGTCGGAGCAGGCGGCGTGCACGACCTTCAGGTTGCTGTAGAGCCCCGCGAGCAGCGCCGAATCGCGGATGTTCTTGCAGTGTACTGGGCTGGGCTCGACGGCGATGACCGAGGCCCCAACCCCCGCTGCCATCATCGAGTAGTAGCCGCAGTTGGCGCCGACGTTGAGTAGCTTGACGCCGGGCCCGCGACGCTGAAGCTCGTTGAGCAGCCACACGGACACCCACGACTCCCAGAATCCGTCCAGCATCAGGTGCGGGACGATCCCACGGTCGGTGGAGTCCGCGACCATCCTCAGTCCTCCCGCGCGTACTGCGCCGAGCGGTGTGCAGAGCATCGTTCCGTCGCCCATGTAGCTGTGCTTGGCCGCTGCTCGGCATCGGTACTCGAACTCATCTCTGTTCATCAGTTGCCTCCGCAAAATGTCGGACAACTTACCTCGGCAACGCCCGCTGAAGCAAGCCCGCGCGCAAAGAACTTGACACCGCATGCGCTGCGGTTACAGTTCTCGCATGACCCGCACCTGCCATTGACCGTCACTCGCAAGAGACCTCCGCCGAGTTCGCCAACACGAATGCCGACAGAGGACGCGTCAAAGCAGTCGAGGGTCCGCTCCCACTAGGCGTTCACGTCGCGTGGGGTGCACCCGTGCCCTCGGCTCGCCACCTGTCCACAGGCGCAGACACGGGCGCAGGCGCGCCGATGGATCGCATCTTCCGCGCCGCTCGGATGCGCGCCTCGCGCCCCGTGCTAGCGGCCATGATCGTCACCATCGAGCCAGTCGTGCGATGATGAGGGCACGTTCTGGCAGCGGCCGTTGCGCATCGCAGTGTCCGTCTCGCCGCACGAGATGCAGAGGTCGATCGAGCCCATGCTCGGCCGCGCTCGGCCCTCCCAAGTACGCTTCTCGCTGTCGTTCGTCATGTTGTCTCCCGTCGTTTGTCGGACATCTTGACTGGGCGCCCCGAGCGGTGCAAGGATCGCCCTGCGAGCGTCGGAGAGCCGTTTCGGAGCCCCAGAGCCCTTGCAGGCCTCAGACCCCCCACCACCATCGAAACGCATCGTATCGTCGTTTTCTTGTTGACGCCAGTGTAGAGTCGGATAATAGTTCTTATCACAAACGGATTGTCTGACGGCGGTTCGCAGCGCGGGAGGGGGTCATGGTGAGCTTTGAGGGTGAGGAGAGGCGACGTTTGCAGCAGGAACTGAGCGAAGCGCTGGAGCGCAGGGAGCGCGAGTACGCGCGCGCGGAGGAACTTCGACATCTATACGAGACCCTCGCCGGGGCGGTGATGGACGCGCCGGACCCGGCCAAGGACCCCCGCGAGCTTGGCCACCCCTACCTAGAGAAGCTGAAGGGCATGGTGGTTGCGGCCCGGAACGGCGTGGGAACGCAGTACGGCGACGAGCATGAGCGGCTCCGGGAAGAAGCCGCGCAGTTTCGGTCAAGTCTGTCAGAGACGCGTGCTCAGCTGGTCTTGCTGCGCAGCGGGACGGCGCACATGGCCGGAGCCGTCAAGTCCTTCCTGCGTGACCGGGACCGGCTGATCAAGCTGGTCGACCGGATGCGCGTGCTCCGGGTGACGTGCGCTCAGTGCGGGGACCAGCCGTTCCGGGTCCACCTTCTGGAGCACGAGTGGGATGAACTGACGGGGGCGAGTCGTTCGATGCAGGGAGGTAAGGCGGAATGACGAGCCTGGAAAGCGTGCGCGCCGAGTGTGACGCGCTGAGGGCGGAGCTTGAGGAGGCCAAGAAGCAGGCGCGGCTCGGGTGGGAGCGGGCGGCCGAGAAGGACCGCGCCTACGGGGAGGCGCTCCGGGGGCGGGACGAGGCGCGCGCCGCGCTAGAAGGAGCCAAGCAAATGGCCCGTGGCTGGGAAGAGGTCTACCGGACGGAGCACGGGCTTCGCCGAGAGACTGGAGAAAAGCTCGACGAGGCTCGTGCCGACGTCCAGCGTTTGCGTGCGGAGTGGCAGCGGGATCTTGATAGCTGCAACGCGATCATCGACCGACTCAAGGCCGAGAACGAGCGGCTTCAGAGGCTCCTCGACCACGCGACCCAACCAAACCCCGGAACCTCGACTCTGGTCATGCTCATGAACGAGGCAAGTGCGGCCCGTGCCGAGCGCGACCTGCTCAAGAGCCACTACTCGCCGGAAGCTGCGGCCAAGCTGCGTGCGGAGCTTGCGTCGGCACGTGCCGAGAACGAGTGGCTGCGGGTAGCTTGCGATGGGTGCGCCGACTCCGAAGCCAAGACGGGGTCGGCTCACTACGCCGACTGTCCCGTCTCTGTCATTCAAACAGAACGCGACGAGGCGCAGGCCGATGTCAAGCGCCTGCGGGCACGCGTGCGATCAGTGGACCGTTCTACGGCCTATGAAGGGGCCGCGTTCGAGCGCGACGACGAGTTGGCCGAGATCGAAATGCTCCGAGGCGTCGGGTGCCGCGAGGTCAAGGCCGACGAGCCCGAGAGCGGCCCGTGCGGCGTGTGCCTCCGGTGCGCGGAGGAGCGGGGCGCGAAGTGGGCGCTTGAGATTGCACTCGATCCGTCGAAGTGGCCTGTGTCCAAGTGGACGCCGGAAGAGGTATGCCGAGACGCAAGAGAGCGAGGTGAGCCATGAGCGTCCTCGACGGTCCCGGCGAGGGGATGTGGAGCGTCTTTGCGATGAAGGTCGTGGAGGAGCGTGACGCGCTGCGCGAAGAGGTCGCGAAATTGCGCGCAGAGCGCCGCCAGCTTTGCGCGCGTCTCGTCGAGTGCCGCCCGTGGGTTGGCGTGTGCCCCTACCCGAACACGCCCGGATTTACGGAAATGATGGCGATCCGCGACATCGTGGACGACACGCTCCTCCCAGACACCCCGGCGGGCATCCGACGTGGCAAGAGGGCGACACAGGCGTCTGCGCGTGCGGTGCGCCGCTCGAAGTGATCGTGGACGACGGCAGGGCGTGGCTGCGAGACGATGGGGAGGACGCATGACAAGAAAGAGGTCGTACAAAGCCACTGGCCTAAGGGCAGAGCTTGTCGGTGCGCCGACTCCAGATTTGGGTCCGGTGCCCTTCGAAGCGAGTGACGAAGCGCGGTCTTGCGCCCGATGTGTTTCTATTCCCATTTTCGCTCGTGTTCTGGCTGCTGTTCAACGTGCTCGACTGGTTCTGTCGCCTGATGGGATGGGTCACGCCGAACCCGCGCAACGGCAAGCACCCAAACGACAAAGAATGAGGCTGGAGGAAAGTGATGCGATACGGAGATCGTGGTTCACAGGTCAAGGACTTGCAGCAGCGGCTGATCGCCGCCGGATACCCGCTTCCGAAGTACGGCGCGGATGGAGTCTTGGGAACCGAGACATGGAACGCGCTTCAGCAGTATGCTGGCGACTCGCAGCTGCTTTGGGCGCCTGAGGTGCCCCCGGCTGTCGTGGAGGCGCTCATGGAAGACCCGACGAAGATCGTGGACCTGACGTCCAAGCAGACGAACCCGCCAGCGGATCAGACCAAGTTCAAGATGTCTGGCGGCAAGGTCGTCGTCAGGCAGCCGAGTGTCGTCAAGGGCATCATGATGCACCAGACTGGCGTCTGGTACGGCGTGTCAAGCCAGCAGGTCACCGCCGCAATGGGCGACCGCCATGCTGCGTTGCACAACCGGTCGCTGAACGTAGCCTGCCACCTGATCGCTTTTGACGGCCAGGGCGCGGACATTCAGTGCGGGCACGCGGTTCAGCCGAACCCTCTGAACTGGTACGTGTACCAAGCCAACACCGCAAACGAGGAGTCCCTCGGCCTTGAGTGCGAAGGCGTCTACCCGGGACTCGTCAGTCCGGGATGCGTGATGCCTTCCGCGCGCGTGATTTACGCAGCCCGCGACGCCGTGCGCTACGCCGTGGAGAAGGGCCGTAGCGAGGGGATGCCCATCGAGTTCATCTGGGCGCACCGCCAGAGCAGCGCGAGCCGACGCAGCGACCCCGGCCAGTCGCTCTGGCAGGAAGTCGTCCTCGCGTACGCGGTTCCGCTGCTCGGGCTGAAGACGCAGCCCGCACGCATCTGGGGCGATGGGCGCCCCATCCCGGTTGAGTGGCAGCCCGATGGCGGCGTGGGGCCGTACTGATGCCTGCGTCGCCCCGCGTCCCCGGCAGCCAGTCTACGGCGGCGCTGCTCGTGCGGATGACCCCGGAAGAGCGCGCGCGGTGGCATGCTGCCGCGCGATCGAGAGGAACGACGCTCGCCGAAGTCGCCCGAAAGGCGTGGAGCGAGCTTCTCGACACAGAGGCACCATCAAAACCGAAAGAAGGCAGCGATGAGCGAGCAGAGCCAGCCGACGCGCTCCATCCGCAATGACGCCGCCGATGTCGCGAAGGTGGCCGGTTGCGTCGTCGGGACGATGGTGATTACTGCAATTATTGCGATGACGGTCATGGCGGTCACGTTCATGATCACCATGTCGAACCTACGCAGCGATCATTCGCCGCCGACGACATACTCCGCGGCAAATCGCTGATTATTCGCCATGCCGTGGGGTAGACGGCGGAAATGGCTGTGTTATGTATGTCGCGCACGGGATGAGCGCTCGGCTCGGCAGTCCCGAGCCAGTCAACAAAGAAGCATCTAGTAACGCGAGCGCCCGTTGCGCCCGTGCAGGAGGAATCACATGAAGAAGAAAGCAAAGGCGCGCAAGGCTGCAACCAAGCCTGCGCAGAGCACGGACTTTGACCTCGCCCAGCGTGTGAACGACGTGTCTGGCGCATTCGTCGCATCGATCGGGCGACTGGTGAGGCAGGCGTTGCAGGAGCACATCCGTGCAGCGACGGCAGATCTGGTCGGTCGAGCGCCTGGCATTGCCGCGAGGCAGACCCGCGTGGCCACCGGAGGCGGTCCGCTCTCCGGTCCGCCCTCGACCGCAAGCACCAAGGGCACAAAGTCGAAGGCGGCAAAGAAGAACAAGCCGTCCAAGGCGGAGAAGGTCGCCGTCAGCAGCTTCGACGACTCGGAACTTGAGGCGAAGGTCCTTGCGTTCCTCAAAGCCTCCCCGGGCTCGGGTGTCGAGGCGCTCACCGAGGGCCTCAAGGATCGTCCGGACGCGATCCGTCGCGTTGTTGCGCGCCTCTTCGAGCAGAAGAAGCTGACCCGCAAAGGTAAGACGCGCGGCACCAAGTACTCGCTCGCCCCCAGGGACTGAGCGATCCACAGGAAAGGAACCATCAAAATGAACGAGTGGAACAACAAGACAATCGCAGAGTCCGTCTGGCAGATGATCTCCACCGTGGGGTCGGTTGCCAACCAGCCCACGTTTTTGACGCACGGCGAGCCGTCGGGCGTCATCTTCGATGCCGTGGAAGATCTTGTGGCGTTTGCTACCCGTAACCCGGACGTGATGCCTGCGTGGCTTCACGAGAGGTACACGGAGTTCCTGCGCAACAAGGGCTTCTCGAAGGGCGACGTGACAGACTCAGCCAGCAAGAAAAGCAGCGCGCTTGTTGACTGGGGAGACGCCTCGCCCGTGAAGCGCGCTGAATACGCGATCCTGCTCGGGGTCCTCAAGATCGTGGTGCGCGGACCAGAAAAGAAGCTTACAAAGCGCGGTCGGCCCCTCGGTCGCCGCAGCCAGAAGAAGTCTGACGGAAGCGAGGCCAACGGCTTGGCGGAGGGCATGCTTTCCGACGGCGACAGCGTGGTGATCTGAGTTGACTCCGGCGGGCATCGCGAGGTGCCCGCCGGGTCAGTGCTGCTGCGCTCGCTACCAGGGCGGTCGCATGGCACCATGTTCAGCAAAGCGTGGCAACTACGCGTGCCGCGTTCGCTAACGGACACCATGCAAAGGAAGAATCATGACTGACAAAAACCTGAAGTATCAGTTTATGGAGCGTCGGGTTCGTGGACAAGCGTATGTGGACGTCCACGTGCTGCCGCTGCCCGTTCCGCGCTACAGCTACAAGGTTGGCTCTGCGCGTATCACGTACACCGAGACGGGCGAGCGTCAGATCGATACGATTCCTTACGTCAACGCGTTCAGCTACCGGGACGCGTCAGAGCTTCTGAAAGAAATCGGCGACGAGTTCGAGCGCGTGCGCGAGAGCGTGAAGGCCGAGACGGCGAGTCAGATCAGTGACAGTCTGACCACTCAGGTCGAGGTTCTGAGACGGCGGTGAGCGCGCTTGTGCTGGGATGCCCTTCGGCTAGTATCGCTTCATGAGCTACGCGCCGAAGGTGTTCCCGCTGATGGTTCCGCCTGGTTTTGAGGCGACTCGGCGCGTCTTTCGGTCGAGCGGCACCGCGTGCCCCACCAACCCAGGCGGCTATAACGCCGCGGGTACGCGCCGGCCGTCTGAGCGACCGATCCTCTACGATGCCTTCAACGAAGACCGCGGAGGCCAGCCGCATCGCGCCATCGACATCACATGCGCCGACGGGACTCCTGTGGTGAGCCCAGTCGATGGCGTCGTGAAGATGTCTTGGCGCTACAATGGCAGGACCTTGCCGGGCGCAGGAGCAAGCGACCGCGGAGGCAACTACGCTTGGATCGATGGCGAGGACGGCCACGAGCACTACTTCGCGCATATGCGAGACGTGCGCGTGCGGCCCGGTCAGCGCGTGGTTGCAGGCGAAGTCATCGGCCTCTGCTCCGACACGGGCAGCGCCCGGGGAAGCTGCCCGCATCTTCACTACGCAGCGGCGCTTCCGAGCGGCGCGAAGGTCAACCCGTTCCAGAAGGTCAAGGCACTGTTCGACGAGTTCGGATGGCAGGGCACGCCTCGTGGGTGGGACACGGGGCGCGAGGTCGCGGGAGCGTCAGGCGGGTCGAACACGCTGCTGCTGCTGGCAGGAGGCGCGGTCACGGTAGCCGCCGTCTACTGCTTCATGCAGCGCACGAAGCAACGTGCGTAGGTCAGCTCCTGCTCGTGCGCCGCGCGCGGCGAGAGGTCTTGCGTGCAGGGCGGCGGCTGCTGCGCTTGCGATTGGGCGTGATCTTCCAGGTCTGCTTGACGTCGTCGCGACCCGGCAAGACATCCGACCCCGGGCTGAGTTTCATGCCCATGCTGCGCGGAAGGTCGGTGTAGACGGCAGACGGCGACCCAGACTGCCGCTTTGTGTCGTAGTGCAGCATCTCGACCTTGCTGCCGCTCTTCTGGGCGATGTCGAAGATGATGCCGAGCGCGTCCTCGTAGAAGCGCTCTGTGTACGGCAAAAGCAGAGTGGTCGCTGCTTCGATTTCCTCGGCGTTGAGGCCGCTTGACTCAAGTTGCCTGCGCGCCGCGGGGTCCTTGAGACCCTTGCGAACACCTTGAACGTCGCTCTGCACTTCCTCGACAAGCCACGTCTTTGCGGCGTCGTCGACACAGTAGCGCACCCAGCCGATGGTGAAGAACGGCTTCTTCTCGACGGGGTGCCCGGAACGCTTCGACGTCTCGCGCAGCTTGCTGAGGATGTCGCGCTGCTCCTCTGTGTACTGCTCGGCGTCGATGCGGACGTTGAACTTGAGGACGGCGTTTGGGCTCGCGCAGAGCCGCTGCATGTCCGATTCGTATTTCCCAGTCGTGAGCAGCCATTCGACGGGACTCTCGTAGGCGTACCGCAGGCGTTCGACTGTCTCCGGCGTGAAGTCGCGTCCTTGCGTGACAGACTTCAGCGACCCGAACTCCGTCGGGTACATGCGTTTGAAGTCACGGGCGGCACGCGGCGTCTCGGGCTTGCGCAGCTTGAGCACGGCGGCGGTGTGTTTGCCGTAGGCGCGGGCCGGTGTTGCTTCGATGGCTGGCGGCGTGAAACCCGCGGGCCACGCGTCGGGCTCACCACTCAGGTCATCGAGGCCAGTTGCGCCTGTCAGGTCTGCGTCAGTCAGGTCCGCGCGCGCCAGGTCCGCGCCCGCCAGGCTCGCGCGCGCCAGGCTCGCGCCCGTCAGGCTCGCGTCCGCCAGGTTCGCGCCCGCCAGGTACGCGCGCGCCAGGTCCGCGCCCGCCAGGTTCGCGCTCGCCAGGTACGCGCGCGCCAGGTCCGCGTCCGCCAGGTCCGCGCGCGCCAGGTTCGCGCGCGTCAGGTTCGCGTCCGTCAGGTTCGCGTCCGTCAGGTTCGCGCCCGCCAGGTACGCGCCCGTCAGGCTCGCGCGCGCCAGGCTCGCGCCCGTCAGGCTCGCGTCCGCCAGGTCCGCGCCCGCCAGGCTCGCGCCCGTCAGGTTCGCGCCCGCCAGGTACGCGCGCGCCAGGTTCGCGCGCGTCAGGTTCGCGCCCGCCAGGTTCGCGCCCGCCAGGTTCGCGCCCGCCAG
>Ga0315294_10001630_pt1 | contig 24461 bp, 24 predicted proteins | sample YL17G13_40_MG_FD_203626 | JGI IMG/M metagenome (GOLD analysis project Ga0315294, IMG submission 203626) | Sediment microbial communities from Yellowstone Lake, YNP, Wyoming, USA - YL17G13_40 | ecosystem: Environmental > Aquatic > Freshwater > Lake > Sediment | place: USA: Wyoming | collected...
TTTACTATGGCGGGCGGAGTAAATGCCAACAGGATTGCTCGATGGAATGGCAGCGGTTGGCAGGCGTTAGGAAGCGGGATGAACTATTGGGTCTCTGCTCTTACGGTCTATAACGGCGAGCTTATTGCGGGAGGCGATTTTACTATGGCGGGCGGAGTAAATGCCAACAGGATTGCCCGATGGAATGGCAGCAGTTGGCAGGCGTTGGGAAGCGGGATGAATAGTTATATCTTTGCCCTTACGGTTTATAACGGCGAGTTGATTGCGGGAGGTGAGTTTACGACGGCGGGCGGTGTAGATGCAAACTGTATTGCGCGGTGGGACGGCAGCAGTTGGCAGATGTTGGGAAGCGGGATGAATAGTTATATCTTTGCCCTTACGGTTTATAACGGCCAGTTGATTGCAGGGGGTTATTTTACGACGGCGGGCGGTGTAGATGCAAACTGTATTGCGCGGTGGAATGGCAGCAGTTGGCAGGCGTTGGGAAGCGGGATGAACGGGATGAACAGTTATGTCTATGCTCTTACGGTCTATAACGGCCAGTTGATTGCGGGAGGATATTTTACCACGGCGGGCGAGGTAAGTGCTAACTATATTGCAAAATGGGACGGCAGTAGTTGGCAGACGTTGGGAAGCGGGATGAACGATGGTGCCGTGGCCCTTACGGTCTATAACGGCGAGCTTATTGCGGGAGGCGATTTTACTATGGCGGGCGGAGTAAGTGCCAACAGGATTGCCCGATGGAATGGGAGCAGTTGGCAAACGTTAGGTAGTGGGATGAACAATAATGTCAAAGCCCTTACAGTTTATAACGGCCAGCTTATTGCGGGCGGAGATTTTACTACGGCTGGCGGAGTAAACACCAACTATATTGCAAAATGGGATGGCAGCAGTTGGCAGGCATTGGGAAGCGGGATGAACAGTTATGTCCGTACCCTTACGGTCTATAACGGCGAGCTAATTGCGGGAGGTGGTTTTACCACGGCAGGTGGCGTAACTGCCAATAGGATTGCCCGGTGGGACGGGAGCAGTTGGCAGGCGTTAGGTAGCGGGATGGACATTAATACCGTCTATGCCCTTACGGTCTATAACGGGCAGCTCATTGCTGGAGGTGCTTTTTGGACAGCGGGCGGGGTAATGGCTCATTATATTGCGCGCTGGGACAGCAACAGTTGGCAGACGTTAGGGGGCGTGATGAATATTGTCTATACCCTTACGGTATATAACGGCGAACTTATTGCGGGAGGCGATTTTAGCACAGCGGGCGGTGTAAGCGCCAATAAGATTGCCCGGTGGAATGGCAGCAGTTGGCAGGGGTTAGGGAGCGGGATGATGAATGGCAGTGTCTATGCCCTTACGGTTTATAATGGCCAGCTTATTGCGGGAGGCGGTTTTACCACAGCGGGCGGGGTGAGTGCCAACAGGATTGCCCGATGGAATGGCAGCGGTTGGCAGGCGATGGGAAGCGGGATGACTAATGCTGTTTTGGCACTTACGGTCTATAATGGCGAGTTGATTGCGGGAGGCTGGTTTACCACAGCGGGCGGAAAGGTTTCGTGTTACTGGGCGAGGTGGGGAGTGCCGGTGGTTTACGGCGGGGACTTGAATCACGACTGCGGGGTAAATGAGACGGATTTGGGATTGTTTGCGGAGCAATGGCTGAGGGACGACTGCGAATATACGGGGTTTTGCGGGGAGGCTGATTCGAATTACGACAGGAGAGTGGATTTTCTGGATTACGCGATGACGGCGAATAACTGGCTGATGGGGGAATAAGAAGATTAGTGAATTAGCGGGTCAGGGGATTAGCGAATTAGAGAATTAGCGACCTTGCGACCTTCCCTGCTGCTCAAATACCGGTTATCATTTATCATTATCGAAGGCTGTTTCGTTTAGGATGCTTTAAGTTATGCTCGAACTGACCGACAACCTCTACAACCTGTCTCTTTCGCGAACCGCCCCGAAGTTCAAGTTGTGGCGGTCGGCGGGACTGCTGCTGACGTATAAATGCAACGCCGCCTGCGAATTCTGCTACTACAACTGCTCGCCGCAACAGAACGGGCTTATGACGGTAGATACCGCTGTCAGCGTCTGGCAATCATTGAAAAACCTTGCCGGTGACGCTGCACCTGTGGTGAGCGGAGTCGAACCAAAGATTCACATCACCGGCGGCGAGCCGTTTCTGTATTGGGAGCGACTACTGGAAATCCTGAGCGAAGCGAAAAAACAAGACCTCGGCACGGTCGATATGATAGAGACAAACGGTTTTTGGGCGACCGATGACAATACTATCAGGCAGCGGCTGAAAAGCCTCGATGAGCTGGGGATGCGCAGATTAAAAATCAGTTGTGACCCGTTTCATCAGGAATACGTTGATATAGAACCTGTTCGCAGACTGGCAGAGTGGGCTATTGAAATGCTGGGCGGCGAACGCGTGCTGGTGCGGTGGCAAAAGTATCTTGAAAATCCTGTCGAAATGAAAAAACTTTCGGCGGAACAGCGGGACAAAAATTACATATCAGCCTTGAAGGATTACCCCTGCCGGTTCACAGGCAAGGCCGGCGGCAGGCTGGCGGAAATTGTTGCGACAGAGCCGCTGGAAGTCCTGGCCGGTAAAAATTGCAGAAGCAGCTTTTTTGACGCCAAAGGCGTTCATATCGACCCTTACAGCAATGTCTTCAGCGGCACGTGCAGCGGCATTATTATCGCAAACGTAAATGAAACGCTGCTGGAGAGTATCTGGAAGGAATTTCACCCAGCTAAAAATAAGCTGATTGAAACGCTGTTTAATGCCGGCCCGGCTGGTCTACTTAAAAAAGCGGTGGAAAAGGGGTATAAGCCGCTGGATTTATACGCCGGAAAGTGTCATCTCTGCACCAGTATACGGCAGTTTTTCTTTAATAACGACATTGATACTTCGACAGTCGGCCCGGCGGAATGTTACAGCCCATAGAAAATAAATTGTAAATTTTTTTGTTGACAGGGTAACACGAATTTATTACTTTTATGCGCAAAGCTTGTTTTTAAGGAGTGATGGTTATGACAGGCGAATTTAACGTTCTTATTATCACAGCCGCTTCAATAGGCTTTTTACACACCCTGACCGGGCCAGACCATTATCTGCCGTTTGTGATGATTTCCTGGGCGAGAAAATGGTCGGCGGCAAAAACCGTCTGGATAAGCTTTTTGTGCGGCCTGGGCCATATAGGCAGTTCGGTCCTGCTGGGCCTTATAGGAATATCTCTCGGTCTGGCGGTCAAAAAACTGGAGCTGGTAGAATCGTTTCGCGGCAACATAGCCGCCTGGCTGCTCATCGCATTAGGCTTAGTGTATTTTGCCTGGGGGCTGCGCAGGGCATATCAAAGAAAAACGCACGACCACAGTCATATACACACCGCCGATGTTGAACATTCCCACCTGCACGGCCACTCTCACGAACACGCTCACGTTCATTGCGACCCGGACAAGGTCAATATTACCCCCTGGGTGCTGTTTATTGTTTTTGTCTTCGGGCCGTGTGAGCCTTTAATCCCGCTCCTGATGTACCCCGCCGCTAAAAACAGCTTTTTCACGCTTGCGGCAGTAACGGGTGTATTCGGCGCCGTTACCATTGCTACTATGCTTACCCTGATTTTGCTTTCCAGAGCGGGAGTCAACTTCGTCAGGCTGGCGAAACTTCAACGGTTTGACCACGCAATAGCCGGCGCCACCATATTGGTTTGCGGACTGGCCATACAGTTTCTCGGCTTATAGGTCTCGACCCCTAAAATATCGCAGCGGCGGTTAATTTACATAGCCGGGGCGATTTTGATTGACAAAAACCCGAATTTTTTGAGTAATATAAGGCGTGTCTGGTAAGGTTTTAATAATAGATTTGAATGACAAGGCTGAGTATCAGCGGCTTTTGGGCGGTTTGGAAAAAGAGCCGCATACTTTAGGTATGTGCGCCGGCAGGTCATACCTCAAGGCCGGCGAATCCTGCGGCCAGCACAGCACCGGCGGCCGCGAGGAGCTGCTTGTTTTTCTCGCTGGCAAAGGTAAACTACTCATCGGCGAGAATGAATCTTTCGATGTCGGCGAAGGAAAGGTTTCTTATATACCGCCCCAGACCATTCACAATGTGAAAAATACCGGCTCAAAACCGCTTGTCTACGTTTACTGTGTCGCTGAAGCGCCAGCCAGGGAAAAAACAATCGAGAGTAAGTAAATGAGCAAATCAAACCAGTCTTGTTTTCAGAAGTGTATCAATCCCGACTGCGGGGCGGAGTTCGATGTCAGCGAGGTGATTTTCAAATGCCCTCGCTGCGGCGAACTTTTGGATGCGCAATATAACTGGGAAAAGGTAAAAGTCCCCGAAAAATTGAGCGATTTCGGCAAACGCTGGGCAGACAGAAATAATCCGCTGGATTTTTCAGGCGTGTGGCGGTTCCGCGAACTGCTGAATTTCTGCCCCGATAATTACAAGGTGACTATCGGCGAAGGCCAAACAATCCTTCAGCAGAATGATGCCGTCGCAAAATACGTAGATATGAAGCCCGGCTGTCTGCATTTGCAATATGAGGGGCTGAATCCTTCAGGCTCATTCAAAGACAACGGTATGGCGGCGGCGTTCAGCCACGCAGTAATGACCGGCGCGAAATCCTGCGCCTGTGCCTCGACCGGCAACACCTCAGCATCGGTTGCCCTGTATGCACATAGCTGCAATCTAAAATGCACGGTGTTTATCGGCTCAGGCAGAATCGCTTTCGGCAAACTAAGCCAGGCGATGGATTACGGCGCCCAGACTATCCAGATACTCGGCGATTTCGATGATTGTATGCGGCAGGTGCAGGACGTCTGCACGAAACTGGGACTCTATCTGCTCAATTCGCTAAATCCGTTTCGACTCGAAGGTCAGAAGACCATAATGTATCGCATCATCGAACAACTCGGCTGGGAGGTGCCTGACTGGATAATCGTGCCGGGCGGAAACCTCGGCAACTCCAGCGCCTTCGGCAAGGCGTTTTACGAATTGAAACATCTCGGCCTGATTGAAAAAATACCCCGAATGGCGATTATCAACGCAACCGGCGCCGCCACGCTGACTGATTTGGTCAATAATAAAAAGCTCACCTGGAACGGCGGCAGAGTCGACCAGAAAATCATCAGCGATTATTATGCTGATTTGACCGCTCACAGATTTTCGCCGCATACCTGCGCATCGGCGATAGAGATTTCCCGGCCGGTCAATCTGAAAAAATGCCTGCGGGCGATTGACGTCTGCAACGGCATCGTGCGGGCGGTAACCGACGCCGAGATTATCGATGCAAAAGCCATCATAGGCAAATACGGCCTTGGCTGCGAACCTGCTTCGGCGGCAACAATAGCGGGCCTCAAACACCTGCGGGCTGAAGGCATCATCGGTACTGATGAGCGCATTGCCTGCGTGCTGACAGGCCACCCTTTAAAAGACCCCAACATAACGGTCGCCTATCATAAGGAAAAACAAGGCCCGTTCAGCAACCCGCCCGTAGAAGCGCCGAACAATCTCGACGAGATAATCAGGCTGATAAAGTAAAATCACTTTATAAACAACCTTCGATATGGTATCATTGCAGCCTTACCATATTGTATCAGGTGGAAAAATCAACTTATTCAAGTCTGGAGAAACGATATGTTGGCCTCGGCAATCGGATTTTTCAAAAGTGCGATAACGGAACAGATATTGCAGGACCCCGTCTGGGCGACCGTGGCTCTGATTGGACAGGTGATATTCGGCGGACGATTTGTTCTGCAATGGATAGTCAGTGAATACAAAAAAAAGTCTCACGTGCCGACAGCGTTCTGGTTTATATCACTGCTCGGCAGCGTGATTTTGCTTTGCTATTCCGTCCACATAAAAAACCCGATTTTTATGCTCGGTTTTTCGCTTAATACGCTGATATACGTGCGGAACTTGCACCTGATTTACAGAGTTACCGGCAAAGGGAAGGTCTCCGCCATTGAAGAGCCGGAGGATTAGACCGGCAGGGAGGTCTTCGGATGAAACCAAAATGGCTTATAAGCAGTGCCGTATTGCTGCTGTCAGCGGTAACGGCTTCGTGGATGCTTCACAGCGAAACGCTTGACCCTCACGAATGTTTCGTTTCAATTACCGCCCGCGAAATGCTTCAAAGCGACGACTGGGTTATGCCCACCTGCAACGGCGAACTCCGCATAAATAAGACCCCGCTTTGCTACTGGCTTGTCGGCATCGCGGCAAAAGTAACCGGCAGAGTCGACGAATTTACCGCCCGGCTGCCGAGCGCAATATTCGCATTTCTTTCGGCAGCAGCCATTTTATACTTTGTTAACCAATGGCTCGGCTTCAGAACCGCTGTAATCTCCACCGCCGTCTGGGCGACGTCCCTATCCTATATCCGCTGCTCGCACAGCGCAAGGCCCGATATGGCAATGACGTTTTTTACGACGCTGTGCCTGCTGAGTTTCTATTCAGCGGCAACTGTCGTCACTCGCAGGCAGCAGATTGTGTATGCCCTTGTGTTCTGGATAAGTTTTGGTCTTGGAAACATCGCCAAAGGGCCTGCACCGATACCGCTGGTTTTGATTCCGCTGCTCTGCTATGTCGTTGTCTTTCGACAGTGGAAGCTGCCGACCAGACTGCTGCCTATTGCAGGGCCTATTATCTTTCTGCTTATTATGCTGCCTTGGCCGCTTGCTGTTGCCCGGCAGGTCCACTGGGATTTGAATATATGGAGGAGAGAATTTGTAGACCGTCTCTCCGGCGATTATGCAGCAGGTCGTTATGCCGTCTATTTTTATCTGCCAATGATGTTCAAATATGTGACCCCCTGGGTTATTTTCCTGCCGCTGGCGATAATCGCTCCCTTCAACAAGGCCTGGAACAACAGGCAGCGCCTGATGAAATTCCTGTGGCTATGGTTCGTTGCGGATTTAGTGTTCCTGACAATCGACGGCGGCAAACGCCAGCATTACATAGTGCCCTTAATGCCGGCGATGGCCATACTCATCGGCATTCTGCTTGAAGATATGGTTTTTGTGCAAAAAGCATACAGCCGGAATTTTGCGAAAAATATTTTGAAAAGCCATATCATCCCTATAACAGCAGCAATGCTCGGCGCCGCAATCTATCTCTCTGTTGCCAAACCGAATTTGTTAATTCCTCTGGTCGTGCTTAGCGCGGTCACAATAACGGCGGTTTTATTAATAACGCTGCTGTTTGCCGGAAAGAAGCCGGCCTCAGCCTGCCTGTCAATATTCATCGGTATCATTATCTGGTTTATGATTGCTTATTCCACCTTTACACCCCTGTTGGACCGCTACAAGCCTTTACGAGACTTCACCGAAAAGCTTGCCCGCATAGTCCCGCAATCTGAAAAACTCGTGGCTTGCAGGAGCGTATCCAGCACATTCGTGCAGTATTTCGGAAGGGTTGTGCCGGAAATAAAGGACGAACCGGCGTTGTACAATCATTATGAACAGGGTGACTGGGTTGTCGGCATCTCAAGCTATATGGACGAGCTGGTTCAAGACAGCCGCTTCAGACAAGTTTATTATTGGGAAAGAGTCCGGCATCAGGAAAAAAAGTATCCCGGCGGAGCGCTGTTTCACAAATCGACACCACTCATACAATAGGAAAAAGATGGTCTGTAAGGCGGGCTATTTTGCCAAATCCCTGATAAATTTTACTTCGGCTTCGGTCAATTTGCGGTCATCAATGATTTTCTCAACCACTTTAGTGGTCTCTTCAACGCTGCACCCCTGACCTTTTTCCAGCCAGACCGCTGCCAGCATCGCAACCCTTTTGTCGTCGCTGCTTCCGTGCAGCAGCACCGGCAAATTGTTCTTGTCGGCCATTATCGAAAGGAATTCATCCTGCATCTGCTTATTGGGAAAATAGTCCTTCTTTTCGAGGGGCATTTCGATATAGTTGACCTCATTGTTTTTGGCCCAGATTATTTCCTCGCTGTACCAGTTTTGCTCCCGGTGCTCCGAAACAGGGCGTGTATTTACTATTGTAGCCAGGTGGTATCGGTAACGCAGACGCGTATAATCCATTCCGCGAGGCTGACCGCTTGTGTAAAGCACACCAGGCTTTACAATTTGAAAATCCTGGATGTGAAAATGCCTGACTAATAGTATTACCGCTGTTGCAGTCACCAAAATAACCGCAAAACCATACAGTGGGTGTTTTCTCTTTCTCATTTCTTTTTAATCTGCTGGCAGAAATTTCCTGCGATGCACTTTACGCACCGAGTATATTTTTTTGTTTGTTGACTCAAAATAAACCCTGCTTATCAGTTCGCCTATCAAACCGGTGGCGACAAAAATCGAGCCGACCAGCAGCAATACAGCCGACAGCCCCGCCAGCGGGCCGTGCGCAACCAGAATCGGTACGTTATACGCGAATTTGTCGTAAAGTATATACGCGCTCATAAGCAGCGCTGCAACAATGCAGTACAAAGCCGCTCTGCCGAAAAAATGCAAAGGTCTCGTTATATACCCCAGCAGAAATCGCAGCGTTATCAAGTCAAAGACGACCCTGAACGTCCTCGATATTCCGTAGTTGCTCTCACCCCTGGGTCGTACGATGTTCTGGATTGGTATTTCAATGATTCTGGCCCCGCTGTGGGAAAGCAGCGCGGGTATAAACCTGTGCATCTCCCCGTAAAGATGCAGGTCTTCAATTATTTCGCGTCTGTACGCCTTGAATGTGGTGCCGAAATCGTGAATTTCCACGCCGCTTATCTTCGAGGCAAACCAGTTGGCGACTCTCGAAGGAATCTTTCTCAGCACCAGGTTATCGACCCTGTTCTTGCGCCAGCCGCTGACGACATCGTAGCCCGCATTGATTTTTTCGATAAAGTTCGGGATTTCCTCCGGCGAGTGCTGCAGGTCACCGTCCATTGATATGATTATTTGTCCTGCTGCGATATCGAAGCCGGCAGCCAGAGCGGCGGTCTGGCCAAAATTGCGCCTAAGCTCAACCACTATCACCTTGCCGTCCCTGCCGGTAATCTCCTTCAGCATCTCCAGGGTATTATCGCTGCTGCCGTCATCGACAAAGACCAGCTCGTAATACAGGCCGGTTTCGTTCATTATTTTGGTCAGCCTGCTGTAAAGCTCGTTGACCGCTGGTGCTTCATTGTAAAGCGGCACCACCACCGAGCAATCAACGCCGTTCCGACGCTCATATTTGACCATAGTGCACTAATTTTATTCCTGCATCCCTGATATATTGTCTTGTCTTTTCGCTGCAAAGAGCATCCAGCTCAACCCTTCGCTGCCGGACTAATCTGGTCCTGACGTTCTCCAGACCTTCGGTAAATCCCGGATGAGTCATTATTTCTGTAACCGCCGCTGAATTATACAGCGCAACGGTCCTGAAAAAGCTTACATCTATTTTACCCGTATGTGCAACGCCGAGAAACACATCATTTTTTAAAAAATCCGAATTTTGCAGGCGGTTTATCCGGGCCATTGTGCGGACCAGCCTTGCCCTTTCTCTTCCGCCTTCGCTCAGCAGCGGCCAGGGCATCCCCGAAACCTCTTTTGGCTCGAACGGCCAGCGTATCGCAGCGATTCCAAACCGCTTCGCCAGCCCGCAGACTATCGGGTAAATGGCCGGAAAACTGTGAATGTGCTTGTGCGAATCAAGATGTGTCGGCTTTATACCCCAGTCAATCATCCATTGTACCTGTGCAGCCAGCTCGGTTTTTATGGCTTTTCTGAATTTGGGGGACACCAGCGAGAGAAGAGACAGTTTCCCCGTCGAATGGCCAAACTGCCCGTCAGCGTTCAGCAGCGGTCGAACATCGTCTGCTTTCGATAGCGGCTGACCTTCGGTCAGATTAAGATGAACACCCACGCCGAGGCTCGGCAGTTGTTTGGCAGTCTGGGCCGCCTCTTCGGCAGCAGGCATATTGGCCATTATGGTAGCGCTGGTCAGCACGCCGCCGGTGTGCGCCTGAACTACCGCCCTGTTTACTCCCTCGCACAGGCCGAAGTCGTCTGCGTTTATTATGATTTGCCGCTCCATCGCCGACAAGTCTAACCGCCGCCGGCAACACCGTCAATCCCCGCCAAAGCAGAAATCTATTTACGGAATACGACGTCCGATATACGATATGCGGAACTGAAAAATAATCGGTCGGCTTGAGTCGGTAATCAATGAAAAATTTGCACAACTGGAATTTGTCTGTCGCTGAAGCAATAGCCTTGCAGAAACGTCTTGCAGGCAAGGTGCGGCTGACCCCTGTGAGAAAAACGCCGAAATTAGTCGCCGGCCTGGATTGCGCCTTCAGCAAAAATGGCCGCGAGATTATCGCCGTTGTTATTGTCTTGAAACTACCGGTATTTGGCACGTGGCACGGGCTTCCAGCCCGTGAAAACACGGCCAAGCCTGCCCTGAGCGAAGTTGAAGGGATGGTCGTGCCACCAGGAATCCATTTTGAAATTATCGAAACCGCAACAGTTGTCCAAAAAGTTAATTTTCCTTATATTCCCGGCCTGCTTTCGTTTCGCGAAGCACCGGCCTGCATCGCCGCCGTTGAAAAACTTAAACTATCGCCGGATGTTTTTATCATTGATGGCCAGGGTATTGCTCATCCCCGCCGATTAGGTATCGCTTCTCATCTGGGCCTGTTTTTCGACAAGCCCACTATCGGCTGCGCAAAAAGCCGACTCATTGGCGCTTTTGAAGAACCGCCTCTCCAAAAAGGTTCATACAGCTTATTAAAAATTACAAATCACGAACCACTAACCACTAATCACGAAATCATCGGTGCAGTGGTCAGAACCCGCACAAACGTCAACCCGGTCTTTGTCTCTGTCGGCAACAAATGCACACTGGATGATGCAATTAGAATCGTCCTTGCCTGCACGACCAAATACCGCATCCCCGAACCAACGAGACTTGCACATCAGTTGGTAAGTAAATATGTCGTGCGTGGTGCGTAGAGCATATTGCGTATAACATTTTGTCATTGCGACCCCGCACCAATTGCCGGTTATATGGTATTTTTCCTGAATATACTACCGCCTGACAAATTGTTCAATTGGTGCGGGGGCAGCAATCTCAAAGACAAAAAAGGCTGCGAATCGCAACATAATCGAAACTCGCAGCCTAATCCAAAACTTTTTATCTTTTCTTTATGCTCTGTGTTTTCTCAGCATTAAACCGCCTAAACCAAGTAGCAACAATGTAGTAGGTTCAGGAACAACATTAACTCTAACGGCTGCCATCGCCATGTCCCAAACTGGGTACGGGGGTCCATCAGGTGTCCACATTTCAACAGGAGCATGCCCATAAGTAATCGCATTTTCAAAAGTGCTTCCAGGATGCAGTGCAATCGCGAGTCCGGTGTCCCAATTGGCAGAATACGCAGGATGGGTTGCGGACATAAGCTGGTCATAATTGTAGACACCAGCCATTGCTACCGCCACATAGTATGTTCCGTTCACAGTGGGTGCAGTAACATCAACATTAACGGTGTGGACTGTATAGCCTGTATCTACCCAAGAATTGATTCCCCAATAAGAAGTTTGAGGGGTTTCCCAAGTAGTGGTCGCAGCTAAGGGAGTTATAGCAGAATGTGGATGGTCATTTTGAACACCGACTTCGAAACTACCAGTTAGTGACTGACCTTGGTCTACTGTGACCTCTGGGTAAGAACTACTTATAGTTCCCCCGTTCAATACCCCGTCCAGAACTATAATGGAGTCCGTTGCAAAACTAAGACGTGCTGTACAGATGAGCAAGAAATAAATTGCAAGCATACCTATTGATCTTTTCATGGTTTTCTCCTCTTCAAAAAACTGTTTGTTGTTTTTGGCGTATGTAATTCACGCCAACACAATGTTTGCCGTCTTAGATTGAGCTAATAGAATTGCATATTCTTTCCTCCTAAAAAACCGTTCTTTATTTCAAACCTTCTTCGGTAAAGGTTATTTTTCAGCTAATTCTTTTGCGGCGCAATAAAAAAGGGCACCGCCAAATCATGTTCAACCGAGGTCCAGCAAGACCTGTAAGGAACACGCAAGCGATGCCCCATTTTGGGGCACCGACTCTGTGCGTTTCCTTACTTCGAAATTTGCTGGTTTCGGTTGAAACGTCCAAAAATTCAGTGCAAAAAGCTATTTACTTTTCAAATTTCCAAAGATAGCCCGACCTTTAATGCCCTATAATAACAGAAAACCAAAGACAAAACAAGTAAAAAAAGACAAAAAACCGGATTTCAGCCCTGCTCAAGCTGGTGAACTTGTCGAACTCTTCTGAATTTATTTTATTTCCTATACGCTATCCGCTATACGCTAACTCATTCCCACTTATGCTTCTTGACGGCGGCGAGGATTTTTTCTGCGCATTCCATAGCGGCCAGGCCTTCTTCGGCGGTGACCTCCGGCTTAAGCGTTTTGTCGGCAACGGCACGCAGAAAGGCCTCCTGCTCAAGCTTTAAGGGCTCTTTGTCGTCTATTTCGAGATTTTCAATGTGCAGCAAATCAGGCCAGTTGACGGTCATAAAATTAAAGTCCCCGGCCTCTTTATGTTCTCTTATCCACTTGACAAGGTCGATATTGGGGGCTGCCTTGATTATAATCCCGGTTTTTTTGAGGTAGTCTATGCTCAGGTATGCCTGCCTGCTGAATACCCGCACCTTTCTTTCGGTCTTCAGGGCAAGTCTCGAAGCGGTGATGTTTGCGATGCAGCCGTTCTCGAAAATAATCCTGGCGTTGCAGATGTCCTCTTTTTCGTCGATGACACTAACGCCGACCGCGTCGATTTTCTTGATTTTGCTCTCAGCCAGCGAAAGCACAATGTCTATATCGTGAATCATTACGTCCATTACAACGCCGATGTCGGTCGAGCGGAACGGGTATGGGCTGATGCGCTGTGCCTCGATGAATTTCGGCTCGATATCGAGCCGTTTCATTGCCTGCACCGCCGGGTTGCATCTTTCTGAATGTCCCACCGCTACGACTGTGTCATATTTTTTAGCCAGCGCCACGATTTTTTTGCCTTCTTTGACATTGGCGGCTAACGGCTTTTCTATCATTACCGGAATCTTATTGCTGATAAACAACTCGGCAAGTGCCAGGTGATGCACCGTCGGAGTCGCTATCGTTACCGCATCGACCTTACCCAGTATGTTTTTGCAGTCGGTGAATGCTGCACAGTTATATTGTTTCGCCAGGGCTTCCGCTTTTTGGGCATCTATATCGACCACCGCTACAAAATCACACTGTGGCAACTGGCTGTAGACCTTGGCGTGAATCGCCCCCATCTTGCCGGCCCCTACAACCGCCGTGCGTATCTTGTCCATAATATTCTTTCTTTATGCACTTATGCTCTTTTTAATGCCTTAACGTCTCAAGGTATCTGCCGAAACGGTGTTCGCTGCTTCTTATTATGGCGTCAATTATGGCCTGGACATTTTCATCAAGCCCGCCTTTCGCCGACAAAGCCTTTGCGTTTTCCAGCAGGGGATGGGCGCTGCTGCGATAGAGTTTTTTGTATGCGCCCATTACGGCTTTTTGCTGCTGCTCATCCAGGCCCGCCCGCATCAGGCCTCGCTTGTTGACACCGCGAATCTTCGGCGGATAATGCCCGCTTACAATCAGGAACGGCGGAATGTCGTGATTGATACCGGCCAGTCCCGCAGCGTAGCTCCATTTGCCGATAATTGTGAACTGATGTATTAAAACCATCCCGCTCAGCCACACACCCGTCTCAACTTTGCAATGTCCGCTCAACTGGGTATAATTACTTAAAACGGTCTTATCTTCGATTATGCAGTCGTGACCTATATGCACGCCTATCATAAGCAGATTGCCGTTTCCAATCCTGGTGGCTTCCTTGGGATAAATGCTGGGGTGGATTGTAACCTGCTCGCGAATGGTATTGTTATCGCCTATTACGAGGCCGCCGAGCACAGCGTCCGGCTTCAAACCGAGTATCTGGGGTCTGCCCCCAATCGCACAGTTATAAAAGAGCTTGTTGTTCTCGCCGATTTTCACGTTCGGGCCGATTACCACATTGGCCAGCAGCATTGTGCCGGCGCCGATTGATGTGCCGTCCTCGATAACGCAATTAGGCCCGATGATTACCCCGTCAGCCAACCGCACATTTTTACCTATTACCGCACTGGGATGTATATTATTCATAATCCTATATCTTATTATCATCCACGAGTATAAATCTTATTAGCGCTTCAGCGACTACCGTGTCGTTTACAGTCGCCTTGCACTTACATTCCCCTATTCTTTGCCTTGCCTTTACCGCCTCGGCAGTCAGGACAAGCTGGTCGCCGGGGACCACCGCCTTGCGCAGTTTCACGCCGTCCATAGAGAAAAGCATCGCTAATTTGCCGGTGTGTTCCAGCGTCTGGGCAAACAACAGGCCCGAGACCTGTGCCATAGCCTCGACGACAAGAACTCCCGGCATAACAGGCGTGCCTGGGAAATGACCCTGGAAAAAATGCTCGTTGATGCTTACGTTTTTTATTGCCTTTATCCGCTTGTCGCCTTCAATCTCGACGACCCTGTCCACCAGCAGAAACGGGTATCTGTGCGGCAGAATCCTTGTAATCTGCCGGATGTCCAGAACTGCATCCGTCCCCGACTTCTGCACCCGTTCCTGTCGTTCAGCCGCTTCGTATAACTTCTTTGCAAGCTGCTGGTTCAGCGAATGCCCGCTTTTATATGCAACTATCCTGCCCTTCAGGGCCCTTCCTATCAGTGCAAGGTCGCCGACCAAATCGACAATCTTGTGCCTTACGCACTCGTTGGGAAATCTGTAGCTGTTCTTGATGGGGCCGTCAGAATCGATGACCAGGATGTCGCGGGGACCGAGATGCGTCCCTATCCCGTGGGCCTGAAACTGCTTCGCCTCGACCTCCAGCAGAAAAGTCCTGGCGGGGGCGAGATTTTTCTCAAAAACATCCGGTGTAATCCGGCAGCTATAAACCTGCCTTCCTATCCCGGTATGTCCCCCGTAATCTAGGTCATAAGTAATATTCAGCTCCTTGTTGCTGTCCGGCAGGGCATATATCGACGCATCACCGGCAACAAGGCTGATTGGCTCAGTGATGACAAACTCTTTTCTCTCCGCCTGCTGCTCCACCGGTTCAGCATTCTTGAGAATTCTAAAGTACTCGGCGCTGCTGCTATCCGGTGCCGGCAGCTCAGGGCCTTCAATCTCTATGGTTAGATTATCTATCTCCAGCGCACTTACCGGCGCAAGACAGTGTTCGATTGTCTCTATGCTGACAGAGCCTTTCTTGAGCGTTGTGCGACGGCTTCGCTCCGCAAGATTAGGTACAGTAGCGCTAATCCTGACCGGCTCAGGCGTATCTGTCCGGACAAATACTATTCCGGCATCAGGCGGCGCAGGCCGGAATATAACCTTCGCCTCCGCTCCGCCGAACAGGCCTTTGCCGCTTATCCGGCATTCATTTTTTATCGTCTTCTGCAGCTTCAAGCCTTTCTACCCTCGTAATCAACTGCCTTAACTGCTCAGCCAGTTTCGGCAGACGCCTGGTCATACCGATTATACGTATCGCCTCGATTTTCTCTGTTGCCGGGCTGCCGAACATTTGTTGTCCCGCTGCCACATCGTGAAAAGCGACCGACCGGGCGCCAATCATTGCACCATTGCCGACCTCTACGTGGTCTGATACACCGGCCGCTCCGCCAAGCACAACACCGTCACCGAGCCTGCTACTGCCGCCAATACCTGCCTGTCCGGCTATCAGGCAGCACTTGCCGATTATCACGTTATGTGCAATCTGCACTAAATTATCTATCTTCGTCCCTGCCCCGATTATCGTATTATCAAACTTTGCCCTGTCAACGCAGCAGTTTGCCCCTATCTCAACAAAATCCTCTATTATCACTCCGCCGTTATGCGGTATGAGTCTGTGGGCTCCGTCGATAAATCGATACCCAAAACCCGTTGAGCCGATTGTGCTGTTGGCCTGAATAATCACATTATTGCCGATTATACAGTTATGATAAACAACAACATTGCTGTCGAACCGGCAGTTTTTCCCGACCTTTGAATTCTGGCCTATTTTGCACCCGCCGACGATAACGGTATTTTCACCGATTTGAACGCTATCGTCTATTATTACATACGCACCGATGGCAGCGCCTTTGGCAATCTTCACATTCTGTCCGATTTTTGCAGTCGGGTCTATACCCTCCGGCACAGCCTTTAGTTGCGGCGCAAATATATTCAAAGCCTCTATCAGGGCGGCGTTGACATCCCCGACTATCAACTGCGGCTTTTTCAGACCTTCTATAGGTTTGGCGGTGATGACTGCTGCCGCACCCGACTTTTCAAGTTTCAGTATATGGCGGGCATCTGTTACGAAAGTAATCGCATTTTCTCCCGCCGTTTCTATTGCTCCCACAGTGGCTATCCGACGTTTTTTTTCATCTCTGTCCGCCGAAACCAGCTTGCCCCCAATCCGCTCTGCCAATTGTTCTATTGTCAACTCCATAAGCAATTAAATCTCAAAAATCAGTGCAGGATGATTTTAATTTTTCGCCTTGCGTTTCGCACTGTCCTCAGCATCAAGTTTGGCTATCACATCATCGGTAATATCCAGGCAGTTGCCGCTGTAAAGCAGCTTAAACGTCCTGATGGTCAGCATAAGCTCGTTGGCGCTCGACGCAGGAAAACTGACTTCGTCTTTTTCAAACACCAAATCCAGCTCTTTTTGTTTTGCAACCTCTGATGTTTTTTCCAGGGCATCTTTAAAAAAGGTTTCAGTCCATCTCTGGTCTTTCAGACCCATCTGCTGATTGTTGAACTCCCGCTGGGCCTCAAGTTTTGCCTGCTTTTCCAGTATACCTTTAACCATTGCCAAATGGTCGTTGCTGCCGGCCTTTAACGTCTTAAGACCGGCCTTTTCTGCATCGATTTCCTTGGACAGTTTCTCCATCTCTGCAGAAAGTTTTTCCTGTTCAGCCAGCGCCTCTTCCTTATATTTGGCGTTTCTCTTGCATTCCTCGAAGATTCTCCGAATGCTGACCACACCGATTTTCAAAGCTGGTTTCTCCGCCTTAGGCTCCGCACGGCTATATTCATACCCCGCAAGCAGAATCGCAACACACATCAGGCAACTTAAAACCGCAACTTTTGTCCTCATAAATATTCCTTTCAATTAAAACAATCGACCAGCCGAGAAGCTGAAGACCTGAGTTTCATCATCTTCGCCCTTCATTACCGGCACGGCAAATTCAAATCTTATCGGCACAGGCCCGAACCAGTGCGGCAGCATTATCTGCACGCCCGTTCCTATTGCGACCCGGTAATTGCCCGAGTCGATGGTGCCGCTGTCGATAAAAAACAGACTGGAGAGACTCTCGCCCACCATAGGCACTGTTACCTCGGCATTTGCCAGGAATATCCAGTCGCTGCCTATCGGGTCTTTTTTCTTTGCGCTGGTTATGGGAACACCGCCAACAGTTGTTGGGTATCCCCTCGTACTTACACCTCTATACCCAAAACCCCTGATGCTCGTCGAGCCGCCGGCGTAAAACTTCTCGAAAGGTGGTGCATCGCCCACTGTTGTAGCGGCATAAAGCCTCGTCAATAGAACGGTCTTTCGCTCTGCCAAATCCTCGTAAAGCGTATGATACTGCCTGTAAGTCCCGCTTAATATCCCAAACGTGAATTCGCCGCCCACCTGTTCATAGCTGGCGTCATAACTTTTTCCTGTGCTTGGCGTGAATCTGCTGTCGGTCAGGTCCCTTCCGATGCCGAACCGGACGCCCGCAAGACCGTTGCTGCCTTCAACGTCCTTTATTTCCTTTGGGGCGTCGTCTTCAACGCTGGCGACTGTAACATCCTCCACTCTAAACCCGATGCCCCTGTGCCAGCGGTCCCTGTATCGCTTCTCGAATCCCACATATCCTTTCAGCCTTTCTTCATTGTAGCTTTCCCTTTCTCTCTCATAGCTTGAGCCGACTACATCGAGCGTTATAGGCTTATCCTGGAAATAGGGGTCGCTGAAACTGACCGAGTATTCGCTGACTTGCGTTCCGGGCTGCAAAGCGATTCTGAACGTTTGCCCCGCACCCTTATACGCCTGGCCGGTTACGAATTCCTCGAAATCTTTCGGCTTGTTCTTAATGTCGAAATTTCTCTGCTCGAAAACAAGCTGCCCTATAATGCCGCTGTCACTGGCCACACCTGCGCCGAGCATTATCATTCCCGTCTGGCCCTCGGTAACATTTACCTGTGCGTCCCTCTGGCCCGGCTTCTGGCCTGCCGGCGTGATAGTTACCGATTCCATCACCGTAGTGGTTTTCACGGTCTTTTCCAGTTCGCCGCTGCCGTCCCCTCGCGCCATATCGGCGTTATACAGGCTGCCGGGCAGAAAATCATATTCGTCCAGCACACGCCGAACGACCCTGTCCTGCGTCTGCTCGTTGCCGGTTATATTTATCTGCCCTATCCGGAACTGCTCGCCTTCAGTTATTTCAAACCCGACATTGACCGTATTGCCGGATGCAAATTCCCGCTTGCGCTCCACCTTCGCATCGATATAACCTTCTTCCCGGTAAAGTTTGAGTATACGCTTGACATCCGAATCAGCCTTTTGCTCGCTGTAAACCTGCCCCTTCTCTAATCTCATTTTCGACCGGATATGCTTTTCATCGAAGCGTTTGTTGCCGGAAATAGCGACCTTTTCAACGGTATAAACCGGGCCTTCGTTGATTACAAAGGTGATGCGGGCCTTGCTCTTATCTGCGATGAACGCTTCCTTTGTCGTTACATCAGCATTAAGATAACCTCTTTCATAATAGGCAATCTGAATCTTTGCAACGTCTTCCGCAATCTCATCCTTATTGTAATACTTCTGGAAGATGAGAAATTTTTTCGTCTTGGTTTTCACAACAGCCTTAAGCTCCCCTGTCTTCAATGCCTTATTACCGCTGAATTTCACCGATGTTATTTTTACTCTCGGCCCTTCTACAATTGTGTAAGCCGCCTTGCCGAGCGGTATCTGCCCATTATCGAGCGTAACCTCCGCAAAGCTGTATCCTTCTTTATTATAAAACTCGACCAGCGTCTTTCTGCCCGACTCTGCCACGACCGCATCGAGGTAATCCCCAATCTTGAAATCCAGCTTCTTTTTCAGCGTGTCTGATTTATATTCGTGGTTGCCGGTAAAGGTGATTGCCCTGACTAAATTTTTCTCGACCACGACAAACGTCAGTTGTATCTTGCCGTCGACAACAGCGGTGTTGTAATAACTGTACTCAACGCCCGACAGACTCGCTATGCGTTTCGCATCTTCAGCAGCCGTATTGGGGTCTAATGTCTCGCCGACCCTGCTGCGGACCTTGGCAAGTGTATCCACGTTTTTTACATTGATGTTGCCTTTGGTCTTAATACTGCCTATGACGCCGCCGGCTCCCGCCTGCTCCGCCTCTTTTGCCGTCCCCACATCGCCAACTGCCAAAGACGCAATCGACATAAAGGCAACGGCTAAAAACGCAAAAAATAAATTTTTGAATTTTGAATTGTGGTTTTTAGCTTTTCGTTTTTCGTTTTTAGCTTCTTTCATTTTCTTCTCCTAAAAAGGCTCTTCCGCAAACGAGGCGTTTTCAAACCGCGTAACTTTTTCCCTGAATATAAGCTTTACACTGCCTGTCGGCCCGTTACGCTGCTTGGCTATTATCACCTCTGCGCTGTTGTCCCCCTGGTAGCCCTCCTCCCCCTTGTGATAACAATCTTCACGGTGCAGCAGCATCACCACATCAGCATCCTGCTCGATACTGCCGCTTTCCCGCAAATCGCTCATCCTCGGCCTGTGGTCTTCTCTGCTCTCCGACGCACGATTAAGCTGGCTCAAAACAACAACCGGAACGTTAAGCTCCCGCGCCAGCGCCTTCAGATATCTCGAGATTTCAGTTATCTCCTGCTGGCGCGATTCAGTCCACCTGGCCCCCGAACTCATCAATTGCAGGTAATCAATCATGATACATCGTATATCGTACCGACTTTTGAGCCTTCTTGCCTTGCTCCGAAATGCTAAGGGAGTCAACAATGAAGTGTCATCAATATATATCGGTGCCTCCGAAAAAAAACCGCACGCCTCAACAAGCTTTTGATAATGTTCAGTGGTAAGCATCCCCTTTCTTACTAACTGGGAATCTATTTGGCTTTTGCTGCACAGGAATCTTTCTGCCAGTTGTTGACTGCTCATCTCCATCGAAAATATTGCAACCGGAATCTTTTCTACCACGCCGAGGTGTTCAGCGATATTAAGCGCAAGACTGGTCTTGCCCATACTCGGCCTGCCGGCGATGATTATCATTTCCCCATTCTGCAGGCCGCAGGTCAGCTCATCAAGCTCAAAATAACCGGTAGGCAGCCCTGTAACGTGCTTGCCCTCGCGCCTCTCTATAAGCTCATAAGCCCGGGTAACCAAATCTTTGAGTGGCGAGGCTGAACCACTTATCTTTTCATTTGTAACCGCAAATATTTTCCGTTCCGCTTCGTCCAATATTTGATTTATTTCACCGTTTTGGTTGTAAGCATCTCCTAATATCTCGCTGGCAGCAGCAATGACTTGCCGTAGCAGCAATTTGTCTTTGACTACCTCGGCATAATATATCACGTTCGCCGACGAAGGTACCGAGTCGATGATTTTTGCAAGGTATTCCACCCCGCCGATTTCAGCTAATTGTTTGCGCTTTTCGAGTTCATCGCGAAGCAGTACCGCATCCAGTCCCTCGCCTTTATTTTTCTCATAAAGCGCAACTATTGCATCAAACAATATTTGATGCTCGATTCGGTAAAAGGCCTCCGCCTTGAGCAGCTCCACCACCTCGCTGATGCACTGCGGGTCGATTATCATTGACCCCAGCACCGCCGCCTCTGCCGCCAGCGATTCGGGCATACTCCGTGCCGCAAGCTCAGGCACGCCGGGGACGCCTGCTGCGCCCGTTCCATCCCTTCTTTCCCTGGCTGTCCTTGTCGGCTGGTCCACTTCCTTATTCCCTGCCCGCCCGGCAACCCTATACCGCTCTGGTATGGGGCAAAACCGGCTTTATGGATTATCCGTCTTGACTTCGCTCTGTGCGGCTACGATAACAACGTTGACCGTGGCGGTCAGGTCATCGGCAAATTTAAGCGTAACCGGGTATGTTCCGACCTGCTTTATGTGTTCGGTCAGTTGCACAATCTCATCGGCAACCTCAAAACCCAGCTCTCGCAGGTTGGCCGCTATCTCGCCGGCAGAAACCGACCCGAACAGGTGCCCCTGCTCGTTCGCCTTCGATGCTATCACCGCCTCGGCGCCGTTCACCGCCGCCGCCGCCTTCTCAAGCCGTTTCCTCTCCATTATCCGCCGCTCCGCACGTTTGGCCTTTTCCTTGGCAATCGCCTTCAAATTAACTTCATTCGCTTCCTTTGCCAGCCCCTGCGGAAGCAGGTAATTCCTTGCATATCCCTCGCTGACCTCAACCACGTCACCAAGCCAGCCTAATTTCTTTACATCCTGGCACAACAATACCTTCATATTTCCATCTCCACAAAAACCGCCTTCTAACTTAAAACTAAAAACTTTTACACCGTGAACGGCAACAACGCCATATACCTGGCACGTTTAATTGCCCTTTTTACCTTCCGCTGGCAGCCGGCACAATTGCCGCTGCGCTTTCGCGAGTAAATCTTGCCCCGGTTGGTCAAAAGTCTCTGCAGTGTGTCAATGTCCTTGTAGTCGACATACTTCTCGCCCCGCCTGCAGAATCGGCATTGTGTCTGCTCGCGTGCAGCCGGTATCCCTGACCTTGTTCTTGTTCTGTTTCTATCTGTTTCCATTTTTATCTGCCTGCTATTCTCCAAAAAACAATAATCCGTTTATATCACTATATCCTCACCGTATTCTTAAAACGGTATATCATCTGCCTTGCCGCCGCCGGGGTTCTGCGGCTCGTCCTGGACAGGCGGCGAATCCGCTCCGCCGCCCTGTTCAGCCTGACCTGCATTTGCTCCTCCCGGCGCGCCGAGAAACTGAAAATTCTCTACCGTAACCCTGTGCTTGCTCCGCTTTGTGCCGTCCTGCGCCGTCCAGCTATCGAATGACAGCCTGCCTTCCACAAATAGAGGCCGCCCTTTCTTCAGGTATTTATTTATATTTTCAGCCGTCTTGCCGAACGCCCGGCAGTCCACGAAGCACACCTCCTCGCGCTCGCTGCCGTCTTGTCCCTTCCACCTGCGGTTCACCGCCAGCCCGAATTCAACCACCGCCGTCTGGCTCGGCAGATACGTCAACTGCGGGTCGCGGGTCAGGTTGCCCATCAGCAAAACCTTGTTAAAATTCGCCATACCTATCTCCAATCCTCACAATATGTTTAGCGGTCGCCGGCGAGGCGACCGCCGTGCTTCTAATATCTAAAGGTCTTTCGGTCCTTCAATCGCATCCACCACGCCGCCTGCCAAGTCATCCGGCTGCTCGCTTTTGGCTGCCTCCGGCTTTTCCGCTGTCGCGACGGCAGGTGTCATCTGCTGCTCCAAACGCATCGCCGGCGTAGCCTTTTCGATGTCCTGCTGCGTAATATGCTCTGCGTTAAGAACCAGCACTCGCATAATCCGCTCCGAGAGCCTGACGTCTCTTTCAATCTCCTGTATCTTGTCGCCGCCGGCCCTGAAGTAACAAAGGATATATGTTCCTCTGCTCCGGCCTCTGATGTTGTAGGCAAGTTTGCGCTCGTCCCACTTCCTCATCGAGACAATCTCTGCCTCAGCCCTTTCCAGTATGGTTCTGATGGTCTGATTGACCCCGTCCCAGTCCTGGGCCGCCAATGCAGGGTCGATGAGAAACATCGCTTCATATAATTTCCTGGCAACTGTCTTCAATCCTGTTACCTCCTAAAAAATTCCGTCATCTACTCTTTTTCAGGTTTTACGTTATAAACCTTCGTTAATTGTTATACCTGTTCATCGCGGCATCGATGCCTTCCTCAATCCAGCAAATCACAGCATCCTGCGACCTTTCAATCGCATCGGTAAGCAGCAGCTTTTCCTCCTTCGTAGGTCTGTCGAGCACAAAATCCACCGCTGAATCTTCACTGCACTGGCCGATGCCAATCCGCAGCCGGCAAAACTCATCTGTGCCGAGTTTTTCTATAATGTCCGCCAGTCCCTTATGGCCGCCCGCAGAACCCTTCTTCCGCAGCCGAATCCTGCCGGGCTCAAGAGCCATATCGTCGGCTATCACAAGCAGGTCGCTCGCCGGCGAAAGCTTATAAAAATTCGCTGCCGCCGCAACCGCCTGCCCGCTGTTATTCATAAACAGCCACGGCTTAAACAGTATTAACTTTTTATCCGAAAACTCACTTCGCCCGAAAACGGCGCCGAATCTCTTCTTCTTTACCTCTGTCTTCAGTCGCTCCGCCAGCAGGTCTATTGCCGCAAAACCAATGTTGTGTCTGGTGCCGACATACTCCTGACCCGGATTTCCCAGGCCGACAATCATCTTGATTTCACTCATATATGCTGTCTTCTGCTATTCCTTTGCTGCTGCTTCTTCACCTTCTCCCTCCTCAGGTTTCTTCTCAGTTATGATTTCAGGGGTAACCGGCGTTTCCACTTCAACCTCCTCAGTGGTCTTGACCTCGGCAACAACGCTGCACGTTACTATCAGAAGTGTCGGGTTGCTGACCAACTTGACTCCTTCAGGCAGCTTTATATCGCCGGCGTGTATTGTGTCCCCGATGCCCATCTCTTTTATCGAAACCACAATTATCCCCGGAATATCCGTTACCTTGCACTCAACCTCCAGGCTGTTTATGTGTGCGGATATGACGCCGCCTTCGGTGGCGCCCTTGGCCGGCCCTTTAAGCTCTATCGGGACCGCAATTTTGATTGTTTCGCTTACGTCAACCCTCATCAGGTCCAGATGAATAACGTCTTTGCACAAATAGTCGTACTGTATGTCCTTGATAATCATTTTCTCCGGCTTGTTGTCAACCTTGATGTCCAGAACTCTGCTGCCGTGGTGCAGCGCCTCCATCAGGCTGCAGCCATCCAGTGAAATGGCAACGGTTTCTTTCTTATGCCCGTATACCACGGCAGGTATCCGGCCTTCTCTGCGCAATTTCTCTGCATATTTTGAGCCGGTCTGTTCTCTGATTTGTGATTCCAAAAGTAAAGCCTTTTCCATATTTTTCTTCACCTCTTTAGTTTAATCTTTAACTTTTTATCCTATGCAGGATGCTCCTCGCATTACTGACTTCTGAACAAACTGCTGACAGATTCATTCCTGTGAATCCTCTTTATTGCCTCGCCAAGCATACCTGAAACGGTCAGCACCTTTACGCTCCCAAACTCCTCGGCTTTGTTGCCCAGTGGTATCGTGTCGGTAACTACCAGCTCGTCTATCGGCGAACTGTTAAGCCGTTCTATCGATTCCTTCGTGAAAACTCCGTGTGTGGCGCCG
>Ga0315294_10001631_pt1 | contig 24454 bp, 18 predicted proteins | sample YL17G13_40_MG_FD_203626 | JGI IMG/M metagenome (GOLD analysis project Ga0315294, IMG submission 203626) | Sediment microbial communities from Yellowstone Lake, YNP, Wyoming, USA - YL17G13_40 | ecosystem: Environmental > Aquatic > Freshwater > Lake > Sediment | place: USA: Wyoming | collected...
GGAAGCTCTTTCGGGCAACTTCTGCCGGTGTATCAGCCACTACCAGGTGCTAAAGGCCGTTATGGCAGCATCCAAAGAGGTGAGGTGAGCAAAATGGCCAACACGTACCGGTATATAGGCAAGGTGACGCCTCGAAAAGACGCCACAGAGATTGTTACGGGAGGAGCAAAATACCTTAACGATATCAAGTTTCCCGATTTGCTCTACGGAAAGGTGCTCCGAAGCCCTCATCCCCATGCGCTTATCAAGAGGATCGATAAGAGCAAGGCAGAGAGGCTTAAGGGGGTTAAAGCAGTGCTCACCTGGGAAGATGTCCCCGATTGGAAAGGGGGTACGCCCCGCTATACCCGCATCCTCGACCGGAAGGTCCGCTACGTTGGCGACGCCGTGGCGCTCGTTGCTGCCACAACTGAAGAGATCGCGAAAGAGGCCCTTCACCTGATAGATGTGGAATATGAGCTTTTACCTGCCGTCTTTGACATGGAAGAGGCCTTGAAGCCCGGCGCCCCTCAGTTGTATGAAGAGTTCTCCGGAAACATTGTAACCCCCGGCGTTCCCTTTTTCGGACCCAAGAGCCTGAAGGAAGTGGTCATGGGAGATGTGGAAAAGGGATTCAAAGAGGCTGATGCCATCACAGAAGGAACCTTTGGTTACGAGAACATACCGAACCCGCTGCCCCCTGAACCTCCAGGGGCAATAGCCTTATGGGAGGAACCGAACAAGGTGACTCTCCGGGTTTCAAATCAGGCTTCCTACATGGATAAGATCACCCTCTTCCATGTATTCAACAGGAAAGTCGAAGTGAGAACCATAGGGGGCCCATGCGGCGGCAGTTTCGGGTCAAAGTTTATGTCCTGGCAGGTTCAGTCCTATGCAGCGCTCTTGAGCAGGGCAACGGGCAAGCCTGTGAAGGTCGTCTTTACCAAGGAAGAACACATGGCGGCATTTACGTTACGGCCTGCATCACGTATGAAGGCCAGGGTGGGCATGAAGAGGGACGGAACCGTAACAGCGGTGTCAGGCACATGGCTTATCGACACCGGCTACTATTCCATGACCACACAGTCACAGGTTGCTGTTGGCTGCGGTGAGGTCCAGATCATGGTCCGGTGCCCCAACTGGGATCTCAAGCCTGTGATTGTCTGTACCAACCGAAATGCGTCAGGCATAGTGAGGGGCTTTGGTGGCCAGGAATTGAAGTGTACACTGATACCGCTTTTGAGCTTAGCCATGGAAAAACTGGACATCGACCCGTTTCAGTTTCTCAAAAAGAATTACGTCAAACCGGGTGACGGGTATTTCTGGCGGGATGGCATCTGGTATACCTACAGAGGTGTGGACTATACAAAGGCGATGGAGAAAGGCGCTGAGTCATTCGGCTGGAAAGAGAAGTGGAAGGGATGGTTGAAACCCACGGCTGTGGACGGCACAAAAAGAATAGGGGTGGGTGTTGGTGTGCATGGAAATGCCGATATCGGCGAAGACGCATCTGAAGCGTATGTGCGCCTTCACCCGGACGGGACAGCCATGCTCTTCTCCTGCGTAACAGAGCACGGGACAGGTCAGAGAAGCAACTTCGTCAAGATGGTCGCCGAGGTGCTGCAACTGCCCATGGAGAACGTCTCCGTAACACCCTCCGATTCACTGATCAACCCCTATGAGTTTGGCCCTGCGGGCTCCAGGGGAACCTATGCGATAGGAAGCGCTGTCATCACAGCGGCAGAGGATGCCAAGCGAAAGCTCTTCGAGCTTATTGCCCCCATGCTCCAGGCAGAACCTTATGACCTGGAGACCGTGGACGGGGTAATTTTCGTCAAGGGTAATCCGGAAAAGAGGTTACCCTGGAAAGCAATGAGTATTGACCGCACGATCACTGGCTACGGACGGTTTGAGCCTGATTATACACTGACTAACTGTATGATGACCTTCGTAGAGGTAGAGGTCGATACGGAAACCGGGAACGTAACCTTGCTGCGTGTTGTCAATGCGACAGATGTAGGTCAGATCATAGATCCTCCTGGCCTCGAAGGCCAGCTCAACGGGTGTCTCGGGTCCGCGGGCATTGACAGCGCCCTCTTTGAGGAAACAATCCTTGACCGTTCCACAGGACATATACTCAATGCCAACCTGGTCGATTATAAGTGGCGTACCTTTTCTGAGCTTCCGACAATTGACAATGTGGTCCTCGAAACACCTTTCCCCAGCCACCGCTTCCATGCCGTAGGGGTTGGCGAGGTGACTACATCACCAGGCCCCTCGGCCGTGCTCATGGCCGTTTCGAATGCCCTAAGCACCTGGCTCCACGACTACCCTCTGACCCCGGATAAGGTCTTAAGAGCCTTAGGCAAGATAGGGGATACGGGAAAGGGAGCTGCGAGATGAAACCTTTCACCCACCATAATGCACGATCGATCGATGAAGCGATCACACTCCTCACGAAATACAAAGGGAAGGCAAAGCTCAACGCAGGAGGCACTGAGCTCTTAGGCGTCTTAAAAGAAAGGAGCCTCCCTGACTACCCCAAAGCGATCATCAACATAAAGACCATCACTGGTCTGGACTACATCAAAGAGGATGAAACAGGGCTTAAGATAGGCGCTCTTACCAAGTTAGCGGAAGTAGCCAATTCGTCAACGGTCAAGGAGAAATACAAGGTTCTTTCAGAGGCGGCTAAATCTGTGGCCACTCCGCTAATCCGGAACATGGGCACCATAGGTGGAAACCTGGCCCAGGATGTGCGCTGCTGGTATTATAGGTATCCACACCAGATCGGCGGACCTATCATGTGCCTGCGCAAGGGTGGAAAGATCTGCAACGCCCTGACCGGGGATAATCGGTATCATTCCATATTCGGTGCCGCCAGTGTCGCTGTTTATCCCTGTTCTTCAAATTGCCCGGCTCATATGAATATACCCTCCTATCTGAGCAGGGTCAGAAACGGCGATCTCATGGAAGCGGCACGGATATTACTGGACTTCAATCCAATCCCAGCCATAACCGGCCGGGTATGCCCCACTTTCTGCGAGCCGGAGTGTAGTCGGAGCGAATGCGATGAACCGGTAGCAATAAGGTGTATCGAGCGATCTTTGGGTGATTCCATCCTGGAAAGGATGACCGGATTCTTCACGCCGCCGGAGACCGAGTCCGGCAGAAGCATCGCCATCATTGGTTCCGGGCCGGCGGGGTTGGCTGCGGCCTATTACCTCAGGAGGTCCGGCCACCTGGTCACCATATTTGAAAAGCTGCCAGAACCGGGTGGCATGCTTCTCTACAGCATACCGCCGTATCGTTTGCCAAAGGATGTGGTTAGAAAGCAGATTCAAGCACTGGAAGGTATGGGGATCAAGTTTGAGGTTGGAGTCAATGCAGGCAAGGATGTTACTGTCGCCGAACTTATAGACCGCTTCGATGCGGTCTTTCTGGCCAGCGGAGCTTGGAAAGAGAAGCCGCTGGGAATAAAGGGGGAGCAAGTCGCCCTATCCGGCCTGGAGTTCTTGAACAGGGCAAATACCGGTGCCAGAAATATACCGGGGAGAAAGGTGGCGGTTATCGGCGGCGGCAATGTGGCCATGGATGTCGCCCGGACATTGCTAAGGCTGGGTGCTGAGCCAGTGGTGATATACCGGCGTAGTCAAGACGAGATGCCGGCATTTAGGGATCAGGTGGAAAAGGCCGAGGAGGAAGGGATCGAATTTGAGTTCCTTACGCTGCCAACAGAGGCGTCGGAGGCTAACGGCAAGATAACGCTTAAGTGCGTGCGAATGCAACTTGGCTCCCCGGATGCGTCGGGCCGGCCGCAGCCCGTACCGATACCGGGCTCAGACTTCAACGCTACCTTCGACGCTGTAATCAAAGCGATTGGTGAAGAGCCGGATACATCACTTCTCCCTGCCGAGTTTCGGCAGAAAGCACGTAAAGCAGGACCTTCAGCCCATCTGCTGGGCAAAAACCTCTTTACCGGAGGCGACTTTATGACCGGCCCCTCAACTGTTGTCCAGGCGGTAGCCTCGGGCAGGGAGGCGGCTATCCTTATAGAGCTATTGTTTAAAGGTGGCCAACCATCCGCTAAGGAAGGCCGGAAAGAACCGGACTTCAGTAGTCCCTCTATCGAGGCAGCACCCCGGGTCCGGATTCCCGAGTTACCGGTATCCGAGCGCGTCAAGAGCATAGATGTTGAAGATACACCGGGCCTCAGTTTAAGCGAAATCGAAACGGAGGCAAGCCGATGTTTCAATTGCGGATGCTTAGCAGTCAGCCCCTCCGATATCGGCATGGTACTGATAGCTTTAGACGCAAACATCGTTACTACAAAGAGGACTCTTGACGCTCAGAGTTTCTTCACTGCCAACGCAAAGGAGTCAACGGTGCTTGACTCGGATGAGCTGGTAACCGAGATTCAGATTCCGAAGCCACCGGATGGGGCCCGGCAGAACTACCTGAAATTCACCTTAAGGAAGCCTGTCGATTTTGCCATCGTGAGCGTTGCATCGGTCATCACCGTCGAAAGAGGGGTGTGCGTGGATGCGCGTATTGCCCTCGGGGGAGTCGCGCCCACGCCTATGCGGGCAACCGCTGCTGAGGAAGTGCTTAAGGGAAAGCCCATAAATGAGGCAGCAGCCACCGAAGCAGCAAAAGCAGCAGTGGCAGATGCAAAACCCCTCAGCATGAATGCTTACAAAGTCGAAATCACCAAGACCCTTGTCAAGAGAGTACTCTTTCCGTGATGAGGTAAATAACTTGTAAGGAGTTCATGGACTGGGGTAAAATTAAAGGCGGGGGTCTTTTGGGGCATCGGAAATATGGCATTTTTGTCTCCCCGGATTCAAACTTATTACCAATGCCTACCCCACAAACTTGTCTTCGCTCAGCCATCGATCAGTAAAGTGTATAGTGTAGCTTTGACCTCGATTTCCCCTCCCCCTTGTTCAGGCTGGGTGGTTACCAACCCGCCCTATGGGGTACGGTTGAGGAAAACGAACGACTTGCGAAATTTATATGCGCAACTTGGCAAAGTCCTCCGTACCAAATGCTCCGGCTGGCATGTAACCATGCTCTGTGGCAGTACCCAGCTTATTTGCAGCACTGGATTGGAGTTCGATAAGGGAATATCCATGATGAACGGTGGATTGAAGGTGAGATTGGTGAGGGGCAAAGTAAAAAGTATTATTCTCCTGTCATCACGTCATTGGGAAGTTCGTCGGTATCATCGGGAGTGATGGGAAAATGCTGGGAAAGTAAAGCCTCTATTTCTTGGATAGCCTTAGAGAGGGCCTCGCAAGCTTGGTTCTCCTTAATCCCTCTGGAGACCTCATTCGCAAACCGGTTCAGGGTTTCTTGATTCATCTTCTCGTAAATGCCTTTATCCGCCAGAACCCAGACTTTCCTTTCGAGGAGGGAGAGGAAGAAGAGGACTCCCGTGTTCTTCTTTGTCTTGTAAAGACCTTTCTCAAAGAAGGCCCGCTCCGCCCTCAGCCTGACCGCTTCCTCTTTTTTTCTGATTCCAATAAAGAGCCTTTTCAATATATCTACTCTTTGAAAGAGAAACCGACAGGGGAAAAAGAATAAGAAACTCAAGGGGACATAAGACCATATGGAGGAGTGAAAATAAAGAAGAGTCGCGATCAGTGCCAATAGGCTTCCGAGAAGTATCCCGCCGAGGACTTCTGCCTCAATGTAGTGATCACTATGGTCAACGACCATGACAACGATTTCACCAATCGTCTTGGATTCGACCTCGTGGACTGTGGCCTTCAGTCTCTCTTTTTCTTTCTCAGTAAAGAATTTATCTGCTTTTGAAACTCTCATCACCAGCCTCCTGAGGCCCCGCCGCCCCCGAAGGAACCGCCTCCTCCGCTAAAACCACCACCCCCTATGGAGTGACCGCCCATCCCCGATCCATAGAAAAACCCACCACCACGATGATCTCTGTAGCCCTCCCTTCCAGAACCTCCTAAAAAAAAGAGACTGGGCAGGAAGAGGCCCGCACCAAATCCGGCCAGGGCCAATAGAAGGATGACAAGGATTCCGACAGGGAGGACGGCAAGATAAACGAAAGCAGGGAGCCCGATGGCCGCAACAATTCCGCCTAAGATACGAGACATACTGCCTAAGATAAGCGTGAAAACACCCAAAAAAAGAAGGATGGTCAGGAAAGGAGGAAAACCCCGCTGTCTCCGTTGAAATGGCCTTTGCTCGGCTTTGAACTCGCCCCGTGTTCCCTCGATCAATGCAGAGACACCCGTTATGAAACCTCTGTCAAAATCTCCCTGTTGAAATTTCAGTTTGATGACCTGGTCGATAATTCTTCCCGCCATCAGATCCGTTAACTTTCCTTCGAGGCCGCGGCCGACCTCGATCCTGATCTTTCTTTCCTGTTTCGAGACGATGAAAAGAACCCCATTGTCCTTCTGCTGTTGCCCAATCTTCCATGCCTCCGCCACTTTGATGGAGAACTCTTCGATGTTTTCCCCTTCGAGGGAAGGAATGGTCAGAATCACGATCTGGGTTGAATCCGACTGTTCAAAGGCCCTCAGTTCTTCCTCAATCTTTGACTTCGCGAAAGGACTTATCATCCCTGCATAATCGTTGACATAGCCCTGGAGCCTCGGGACATCAAGGCCGTAAGCAGCGAAAGGCAAGCAGCAGAGAAATAAAATAAAAAAGATGAAAACCTTTTTCATATCAGAATTTAACCTTTAAAACCCTTCCCGCCCCCCTGCCTGCGGCAGGCAGTCTTTTCGAAAGGGAGAAGAAACTTCGTTCACCTTAGAACTTTACCTGGGGGGCTTTTTCAGCCCCGGCATCGGCCTTGAAGGGCTCTTTCAGACTCAGATGGAGCAGGAACTTATTGGTCAGGTTGTTCGGGAATACCCGGATGGAAGTATTGAAGACTTCGACCGCTTTGTTATAACGGGCCCGTGCGACATTGATCCTGTTCTCCGTTCCCTCCAGCTGGTGCTGGAGGTCTTGAAAGTTCTGGCTCGCCTTGAGATCAGGATAGCGTTCGACGATGACCATCAATCGCGAAAGGGCACTGCTCATTCCGGCCTGGACCTCCTGAAATTGTGAGAAGGCCTTGGGATCATCAATGATATTTTTGGGCAACTGCATCGCCCCGACCTTCGCCCTTGCCTCCGTGACAGCGGTGAGGGTTTCCCTCTCATGCTTGGCATAGGCCTTTACGACCTCCACGAGATTGGGGATGAGGTCATTCCTTCTCTGGTAGGCTGCCTCAACGTCGCCCCATGCCGCCTTGACCCCCTCCTCATTTTTCTGCATCGTGTTATAGCCACAGCCGGAAAGTACAGCAAGGATAAAAGCGGACAGAACCAACTTTATAAAGAACGATCCTTTTCTCATCTCTTCCTCCTGGTTGAAATTTTGGAAATTCAGAGGGAGGGTGGGATCAGGTTTCCCCCCTGTTAAACATGTTGGAATTTATAATAATGTAACAAGAGCTTTGTTTCAAGTTTGCAATAGTAAAATATTATTTATTGATTCCTGTTTCTGAAGGCTGCATCAAAAGGGTTATTGGTAAAAGTGCTTTTCTGTTTCTGCTTCCCTTCCTGTTTCCTCTCTTCCTTCTTTTTCTCCTCCCCCTTTGAAACCACATCGGGTTGGGGCTGGCTGTCCTTCATGGAAAGGGAAATCCGTTTTCTTTCGAGATCCACACCCAGCACCGTTACCAATGCCTTTTGATGAACCTTCACCACATCTCCAGGATTTTTCACAAAACGATTGGAAAGTTCGCTGATATGCACCAGTCCGTCCTGATGGACGCCAATGTCGACAAAGACACCAAACGCCGTGATATTGGTCACGATTCCAGGGAGCTTCATACCGGGTTTTACGTCCCCTATCTTTTCAATTCCTTCTGCGAATCGGAAGGATTCAAACTGCTCACGAGGATCCCGGCCGGGTTTGGAGAGTTCCGACAGGATATCATTCAACGTAGGAAGACCCACCTTTTCCGAGACGTATTGCTTCAGATCGATTCTTTTTCGGAGCTTCTCGTCGCGCATCAGATCCAGCACCGAGCAGCCCAGATCCCTTGCCATAGCATCGACAATGGAATAGCTCTCCGGATGGACAGCGCTTCGATCCAACGGGTTCTCTCCATCACTGATGCGTAAAAAACCTGCGGCCTGCTCAAAGGCTTTAGGTCCCAGGCGGGGTACCTTCCTGAGTCCTTCTCTTGACAGAAACGGACCGTGTTCATTCCGGTACTCCAGGATCCCCTTTGCAAGCTGGGGTCCCAACCCTGAGACATAGGTCAGAAGTTGTTTACTTGCCGTATTCACTTCCACGCCCACATGGTTAACGCAGCTCACCACCACATCATCGAGACTGCTCTTCAACGCTCCCTGGTCCACATCGTGCTGGTATTGGCCGACACCGATCGACTTCGGGTCGATCTTCACCAGCTCTGCCAGAGGGTCCGTCAGCCTCCGGCCAATGGATACGGATCCCCGTACGGTCACATCCTGATCAGGAAACTCCTCCCGTGCCACCTCGGATGCCGAATAGACCGATGCGCCACTCTCATTGACCATCACCAACTGAATGTTTTTTGAGAGATCAAGACTGCGGATGAAAGCCTCTGTCTCCCTTCCCGCTGTGCCATTTCCGATGGCAACGGCCTCTACACGGAACCGCTCACACATCTCAAGGATCTTTGCACCTGCATCGGCTGCACCCTTTTCGGACTGGAGAGGATAAATGGTTTCGGTATGTAACAGCTTCCCTTGACGGTCGAGGCAAACCACTTTACACCCCGTCCGGAAACCGGGATCGATGGCAAGGACATTCTTCTGGCCAAGGGGCGGAGCAAGAAGAAGTTGACGAAGGTTCTCGACAAAGACCCGTATCGCATCCTCATCCGCCCGTTTTTTCGTTGCCATGCGGATTTCAGTCTCCATGGAAGGAGAGAGAAGCCTCTTGTAGCTATCGTGCACTGACATCCTGACCTGCTGGGAGGCAGGTCCTTCCCCCTTGACAAAAAGGCCATCGAGAATATCCAAGGCTTCATCTTCAGGGGTTAAGACCCGCAGAGTGAGAAAGTCCTCATTTTCTCCTCGCCTCATGGCAAGAATCCTGTGGGACGGCGCCGTGTTCACGGGTTCTTCCCAGTCAAAGTAATCTTTGTACTTGGTTCCTTCAGTCTCCTTCTCCGGAATGACCTTTGACTTAAAAACGGCCTTCGATGAATAGAAATCACGCATCCTGGCCCGGGCCGTCTGGTCTTCATTAACCCATTCTGCGATGATATCGCGGGCTCCTGCAAGGGCATCTTCCACGGAACCCACCCCTTTATCAGGATCGACGAAGGCAGAGGCCTCGGCCATTGGGTCCATATCATCCTGTGTAAAAAGACGCTGGGCCAGCGGCTCCAGTCCCCTCTCTTTGGCGATCGTTGCCCGGGTCCGGCGCTTGGGCCGATAGGGAAGATAGATATCTTCCAGAACGACCATGGTCTCCGCCGAGAGGATCTTCTCCTTTAACTCATCTGTGAGCTGTCCCCGTTCCTCTAAGGATTTGAGGATGGCCTCGCGCCGCTTGTCTAATTCCATAAGCTGGTTGAGACGGTCGCGAACCGTTGTGATGGCAACTTCATCCAGGGAACCCGTGGCCTCCTTCCGGTATCGGGCGATAAAAGGGACGGTGGCCCCTTCATTCAAGAGGTCAGCCGTGGTCTGGACTTGTTCATGTGTGAGACCCAGTTCTTGCGCAATCTTCGGAATATGTGCTTCGTTCATAACCTCCCTCAACCCAGATCATCTAAGAGCATTACAAAACGAATAGAAGAAAAAATTGAAAATTGGGGTCATGCAATCGTAATAAAGTATTTTTTCTTTCCTCTCTTAGTCAAATCTTCCTTCAACTTCTCAATCATTTTCCTAAGACACTTGTCTTTGCGGAGTTCCTCCTCGAATTCAATGATCGCTTGACTTATCCTCATCGGACTCCGCTGAAAATGCTGAGCCACATCTCTTACCATGTGGCCCGATATCGCTCTTGCTAAATAAGCAACCATTCTCCTCCCACGAGCTCCTTCACGATCGCGGGTCAAGGAGTATAATCCACTTCGAGCGATTCCAGTAGCCTTGCTCACCTCACGTGCTATCACCTCTATCGGAATATCATAAAGCGCATTTCCCCCATCTCTCTTTTCAACTCCAATCCGATCAATGAAACTCTCCTCTCCAAGGTAACGCTGATCTTTAACCTTGTAATATTTCTCCTGATGACCGCTATGAAGCTCCTCCAAAATAAATTGCCGATATCTTCGCCTAGCAAGAGACTTATTGTGCCCAAATTGACCCAATACGAAATCTTCTTCAACAAGGCCATCTCTCACCTTCCCCAAATAACTCAGATGGCCTGTCCATGAATATCTTTCAGACTCCATCACTACCTTCGCCCGCACTGGATTCAGATGGATATACCTGACCAACTCTAATAGATAAGCATCCTTGTCACATAAGATCGCCCTGTAGCGCCCCTGAAAAAGATGTCCCACCTTTCCATACCGCTTATTGAAATAACGAGTATAACGAAATAGAAGGGATTGCATGATCTTACTCAAGGGAATTTCTTCAACCTCCAGGAGAAGGTGAAAGTGATTCTTCATAAGGGCATACGCATATAAACGAAAGGGGTATCTGATCTTGTACTCGGAAAGATAGGAAAGGTATGTCTTCAGATCTTTTTCGTCGAGAAATATATCCTGCCTTTGATTCCCTCTCGAAATAACGTGATATAAAGCTCCCGGAAAATGAACACGCGGTTTACGAGCCATAAAGATCGATTATCATAAGAAAGCACCTTTGGTCAATACTTTATCTTTATTACGATTGCCTTTGCTTTTTGCCATAGAATTTCCCTTGCAACAGGAACCAATTGAATCCTTCCCACTCTATCTACCTTTTTGGATTAGACGTTTGATAACAGACGACTTTAATTTCAATCGGCGTGTACTAAAAATTGGACAGGGTGTCAATGAGAATTGGAAATGGGGGCGCCTCTAAATTCTGACACCACTCAAAAGAAGTATGCTAATGATCTTCGGTCTACCCAACTATTAGGGAAGGTATGTTGGTTATTGTAAAAGGCTCATTAAAAAATTCTTCAACTTTCTCATATCCTCTGGAGAGATATCAATAAATTTTACCCCACACCGATAATCCCCCCAGCCTTCACCCAAATGAATGTCCATCCAAACCACCTCAGCCAGCACTTCTATGGTATCCAGTTCAGAACCAGAAGCAAAAAAGAGTTTTATTTTCAGATGTTGACCGATATCCATCTGTTCAGGAAAATGAATCAACAATCCGCCTTCACTGGTATTAATTGCTCGGCATGTATAACTAATGGATGAGTCGATTCGATAATATTCTATCGGTAAATCGACATTAAATCGGGGATATATTCTTCTTTCAAAATTAACAATGGCGGTCCTGGGTTTGGTAACTTTCTCTTCTGTTTCCATTACGATCAGAAATTGTCAAAGGAGCGTCGGACTTTTGATACAAGTCTACTAAATTGGTTTAGAGGAGTCAACAAGAATTTTAAGAATTTTAAGATGGCTGCCGCTAAATTTCGACATTAAACATGGAGTATCTGACGAGGAGGGAGTTTGAATAAAGGGAACGGACGGGGGTTCGAAGAAGATTTAATACCATATTTATCCTGAAGCATTCAATCTAATTACATCCATCGCTTAAACCTTCTTGTTTTTTATTAAGAGATGGGGTAACTTTAAAAATAAGTTTTGAGTTCGGAGTTCAGAGTTCGGAGTAAAGATTTAATTTCCTGGAGGCCCATTTTATGGAGAAGAATCTGATAGCAGTGCTGGGTGGAGGAAATGGCGGACATGCTGTGGCAGCAAACCTCTCTCTTTCGGGTTTCAAAGTCAACTTCTTTGAACTTCCACGATTTGCAGGACCCTTTGAAAAAGTTCTTCGGACAAAAGAGATTCGGATCGAGGGGGTGTCGATCGACGGAGTGGCCAAATTGAACTTAGCCACCATCGACATTCAACAAGCCATCAAAGAGGCTGAGGTCATCTTTGTGGTGACCCCTGCCTTTGGACATAAGGCCATGGCCGAAGCCTGTGCCCCTTTTGTTCAGGATGGACAGATCATCGTGCTCATGCCTGGCTCGGGAGGAAGCCTTGAATTTGCTAAGATCTTCAAAGAGAAAAAAGTGAAACGGGAAATCACATTTGCCGAAAGCTGCACCCTCCCTTATGGTGCCCGTCTCAAAGGGGCTAGCCATGTCTCAGTGCTCATCAATGCGATCATTCTTCCTACCGGAGTCTTTCCTTCTAAAAAAACGAGTCACGTCATTCCAAAATTGAAACAATTTTACCCCATCATCATGCCTACAAAGGATGTCTTGGAGGCAGCCATAAATAACCCAAATCCTATTGTCCATCCAGTCGCCACTCTGCTCAGTGCCACCCGAATTGAACATTCAAAGGGTGAATTCTACCTCTATGCTGAAGGAATGACCCCTGCCGTGGCCAGAACTTTTGAATCCCTCAATGAGGAGAGGCTCTCCATTTGTAAAGCCCTTGGATATAAACTTTACCATTGGGACAATCTCGAATTTAAAAATTACAAACTGGGCGAGACCGAAGATGAATGCCGGTACCGGATTCTCAATACGAGCATGGATGCCGCTTTTGGAAAGGATGGAATTTATGCAGGGATCAAGATGAAAGGACCCGAACATTTAAAAGACCGGTTTGTAACCGAAGATGTCCCTTATGGAATGGTCCTCCTCTCCACATTGGGAGACCTACTCAGAATCCCCACTCCAACCCACGATGCAGTGATCCAACTGGCCTCTGTTATTAACCGCACTAATTATTGGAAAACCGGTAGAGGAGTTAAGGAATTAGGTCTTTCCAAATTCAATAAGCAAGGTCTGAAAAAATTTCTTTATGTGGGAAAATGAAGACATCCTCTTTGCAGTCCCCCTCACCCCTCCCCTCTCCCCGTTGGGGAGAGGGGAGGGGTGAGGGGCCTTCCTTGGGCCTTCTATTCAAAAGGTTTCTCAAATTGGGGGCCACTGCGTATGGTGGCCCTGCAATGATCGGACAAATCAAGCAGGCGGTTGTAAAAGAGTATGGTTGGTTGAAGGAGGAAGAATTTCTGCAAGGAGTGGCACTCTGTCAATTGATCCCAGGTGCGACTTTCGTCCAACTATCCACATACATTGGATATCGACTCAGAGGAATTTGGGGAGCTTTCATTTGTGCGATCGCCTTTGTCATTCCTGCTTTTATCCTGCTCGTCATTCTTTCCATGCTTTACTTCAATCTGGGTAATCTCTGGTTCATCGAGAGCCTCTTCAAAGGGTTGGGGGCCATTGTGGTGGCTATTGTGCTAAATGCCTTCATCAGCTTCGGTAAGCCCATCCTAAAAGATTGGAAGGTAGTGTTGATCTCCATTCTTTCCTTCTTCGCCTTTCTTTTTCGATGGAACATCGTGCTGGTTTTTATTCTGGCAGCCGGTGCTGCCCTTCTCCTTCAACCGAAGGTAAGTAAGGCCGCCCCTGCATCCCCTCCTGCCGAAGTAAGTTTAGCTCCGAAAAAAGGAGGGGATTACCCCTTTCTCGGAGTTTTGGCGATTCTAATTTGTCTTATTTTTGTGGTCTGTTATTTGGTGAATCCAACCCTCTTCAATCTTTCCGTGACTCTGTCCAAGATCGGGGCTCTAGCCTTCGGCGGTGGGTTTACGATCATCCCCATGATCCAGTATGAGGTGGTGGAACGTTTTCAGTGGATCAACACCAAAGAATTCCTGGACGGGATTGCCATGGGTCAGGTAACCCCGGGACCCATTATGATCACTGCCACATTCCTTGGGTACAAGCTCGCCGGTTTTGGGGGGGCACTGATGGCTACTATTGCTATCTTCTCCCCTGCCTTCTTTATTGTAACCCTGCTGAGTCCCCAATACGATCGGCTGAAGAAATGGGGGAGCGTTCGGACAATGGAGCAGGGAATCCTGGCATCATTCGTCGGAATGCTTGGCCTGGTACTTTATAACTTCGGCAGGACGACCTTTGTGGATATTTTAAGCGTGATTTTCACCGTAGCGGCTTTTGCGGCCCTTCTGAAGAAAATTGATCTTGCCTACATCCTTTTAATCGGAGCGATACTTTCCATTCTCTTCTTCGGTCTCCTCAAATAGTTTACTCCTCAAGAATATAGCTTATTTATGAAAGTTGAGGCCCTCTCATTTCCATCCTATTTAACTACCATTACCGTACATGGTACAAGACGGGCAATATTCTGGGAGGTGCTTCCCCAGACCCGGTCATAGATCTTTGAATGGCCCATTAAATCAATCACTACCTCATCCTATTTTGGTTCCCTGTTGACGCAGTTTTAGTGCCGGGTTTAAATGGCCACCCGTTCCAACTGTTCCTTTAGCTCCTCTATCGTCCGCCGGATCTCATCGGTCTGTCCATGGGCCTTTGACAAAAGGGATTCAATCGTAGCCAGCTCATCCTGAACATACTTCAATGCCTGCTTCTTCATCCCTTCGATGGCTTTGTTGATCCGATCCTCCCACTGGGCAGCCAGGCGGGAGAGGTTAACCACTACTTCGTAGGGGACCTCGTTTAAGTAATGCCTCTCAAAGAGAGGACGAAAGATAAACATGGGAATCAAAAACCAGATCAGGCCAAAATGGAAATCAAAGGTCCGACCTATCTTTATGTCCGGTTGATGGGGTTCGGCCACATCGATCTTCCAGTCCGCTTCGGCAAGCCTCAGCCCAAGCACTTTTTCGATGTTCTGGTTTAATAGGCTCCGGAAAGCCTCCAGGGATCGGGAGAGGCTGGCATGGGCCTTTTTGAGCGTACCTAAAAAATGTTTATATTCAGTGTTAGAAATATGATCGAGCTCTTCGGCCAGAGTTTCCTTGAGCCAATCTTCATATCTTCGGGTGAGTTTTCCGATATTTCCTCTCCAGGAGGGCATTTCTTTTTGCAGCATTTCCACAAGCTTCTTTTTGAGTTGAGGTTCATGAAATTTTTCAAGGTAGTTCTTGATGAGCTCCCGAGTTTGCAGGGAATTTTCCCGCGCAATCAGAGCAATTTCCTCGCGGATCAGTTCGTAATTCACTTTCTCATTTAGAATCTGTTTCCTCAGTTGTTCGCGGTCGAGATCCGCCTGCAGGGATGTCTTTAATGCAATCTCGAGGTAGCTCAGGCAGCCCTTTCCGAGGGACTGGACCTTGTGCTGAAGAATCTTGTTAAACTCGTCCTTCCGGTTTATGGAGAGAGGACGGAAGATTTCGCTTTCCAGCCTTTGCTTCCATTGTTCGGTGTCCAGGCGAATAGAGTAAAGGAAAATCGGAAGTTCCTCGCGAAGCTCCCGTTGGAGTGCGGTCCGAAAAAAATGGACGACTTCTTTTTGCTGATCCGTGGAGAGGAGGTCGGCCTTAGTAAGGAGGAGAACAATCTTGGGGGTATGCTTCCGTAAATCCCGAATGAGCTGCAAGTCATTTTCCGCCAGAGGCCGATCCGAACTGATAGCCAGCAAAGCGGTTCCAACTTCCGGGAGCCAGTTTTCCGAGGTCTCAATATGGGATTTAAAGATGCTCCCCAGGCCCGGGGTGTCCACCAGCCGCAGCCCGGCGTACTTTTCCAAAGCAGGGAGTTCTACATCGACCATTTCTACATTTTTCTGGTTGGCAGGGTTTTTGGCCTCCGAGGTAAATTCTTCAATCGCTCCAATGTCCACCTCGGTCTGCTGGCCGTCAAAATGGCGCACGATGGCTCTTTCTCTTTTCCCATATTGCACACGGGTGATCGTGGTGGTAACGGGGATGACTCCGACTGGCAGAATAGGTTTTCCGATCAGGCTGTTCAGGAAAGAACTTTTCCCGGACTTAAATTGCCCGAGGATAGCTACATCTATCAGTTGATCTTGTTGAAGAAGATTTTCGCAGGCTTCAATCTGGCGATTCAGGGAGACGATATGAAACTGATCGCAGATCTGCTGAATTCGGGGCAGTAAAGCTTGAGAGGTATGTGGGAAAGAATCAAGGGGTGCATCTTTTATTGCTAATCCCATAAAAAAACTCCTTCAGGTTCTCCCTGCAGGAGTTATCAGCCTCAACGGCGGTTATTGGGTGAACTCCATCACCCTTAATAGTCTTCATCTTAAGGTAGAAATTTAAAAAAGTCAACTTTCATTAGCTAAAAACGATTGATTTCACCTCATATTAAATGTCAAAACGGAGGTGGCATGTGTCATTCAGTGACACAATGGTAAAAACACCACCTTCCACTTCGAATACATTAATGGCGCACGTATCCTGTCGGAGTCGCCAAAAACGGTCGTCTGCCAGGCCTAACACACTCAATAAGATGATACGGTTGATAACAGTGTGGCCCACCAGCACGACAGTCTGTCCTCCGTGACGGGCAGCCAGCTCATTTACAGCCCCCATGCCACGGGCACGCAATTTGTCCAATGTTTCACCACCGGGAATACGCGCCATCTGAGGAGCATTGTACCAAGCATCTATCATCTCTGGCCATCGTTCTCTGGCCTCGTCGGGCGTGAAACCCTGCCACTGGCCATAGTCAATGTCGATTAGGCCTGGGTGCATTTGAACAGGCAGACCAAAATGCCAGGCCACGGCCTCAGCAGTCCTAATAGCCCGTGAAAGCGGGCTGGAATAAATTGCCACCGGTTTCCATTCATCAGCAATGCGTCGCCCTGTTGCTTGGGCCTGAAACAGCCCAGTTCCGTTTAATGGCAAATCAGCGCGGCCCCGAAACCGCTCAACACGATTCCATTCAGTCTGTCCATGGCGCACCAATATAATACATGTCATTTCTTACCTCCCAGCTTTGTTGCCTCTGTGATATTGCTTCTAAAAATGAATTGGTTTTGTGATGCGGATATTACCGCACAAACGCTTTACGCCCAGCGTAAACGGCCGCATCGCCCAATTCTTCCTCGATGCGCATCAACTGGTTATACTTCTCCACGCGCTCCCCACGGCACGGCGCCCCGGTTTTGAGATGACCAGTTCCCATGCCCACAGTGAAATCAGCAATGAAGCTATCCACCGTCTCGCCGCTCCGATGAGACACCATGGCCCCCCAGCCTGCTTTGCGGGCCATCTCAATTGCAGCAATGGTCTCGCTCAGCGTACCGATCTGATTGAGTTTGATGAGTACGGCATTGGCGACATTCTCAGCAATACCTCGCGAAATGCGTTCGACATTGGTAACAAAAAGGTCGTCACCCAGCAGCTCGATCTTATTGCCCAGGGCCTGATTGAGCAGCTTCCATCCAGTCCAATCGTCTTCGGCCAAACCATCTTCCAGAACAGCGATAGGATACTTTTTCACCCATTCGGCGTACATTTCTACCATCTGCATGGATGTGAGCTTGTCATGTTCCGTCCGTAAGTTATACAACCCATCTTCGTAAAAACCGCTGGAAGCAGGGTCGAGGGCGATCACAATTTGTTCACCAGGCTTGTAGCCGGCTTTCTCAATGGCTTGCAGAATCAACTCGACAGCTTCAGCATTGGTTTTCAACGCCGGTGAAAAACCACCTTCGTCGCCTACACCGGTGTTGTAACCCCTCCTTTTAATCACATTCTTGAGAGCATGATAAATTTCAGTCCCCCAACGCAATGCCTCGTGAAAGTTAGATGCGCCTATTGGTGCGATCATGAACTCTTGGAAGTCAGTACCCTGCCAGTTGGCGTGGACTCCGCCGTTGAGAATGTTGAACATCGGCACGGGCAGAATGTTAGCCGAAACTCCCCCCAAGTATCGATATAGCGGGAGGCCAAGTGCTGCAGCGGTGGCTCGGGCTACAGCTAAACTTACACCCAAAATGGCGTTAGCACCCAGCCTGCTCTTGTTGACAGTACCATCCAAATCCAGCATGGCCTGGTCCACTACAGATTGATCTGATGCATCCAATCCCAGGAGTTCCTTTGCAATATCTTGGTTGACGTGCTCGATGGCCTTGAGCACACCTTTCCCACCGTACCGACCTTTGTCTCCGTCTCTCATTTCAATCGCCTCATAGACACCAGTGGAGGCACCCGATGGAACCGCTGCTCTTCCTTGTACGCCGCACTCCAGACGGACCTCTACCTCGACAGTGGGATTGCCACGGGAGTCCAAAATTTCACGGGCCCGAATTTGATTGATTTTTGTAGACATTTCTTTGCCTCCTCATTTGTTCGGAGATATATCAGCATTTGTAGGCTATGGCTTCGATCTTGAAGTCCAAGCAACTGCCATCGGCAAAACCCAGTTTTTGAAAGATTTTTGCACACATTTCATTATATCTGGGGCTTTCCGTCCCGTCCAGTTTCGTTAGTCCTCATTGACTCCTTTCCGAACAAGTTTCCTCATAGCAATCTCTTTCATTCTCAGTGGGTAGCCCCCCGTTATCTCAGCTAAGTTCTTGATTTGACCTTCCGTCCAGTGAAGCTCGTGCCGTTCAGATAGGTTCTGATAAAATTCGTACACGCTCCTTTTGCCGAGATGCTGAAGCATGATTATGTCTGCCGGATATAATTGAACCCGGAGGCGTAAAAAATCATCTTCAGAGATGAAGCTCTCCACAATCGTCACAAATTGAAACCTCTTACCCCAGGCGAGATACCGGATAAGGTCAAGCTTTTGGGCGGATAGTTTTGCGATATTGTCCAGGACGAGCACATGCCTTCGGCTGTCGTTGAAATCGAGGCTGACGATCCGAAATCGGGCCGACCTATATTTTGAGAATTCATTTCTTCCTCTACATTCCCTCTCGGGCCAGAGCTCACCTATCAAATGTTGGCATAGATTCCCTGGAGTCTGGGAAAAGTCCAGAAAGAGAAAACGCCATCGTTCTTGAGTCAGCTCTGAAACGTGTTTAATCAGACACGTACGTCCCATTCCGTATTTCCCCGAAACGATTACATTCTTTCCTTCCTCCAGCGCTTCTTTGATTTGCCCTATCTCTTTCTCTCGACCTACAAAATACATGTTTCCCTCTCTGTCCTCATATTCTGGGCCAGAAAATGAACGAGGGCTTTAGCATCCTTCAAACTACCTACATCAAATGGTGTATCGAAATTGAGGGTTAGGCTCCCACGGGCCAGTTCCAGTCGCAAAAAGGGCGAAAGTTTTTCATACATACTCTTTTCACGCAAACGGGCTGACTTTAAGGCATCGAAAGCAATGCAGGAGACATTGACGCCGAAGCTCAATACATCGGGACTGACAGGCGCCTCTGCACAGTACCCATGCCCACTCTATTTAGTCTGGAATCCTATCCTTTAAAGCCCTGGCTCTTCATTGTCCGCCACGTCAGGTTCACGCGACCGGGGGATAGGACATTCAAAGCCCATTCTCGCTATCCCCTTTATAATCGTCTGTTCCGAATATCCTCTTATACAAATCTTCGCCATAGCTGGTTTGCAATGGTTCTCCTTCGATTAATCTAAAAGTGCGTCCTCCGTCAGTTTGCCTTTCAGCCCACAGGAAAATGACGTTTTCCATTTTATTTTCATAAAAACCATGCGCAAATTCATATAAATGGGTAACGAAGAAAACCTTGACGCGTTTTTCCAATAATGCGCAAATTATCTGCCTTGCAATCTCCGAGCCTTCTCTTTCGTTTGTCGCGGCAAATGATTCATTAAACAGCAACATGGAATTTGACGTTATATTGTCTACGATATCACTCATTCTGCTGAGTTCTTCATCAAGTTTCCCGCTTTTCATGGTAACGTCTTCTTCCCGCTTGTAGTGCGCGAAAAGGCCCTCGCAGACATTGGAACAGAAGGACTCAGCCGGCGCAAACATGCCGCATTGCATCATCAATTGAGCCAAACCTATGCTTCGCAAAAAAGTCGATTTGCCGCCCTGGTTGGCGCCTGTGATGATCACGAGGTCTTTATTGTCAGCGTTCACATCGTTGCCCACGATTTTTTGTTTCATGGTTAAGGCCAGGCAGACATCGTATAATCCATGAAAAGAATGTCTGCGTTCGCCGGAAGCCACGGGCAGGGGAAAAGATATCGGCTCCCCCATTTGGGCAAGTCGCCCATGTAAATTCAAACAACCAACGTAAAAGGCCAATTCGGCCCGCAGCATGGTAAAAAAACTGTCAATATGATCAGCGGACTGGGCGAGTGCATTGGCCACAAGGTTGATACCCCTGTCTTTTAATTCCGACAGGGCTCTGGCACCGCCTTCATCGCGATCGGCGATATAAAAGGTGTAAACGGGCGGTTTTGTGGCAAAGATCCACTTCATCCAACTCCGATTTTTGCCTTGTGGTTTACGAAGTATGTAATCGGTACCTTCATTGCCTTTTCCCAATTCAGCGCTGATCAAAACCCCGTCGCGGAATTTCAGTTCCCTCAGATGATTTTGGACGCTGACGAAAAATTCCTCACCAAGTTCTCTGCTGAGCATCGCGAAAAACGCTGTAAACCCCTCTGACTCAAATTTATCGGCGTGTTCATCGGCAATATTCTTTAGTTTTTTAAGCATGCCCACAAACATCTGCAACATGTTTATCGAGTTATACAGTATCGAGGAGGGATATTGCCTAAAAATGCCATACCAATGCTTTTTCTTGCTTTCAATTGATTCTACCGCGATATCGTAGATACCCCTGACAATGGAAGAATTTTTCAGGGAATCCTTAAGAATATTTTGGCGATATAGTATTGTGTCCAGATCATTATTTAAACCGGACAAAACAGCTTTCTTTGCCACTTCAAATAAAAATTCGTCACCGAGCGCCATGGCATTGAACAGCGTGTTTAATTCCAGGTCTTGTGTCAGTGCTTGTTCATTCGATGGTAATTGCCGCTGCAGGTCAAAATCCTGATCTCTATACATGAGAAAAGCCTTCATGATTTTATGCGCTCCTTTAAACAATCGTATGTAAGTCGGTATTTTTCGGCAATGGATATCGCGTATGCAAGTCCGTCAGCAGGCCTTCTTACAATTTTATATGTTCGCAATGCCGGATTTTCGGGCACTACCGTGCTCACCATGCTTACGGTTTTCTCGCTGAAGGAAGTCAATTCATCTATGAATGTCACCCAAACGCACAGCAAATCCAATTGTATTATTTTTTCCATTATCTTTTTGCTCAAAAATAACGCGTCATTTAATGTGGTGGATGTTAAAATTTCATTAATTACGATAATACTGCTTGATGTGGACTGGTTTTGAATATCGTAAATTCTGACCAGGTCGTCCTCCAGTTTGCCACGGAGATCTTTGATGTTTTCTTCCTTTTCAAAATGCGTAAAGAGCCTGTCGAACAGAAAGAGTTGCGCTTCCTTGCCCGGGACGGGACAGCCTAGGCTGGCCAGATAATGCAACTGCCCGAAGGTGCGGGCAAAGGTTGTTTTACCGCCCTGGTTCGGACCGGATACTACAAATATGCGCTCCTTGTCTTTCAGGTAAAAATCATTGCAGACAACGGACGACTTTTCGCTAATGAGTTTATAGGCCAGGGCTAAATCAAACCCTTCATAATCATAAACTTCCTTGCCTTTATTGGAAATGTGCGGATAACAAAATTTCAATCCCGCCCGTTTGAATATTGCGACATACTCCAGATAGGCAACATAAAATTGTATTTCCCGGTCAAAAACACCTATCGTTTCATCCAGATAATTGCCGTGTTTCGCACAATAATTATCAACATCTAAAAATATGTCTGGATACAATTTGGCCACCAAATCAAGTATTTGCGCTTCAACATGGTTCATGCCCGACCCAGTGGGAAGCTTAGCCCTGTAATCTTTCACCGCGCCCTGTTTGAATTTCTCAAATGTTTTTTCCACTTCCGGGCTGTAATCAATTTCAGATTCATATTTGCGAACCTTGATGCCGTTACCCTTTATGAGCAGGCAATATTTCACAGCGGACAAATCGGCTTTAAGCTTTTTCGTTTCCGCCAGAAGCGATGTAAAAAGTCTGGAATTGGTATAGTCCGTCAAATATTCGCGGAAGGCCAAAAAACCGCGCGATTTTGAATCTACAAGGGTTAAATCATGGACCAGACAATTGACAGCGTCGCAATAAATTTCAACCGTGTCCAAAAACCACCCTTCCTTATGGAATTTGTAGTAAAGCTTGTCTACTAGGGAAAGATGTATGCGCATTGTGTGCATTTTTTGCGCGAATGATTTTATACCCTCAAACAGAGTTTTATTTTCAAGATCCTGAAATATTTCATGACGATACTTGATCGCCTCGATATCGTTCAAGGAAGTGTAAAAAAACGGCTTTAAATTATATTCCTGCCTACCGGCCGTGATGGCGTCTATAATCTGATCAAGATTTAAATCAACAAAAAAGACGGGCGCTTCAAGTGTTTCTTTTTTTATGCTGTCTTCAGTTCTTTCAAATAGTATGCTGTGGAAAGTCATGGGACAAACACCTGGGGCATGACGCGGGCACACCACCTCGGAGATGGCCTGGCTTGTCAGCGCGAAAGAGATAAGGTTCCTTACCGCTCTTAGGATTTACTTTTCGATTTATGTTAGAGGCTTCTTGGGGGTAAAGGAGAACCAAGTCTCGTATGGCAGGATCCATAAAAAAACTCCTTCCAGTAATCCCCTGGCAGGAGTTTTTGCGTCCACCTATCCCGACTCCTACCAAGGAGCTATCAACCTCAGCAGGAGTCATCAGCCTTTAGGCATTAGGTGGACTCCATCACCACAATCACATTAACCAATGTATCGAGGTCTTGTCAAGTTTTTTCTCGCCCAAATCCTGACTTCTGAAAGCAAAGGCCCCTACGATCCCGATTAAAGGCTTCATCCCGATGCCATCGACCGGGCGGCGAATTTCATCGCCGGGTTCCAATTCTCGAAGACGGAAAATATCCCTCTTCTTTCAAGCGGCATTACCAGATTTCCCTCTCCTTCTTGTTCTCTCTCAATTTCCGGTGACAAAAGGGACAGGGCTTCCCTTCCTGAATAAGTAATTGTTTCATCATATCGATCAATTCACTATCTTCCAAGATCTGCTTCACAATGTGTGGATGGGGTCTCCGGTCAAACTTGCGGTAAGGGAAACTACTCTTTCCGCTCATCTCTGTACTCCTCACGTAGATGGTACGTCTCATTGAGTGAAACGAGGGTAAACACACCTCCCTCAACCTCGAATACATTAATGGCACATGTGTCCTGTCGAAGTCGCCAGAAATGATCATTACCCAGTCCTAATACAGATAACAGGATAATGCGGTTGATAACAGTGTGACCCACCAGCACGACAGTCTGACCTTCGTGGCGAGCACCCAGCTCATCCACAGTTCTCTCAGCACGGGCACGCAACTCATCCGGTGTTTCACCCCCTGGTATACGCGCTGTGTGAGGGGCATTGTATCAAACATCTATCACCTCCGGCCATCGTTCTCTAGCTTCGTCAGGCGTCAATCCCTGCCACTGTCCGTAGTCAATGTCGATTAGGCCGGGGTGTACCTGGACTGAGAGACCAAAGTGCCAAGCAACAGCCTCAGCTGTCTTGACAGCGCGTGTCAGCGGGCTGGAGTAAATTGCTACGGGTCTCCATTCGGCGGCAACACGTTGGGCCATCGCTTTAGCTTGCGCTAGCCCATTTTCGTTCAAAGGGACATCTGCACGTCCTCGGAAGTGTTCTACACGATTCCACTCTGTCTCTCCATGTCGTACTAATATAATCCGCGTCATTATTCACCTCCGTACCGTTGCCTTCCGCCAAGCTCCCTGAGCGCGATTTCTTTCATTCTCAAGGGGTAGCCTCCTGTAATCTCAGCTAAGTCCTTGATTTGACCTTCAGTCCAGTCTAAGTGATGTTCTCTCGATAATTGTTCAAAGAACAGAAATAACTCGGCCATCAGATGCTTACAAACATTCCCGGGGGTGAATCCCATCATGTCGTAAAGAGATAGCCGCCAAGTAGCAACATCAGAAACAAGAGCGTTATGCAAGCGGCAATAAATCCAACCTGCCGGTGAGCATGACGTGCCGTTTCCATAACGCGGAGAATATCCGTTAAATCGTTAATCAGAACTTTTGCCTTTCTCTTGGCCATAGGGGAACTCCGCTCGACAAAAGATATTCCCACATCGGCTGATTTAAGAGCGATCACATCATTCGTTCCATCGCCGATCACGGCGACCCTGTGGCCTCTTTGTTGAAAAATCCTGGCGATGATCCCTTTCTGAGATGGTGATAACCTGGTAAATACGGAAATATATTCACACTGTCTCGCAACTTCGGAAAGCGGCATCTGCTCGATGTTTCTCCCTGTCAGGTAAAATTTCGCGGCATTCTCAACGCCTGTTTCCCCACCAATTCTCAGTGCCGTCTCCGTCCTGTCGCCGGTCAAGATCACATTTCTGATCCCTTTTTCACTCAGCTCACGCAAAACCGCTTTAGCATCCGGCTTC
>Ga0315294_10001632_pt1 | contig 24453 bp, 23 predicted proteins | sample YL17G13_40_MG_FD_203626 | JGI IMG/M metagenome (GOLD analysis project Ga0315294, IMG submission 203626) | Sediment microbial communities from Yellowstone Lake, YNP, Wyoming, USA - YL17G13_40 | ecosystem: Environmental > Aquatic > Freshwater > Lake > Sediment | place: USA: Wyoming | collected...
GTTATTCTGGATAACAGTATTCAACTCCCTGAAACTCAGCCGCCAGTTTTCCTACGTCTTTTCTTAGGCTTTGAACGGATTCTTCGTCGATGATCGCACGTTTGATCAGTTCAGCTATTCTCAACATTTCCTCTTGTTTCATTCCACGTCTGGTGACTTCACATGTGCCCAGTCTGATAACGCAGTCAGCGATTATGTGCGCATTTTGAAGCTTCTCTGCTATTGTTCTGCTCTTCTCTGGGGTTCGGTAATTCATTATCACTTGATGTGAACGGGTGAACCCTCGATGCTGGCAGATTACTGGAAAACCATGCTCGTGCAGGGCTTTTGCTAAGGTTTGAGAGTTTGTGATTACCTGTTTTGCGTATGCTTTTCCAAATTCCTTCATCTCTGCCAAGGCAAGAGTCAGAGCTGCTATGCGGTTCCAGTGAGCGTTGTCGACGAAGGTCGGGTAAATTTTCTCTTTCAAGAGTTCACCATGTTCTTTGTCTGATAGTATTATGCCTCCTTGAGGGCCGAAGAATGACTTGTGAGTGGAGCCAAACAAAGCGTGTGCGCCTTCTCTTAATGGATCTTGAAACTGTCCTCCTGCAATAAGGCCTAAAACATGAGAGCCGTCAAATCCCACAAAGGCGCCGTTTTCCCGCGCAATATTCGCAAGTTCTTTTACTGGATTTGGGAACAATATGAGGCTGGCGCCGAAGATAACGACTTTTGGTTTGATGCGTGTGATTGCTTCTTTCGCTTTTTCGATGTTAATGTTCCAATCTTTTTCTGAGAATGGAAAAGGCACGGTTTTGAGCTTGAGAAATCCTGCAAGTCCCTCATTCCACATTCCAGGGTATCCGCCGTTTTGTGGTGAAACACACAACAGCGTGTCATCCTGTTTGGCAAGGTTGGCCAAGATTATCAAGTCTGCGATGTGTCCAGAAAGAGGACGTAAATCTGCAATGTCAGCTTGGAACAGCTCTCTGGCAAGTTTCTCGCCATATTGCTCAATCTCGTCAGTGAAGCGTGTTCCCATATAGAATCTGTCTCTGGCAGTGTACCGATGCGCCAGATCAGAAGACAGCAATCTCCTAGCGGTCGGACTCATTATGTTTTCCGACGGAATGAGGTTTAAACATTGCTTTTCACGCCAGTCCTCATGTGTCTTCACCAAAGCCAAGATGTCATCAATCATCATCTACACCAGTTCCAACCAGTATTACATAATACTGCTTTAAGTTGCTTTTTCTTCCGCTGAATTATGATCAGAAGAAGACGGCGCTTGCAGAACTTCTTCTCCTACTTGTTTGAGCGCGCTTTATCGATAGCTTTTAACCAAACAAAAATGGTAAATTCAATGTTGTTGTTGCCAAAGCCATGAGCAAGGTATGTGAACTTTTGAAAGTTGCTTCAAATGTGCTTGCACAGAGACGACGTACCATTCTTAGAAAGCAGAAATAATAGTTAAGATGAATGATAAAAGGTAAAGTTTAAAATGCTCCCAGCATTAGAAGTGTTCACAATCTTCAATGTAGATTACGAGGGAAAGAATTTGGCTGGATTTTCGATTAGAAAGGTTAAATCTGCTATCTTTTTGACGCTTATAATAGTGTCTGCTATGATGACTTTTTCAATCTTGCCTCGCGTAAATGCCGAGACAACGATAATTTCTTTGGACCCTGCAGTAGGTTATGTCAACTCCACAGCTCATTTGAAAGGAAATATTACTACTCCAAATGGCCCGTATCAGATCCTTTGGGACAACACAACTGCTTTGTTGAGTCCTCGTAATGCGACTGGAAACGAGGTCAACGTTACATTCCCGATTCCTGAGACCGTGGAAGGGTTTCACAGTGTCATGCTTGTCGATGTAACAGCGAATCAGAACGTCACTCGGTCTTTCACGGTTATTCCGGCATACTACATGACGGTTGACGTGCCTGAACCACCAAAACAGTTGCAGGAAGGCAATTCAGTGCCTATAGCAGTCAACATGACGGGCGTTTCGGGAAGTAAGGCTTACGTTGTAAACATTACCGTTCTTACCCCTGGAAACTTGACATACAAGAAACTTGTGGACGTCACAACCACTGATGTGGGAAGCGTAAGCACTGCTGTTGTCTTTCCAGACAACTTTACTGGGGCCAAAACCAACTTCACCGGAACCTATGCTGTTTTCTTCAACACGTCGCTTGCCCGCTACAACTTTTCAATGGGATTGACAAGCTCGTTAGAATACCATCGATACCAAACTGTTGACATTCAAGCCCTTTACAAGCCAGGCGAGAACGTGAATATCACTATAACTGGAAACAACGTGCGCAGTTCAGAGAACGTCACGGCTGACAACTCCACAGGCTTAGTTCATTATACAAACTGGTTTGTTCCTGAGAATGCGTCGATGGGTACTTACACTGTCAGCATCGTGTCAGCTTCAACGAGTCCAACGATAAAGAATCCGCCTGATACGCAGAGCTTTACGGTTCCTGGATACAGCGTTAACATTACTGCACTGAATTTGGCTGGTGAGATAGTGTCGAACGTTTTGGTGAAAATGCTCGAGAACGAAACCTCTGTCGCTGAAGGCCTGACAGATTCAGGCGGTTTGGCGCATTTGAGGCTGGAGATCGGAAACTACACTGGTCAAGCCCATTATAAAGATACAAAGGTTGGAGAAAATCCCTTGATAGTGATAGCAAATGATTCGCTGCTGAATCTTGATTGCAACCTCACCAACATAAGGGTCGCTGTGGCAGATGAAGCTGCAAATGGTTTGCCAGAGGTAGAGGTACTTCTTATATCCTCTGTGGACAATCAGACACTTTTCACCGATATTAATGGAACAGTGATTGCTCACTCTATTCTGCCCAACGTCACTTACACCATGAACTTCTCACGCTATGACATGCCGTTCAATTCAACGACAATTCCTCTGTTGCCAACGACCGCATGGTATGACTTAGCAATCACCTGTCCAACAATGACATTGAATGTTAGCGTGACTAACGCGAAAGGTCAACCGCTTGAGGGATCGTTGGTGAAGGCACAGGAGCTGTTGGGCGGCCGATACTATGAGGGAAACACAGTCAACGGGTTGGTTTCTCTGAATTGCCCGTTTGGCAAGTATACCGTGAGCGTTTACGTAAGTGGAACGAAGGTAAATGAGACAATCGTCAGCTTGAATGAAACAACTGTAGACCTGCCCATAAACTGTGGGCTCTACGGCTTGTCTGTCTCAATAAGGATCGTTGACTATTTTGGTCAAGGAATCCCCAATGCTAATGTAACTTGGCAACGTAGCGGTCTTGAAGGTTCGAGCATAGCTGGAGCGGACGGCAAAGTCTCATTCAGCAACGTTATTGGTGGAGATCTGCAAGTGACAGTGCGTTTGTCTGGCCAGTCTGACCCATGTGTAATCACCCGAACATACGTTGATGCCGCAGTTGAGTCGGTTGAAGTTAGAATCGACAAATACATTGTCCTGTTTGGCATGCTTGTTGAGACAAGTCGACTCGTGGCGGCCATAATAATTGTACTGTCGTTAATGCTGATTCTTTCCTTGGAGATCGTTAGAAGACAGCGTTTCAAGTCTCAGAAAAGTGAGGGTTAAGTAGCCAGAATAAAGAGTTCAACAGATAAAAGCTTATATCAACTTCAGTGGAACATAAGTATTGAGGATGTACAGCGCTTCAAGGGTAAAATTTTATCCGTATGAACTTGTCAGAGGTTGTGCGTACATTGGCTGAAGTCAAGAAATGCTCTCCAACCTGTCAATCCTTCAAGTGCGCAAAAAACGCTGTTGTTTATCGTCGAGATGGAGTTTGGTGCAGATGGACAGAGGAAACGTGTGATGTTGCAAACTGCACCTATACCATGTGCGTGAAACGGCGACTGCTTCCACGCGCAATCTGCGGTGAAACCATAAAGAGAAAAACCATCGAGAGACCACCTGAGGAAGTTATTGGTACAACAGTAAAGCTTCGCGGAAGAACTCTGCGCAAAATAGGCGACAAAGAAATCTTCTAGAAATACCAAAAAAGGTTCAAGAAGACGATTGTCACCGATCCTTCATGGATTGGCTAGTTCAATCCTTTCTTTTTCATTTTGCCGGGATACGCTTGACGACTGGAGGCTTCACTTTCTTCAAAATCCTGTAACCACAGATTATGCACTTTATTTCGCCACCGCGCATCTCCAGTTCTTCAGAAGGTACCTTGGCGCCGCATCTAACGCATTCGTAGACTATGCCTGTAGGTGCTTTCTCCACATGACGTGCCTCTTGCTAGAATGGAAAAGTATTTGGCTTTTAAATGTTTCCGACATTTGCTGTCTCATCGGAAGCGTGAAACCTTGAAGAAGCGCCTAAAGCACGTTCTCTCAGAATTTATTCCCCACAATAAAGCAATGCAAGTTTCCAACTCCTATGACATAATCGGAGACATCGCAGTAATACGTTTGCCACCTGACTGTAAAGATGATCAGCAAGAAATCGCTCAAGCAATAATGTCCATTCACAAGAACGTGAAGACAGTGATGGCTCAGACAAGTGCAGTTCAGGGAGAATACAGAACTCGCAGACTAGTGCATGTTGCAGGTGAAGAGAGATCAGTCACGCAGTACATGGAGTCCGGATGCGTCTTCTCCGTAGATGTGACAGGCTGCTATTTTTCGCCTAGACTTTCCTATGAACGAATGCGTGTTGCCAAACAGATTAAGAACGGGAAAGTTGTTGTGAACATGTTCGCCGGCGTTGGCTGTTTCTCCCTGATTATCGCAAGACATTCGGATGTTTCAAAACTGTATTCTATTGACATTAACCCTATAGCGTTCAAGTTCATGGAGAAAAACGTCAGAATCAACAGAGTTTACGGAAAGGTTATTCCCCTTCTAGGAGATGCAAAAGAAATCATTGAAACAAGACTTTGCCATTCCGCGGATCGAGTTCTAATGCCTTTGCCTGAAAAGGCTCTTGAATATTTGCCCTCTGCGGTGTCTGCGCTTAAAGAGAATGGAGGATGGATTCACTACTATGATTTTGAGCATGCTGGAAAAGGCGAATGCCCTGTTGAGAAGAACAAGCTAAAGGTAGCTGAGAAGCTTCGAGATGTAGGCGTACCTTTCGGGCTTTCTTATGGGCGCGTGGTTAGACCTACTGGCCCTAATTGGCATCAAATCGCGCTGGATATTCTTGTGTCACGCTAGTTTGGTAAATCTTTTAAGCGCTTTCCGTTATCTGTCTTCGAGGAGTATGCTGTAATGAAGAAGAAACTGATGGACATACTGGCATGTCCAATCGACAAGCATCATCCACTTGAACTGCATGTTTTTGAGGAGAAAGAGGAAATAGTGGCAGGCTTGATTGTGTGCCCGGAATGCCTGCGCTGGTATCCAATCCGCGACGAAATCCCCGAAATGTTGCCTGACGAGCTCAGGAAAGAAAATGAGGATTTGCCCTTTTTGAAGAAGTGGCAGAAAATGGTTCCTGAGAAGGTTCTTCTGAAGGGTCGCCCTTTCAAGTTGAAGACGGCTGAAGATGAGACGAAAGAAAGCTGATAATTACTCTTCTTTCAACTTCACTGTTTTGCCTGATGATGAAGACTTCAACGCTGCTTCTGCTATTCGCAGCGCCTTCAGTCCATCGATGCCTGTGACGATTGGTTTCTGTTTGTCGATGATGCATTTAGCGAAGTGTTGCAGTTCGAGTTTGAGGGGTTCCTGCATTGCATATCTAGGCTGAACGCTTTCTTTTGCATTTTCAATCGTCAATTCTTGTGTGATGTAGTCTAGTTTCATTATGGCTTCGCTTCCGGTCACTACAAGCACTCTTGTTTTGTACGGTGTCAGCCAATTAGATTCGATGAAAGCAGTTTTTCCTCCTTCAAAGGTGAGCATTATCTGAGCGTAATCTTCAAATTTTCCCTGTCTCATGCTGCCAATTCGCGCGTACACTGCGGTGGGGTCTTCGTTGAAAACGTACCTCATGACGTCGATGTCATGTATTGCTGTGTCTTTGACCACGCCGACGTCGCCGATTCTTTCGGGCCACTGCGAGACTCTTTTCGCTGTGGCGCAGACTGGTTCCCCTATAGTTTCGTCTTCGACGGCTTTTCGAATCTGCTGTAATCCTGGAATGAATCGCATCAGGAAGCCTACCGTGAGATGTAGCCTTTTCTGTTTGGCTGTTTCAATCAACTTCTCAGCTTGCTTTACGTTTGTGGCCATTGGTTTTTCGACAAGAACATGTTTCCCAGCATCTAGTGCTTTCGTTGCTTCTCTTGCTAGGCTTGTGGACCACGTGCAGATGCTCACTGCTTTAATGTCTGTGTTCTTCAGCATCTTCGCAGTGTTCGTGTATGACTTCACTCCAAACTGGTTAGCAACTGTCTTGGCTCTATCCGGGTCTATGTCGCAGATTGCTAGTAGTTCTGTTTCCGCTAACTCTTTGTAGACTCTTGCGTGGTTTCTACCCCAGAAGCCTGTTCCAACTACCGCTACGCCGAGTTTCTTCATTTTTGCCTCACTCCTCTCCCGAGCCCACGATATATGAAACCTTCTCTTTCAACTTCTTCAGGATTAAAAATGTTTTCAAGATCAATTATTGCGGCAGGCGCTTTCATCATGGCCTTAAGTTTCTTGAGATTCAGGCGCTTGAACTGATCATGTCCAGTCGTTATGACGATCACATCCACGCCCTCGATTGCCTCTGTCAGGTTTTTGGCGAAGTGTTGACTCTTTTCAACCAGATCTGCTTCTGTAACGTATGGATCATACAGGCTGGTTTTCACTCCTCTGGCTTCTAGCATTTCTGCAAGTTCCTGCACTGTCCCTTTCGGGCTGTTTCTTTCATTCTTGGTTCTTGAGATTCCGAGCAGTGTGATTCGTGCCCGTCGGAGTGTCTTTTGACACTCTTTCATTGAATCCTTGACAAGCGCGATTACATGTCTAACCATTTCTTGATTGATCTCTCTGGCAACACTTGAAACACGGAGTCTAGCGTTCAAGTTTTCTGAATCTTCAAGAAGAATGTACGACTCTTCATCTATGCTATCATCTGGTAGTTTTGGTGAACCGAGGCGGCCGTTCCCAGCAAGTTCCTGAATTTCGGCATAGTCCACGCCTATTCTTTCGCAGAAGAGTGCAAGCTCATTAGCTAGAGCGGCCTCAACGTCTTCATGAGTTATTTCAAACAGTGTTGTTGCTTCCGCTGTCTTCACGTTGCTTGTTTGCTTTGTCTTCTTTGTCGAGACAGTTGTGATCAAGGTAGCAACTGAACTCAAGCTCGTTTTGTCTGTCGCTGCAACGATTCGTTCGCAATTGGCTAGGTCTTCTAGAGTTTTCACGGTTTGTGTTTTGATTGGGCTGTATGCTAAGCCGAAGTCAACTCCAGATTTGTATCCTGAAGAATTTTCGAGAACTTCTTTCAGTACACTTTCTAGGAATCCTATTCCCGTGGTGCTCATCACAGTGACTATTGATCCGCGATGAAGACTTGACCCAATTGTTTTGCAGGTTTTTTCTATTTCTGAATAGTCGGTTTTCTTCTTTCCGTCGATCTTGACAGTGTTTGTTATTGCAATGATGTGGCTTTGGCTAATTGCTGTTTTTATGTCGTTTGTGACGCTGAGGCGCGCTGCCTTCAGGTGGCTTCTGAGCTTTGTTTCTGCTTCACGTTTCAGGAATGCTGTTTTTCCTTTTGAAAGCAGATTGGCTACTGCTTGATTGGTGTCTGCACATATGACTTTGAATCCTGCCTCGGCGAATAGATATGCTTGGGCAACGCCAATGGGTTCGCAGCCCACTATGGTTATCGTATATTTTGCCCGTTTTTCTGGTGTGTCAATGTCTTCGGGTTTTATGTGGGGAATAGCTACTGACATTCCTTAAAACCTCGCATGTTATAGTGTGGCTGGTTTAGTGTTTCAGCTCTTTGATGATCTTCTCAAGTTCCGCGCTGTAATCTTTGACCAGTTTCGATGCTTTTGCTTGATTTTTTGCTTCGGCATATAGTCGATAGATTGGTTCTGTTCCGCTTGGTCTTATCAGTATAGCGCTTTTGTCTTCAAACCATATTTTGACGCCGTCAATCGTGTTTATGTTCAGATTCTTGAGGCGTTCAACCAGTTTATCTAGGACTTTCTGTTTTAACGGTTCAGGGCATTCTATTTTGCCTTTTTCGATGAAGTACTTTGGCAGTTCTCCAAGCAGTTTGGACAGTTTTTCACCTGATTTTGCCATTATGTCCAATATGAGGGCGGTTGCCATGGCTCCGTCTCTGACCGCATTGTGTGGAGCGTAAAAGATTCCACCGTTTTCTTCTCCGCCCAGCTTTGCATGTAGCTTCTTCATCGTGTGAGAGACAGTTACGCTTCCAACTCTGGTCCAGACAAGTTCTCCACCATACGCATCTGCGATATCCTTTACCAGTGTTGAAGAACTCACGGGCGTGACAATTTTCGCGCCTTTGTTCTCCTTCAGAAAGTATTTCTCGACTAGGGCGAAGGTTTTGTCTCCCCAATGAATCTCGCCGCGTTCGTCCACGAAGACTGAACGATCTGCGTCTCCATCGAAGGCCACTCCCATGTCTGCTCCCACTGCTTTGACGGTTAAGGATAAATCCTTGAGATTTTCCGGTCTGGGCTCCGGCAGTCTTCCCGGGAAGGTTCCGTCAATGTTTGCGTTTATGGTGGTCACTTTGCAGCCTAGGTCTCTTAGCAGGTATGGTGTGGCTAGGGCGCCCACACTGTTTGCGGCGTCCACGACAACATGAAAGTTCTTTTTCGCTATTCTAGCCGCGTTTATGTGTGTTTTGACTGCTTCTATGTACTCGTTGACTATGTTTGGGAGATCGCGTGTTGTTCCTATTTTGCTCCATTCTGCGTACTGGATTTTGTCTTTGAAGTAGGTGCTTTCTATGTCGAGTTCCTGTTCATTGGAGAGTTCTATCCCGTCTTTCCATATGACCTTGATTCCATTATATTCTGGAGGGTTGTGGGATGCTGTTATTATCACCGCTCCGTCAGTCTTGTGATTCTTTACAGCGTACTGAAGAGCAGGCGTTGGAACCATGCTCGCGAAGAGAACGTTACAGCCGGTCGCGTTCAACCCTGAGATGATCGCTTTTGCAAGCATAGGCCCGGTCGTTCGAGCGTCATGACCGACTATTAGGTTGGTTTCTTCTTTGAAGAAGGTTCCTATTGCGGCTCCAATTTTGATCGCCATCTGGGGTGTGAGTTCTTTGTTGACGACTCCGCGGATTCCGTTTGTACCGAATAAACGTGCTTGAGCTGGCATGTCTTTTCACGTGCCTCCTTTTAACAGATGTTTTTGGGTGTTAAAACGTTTTTAGATACCTCTTTAGCTGGGCATATTGAAACGTCGCGCGCTAGGGTCACTCTATCGCCTATTCGTACGTGGTCGCCGAGTATGCAGCCTTTGCTGATTTTAGCGTTTTTTCCTATGGTTACGCTGTCGCCTATTATGGCGCCTTCTATTGTTGTTGACTGCGAAATCTCTGTGTATGGAAGAATTACTGAGTCTCGTATGTGGACATCGTCTTCGATCTTTACGTTTTTGCCCACGACCACATTTGGGCCTATCACTGATCCTTTGCCTATCGAGACGCCTAGGTCGAATGCCACAGGATGCCGTATCTGTGCCTTATTTTGGATCTTGGGTTGGTGCTGGTTGGTGAATGATTTAAGGAGCGTTGTGTGGATCTGTAAGTAATCTTGCGGCTTGCCTATGTCAAACCATAGATCGCGAATGACATGTCCGTACAGTTTGCCTTCTTCCGCAAGCTTTGTGAAAACATCACGCTCAATAGAGACTTTTTTCTCTCGCGGTAGATAGTCAAAAATTTTCGGGCTCAGGACGTAAACTCCCGCGTTGATCAAGTTGGATGGGGCTTCGCCTTTTTTTGGTTTCTCAATGAATTTTGTTATTCTGCCATCTTCTGCTAGGTCAGCGACTCCGTATCGGCTTGGGTCTTCAACTTCTGTCAGAGCAATGGTGGCGACGGCTTTGCCTTCTCTATGTCTTCTTATGATTTCTGTGTAATCTACATTGGCGAATATGTCACCGTTAAGGACTAGAAAGGGCGAGTCATGCCCGATGAGTTTTTCTGCTTTCTTTATTGGGCCGCCACTTCCGAGAGGTTTTCTAGCTGGATCCAATGAGTACTTTACCGTGACTTCGTTTCTGGGTATGCGTTGCTGTTTTATTGCGGCCCGGGTTTGGTAGTTTATGGCTAGTACTGCTTCTCTGATGCTGTGTTTGGCCAGTCTCTCGTATGTCCATTGGAGTAGCGGCTTGTTTAGTATTGGGAACAGAATCTTGGGTCTTGTGCAGCTAAGTGGGCGAAGTCTTGTGGCGAAGCCCCCCGCTAGGATTAGTGCTTTCAAATAGTTTTCACCGTTTCTCGAAGGCAAGCTTATATCTCGTCTGATTAATAAAACGATTTCTCGAAACAGAGGAGCGGGCGTTGCCTTGAAGGTTTTGCTAAGCGAGATGAGTTGGGTTGAAGCAAAAGAATATTTCTCCAAAAACGATACTGTAATTCTTCCAATAGGCTCAACAGAACAACATGGACCCGCGAGCCCACTTGGAACAGATTTTCTCATAGCCAAAGCCATAGCTGAAGAAACAGCAAAACGTAGCAGCGTGGCATGCCTGCCAGTAATTCCCTTCGGCGTGAGTTCTCATCACAAGCAGTTCTGGGGAACGATTTTTGTCTCTCCCAAGATCTTCAAAAGATACGTGAAAGAAGCCTGTTTAGCTCTGAACTATTTCGGGGTTAGAAAGATTGTGGTGGTTAATGGACACGGTGGCAACCTGAATGCTTTAGCTCTGATGGCCAGAGAGCTGCGCGAGAAAGGCGTGTTCGTGTCTGTTTTTCAGTGGTGGCCTGCATCCACGAAGCTTTTGCCACGTCTGTTTGAGCCTGACGAGAGAAGACACGCAGGAGCCGAAGAAACCTCGGTAAATCTTGCGCTACATTCGCATCTGGTGAACCTCAACAAGTTGCTGGACGAAGAACCAAGAAAACACAAAGCACAGATGGAAGGAATAACGTTACCTTTGGATACAGTGGATGAGACAAGCAGCGGAGTGTTTGGCAAACAGACAACAGCGTCTGCCAAAAAAGGCAAGAAAGTCGTGGAAACTGTGATTAATGAACTTGTCAAACACGTTGAGATGCTCAAGGCAACCAAAGCTGAATCGCTCTTGCAGAAACCCAAAACATAAGAAAACTAGCTTTCTTGCTTTGATTCTTTGAACTAGCTGACATGTTGCTCGATTTCCTTGAGACAAGCTTTAATTTAGACTCTACTTTAGAAGATAGAATCAATATCTCTCGCTGAGCGGGGGTTGTCAAGCATGGTCAAAGGCGTAGGCCTGAGGCGCCTATCCTGTAGAGGTTCGTGGGTTCAAATCCCACCCCCCGCACTACTATGAATCATTCGATGCGCATCATGGGATTTACGTGGGGGCTCTGTCTCGGGTTAGAAGTAGTCGGTCGCGAAAAAATTTCAAAGCCGACTACTTCTAGCAGTCCAGTCTCACCAGGATGCTTCAGCATCGTGAGATGCCGAGAAATCCAAGGCTGATTTTTCCCCAGCTTCTGAGCCAGAGCCTCTTAGACACCGAAAAACCTAGAAAGCATGCTAAAGGGGAGTTGACAGTTTTGAACGACAGTATAAACCCAATCCCCGCACTCCCATTTCTGCCTTAGAATAAGCTTATTTCAGTTAAATAAACCCAATTTGGGAAGTTGCGAGTGGGGGTTAGAAATTGAACACGTGTTTACCGATAAAAGTTATACTAGTAGTACTATCGCTGCAATATGTTTCTTGAAATCGTTGCACCCAACCAGGGTCACCAACTCGATAACTAAGGAAGAGTTGTGATTCGCCGAAGTTGATATAATAAATCGAGCGTGTGTTTCCAAGGAGGCGACAAAGAATCGTGGGTGCCAAAAGTCATGAAAACGTCAGGGTGTTAATCTGCTCTGAGGTCGATGAATCCACAACCTAGTAAAACCGTGCTTGATGGTGATGGATTGTTTTTCTTGCAATAGTCGTAGTAGAGCGAACAGCCTTGGTTTTTAATCCTGATAGGTTTGGCTTTGATTGTCAGTGCTGCGATATTGACTTATACAATGCGATATAGATGGACATAATACTTGATTTCGAAGGAAACACGATGTGCTACAACAGGTTTATTTGAGAAAGGATACTGCTGACAATTGAACTGTGAGGTGATAGAACATGAGTGAAGAACAGAATCCACGTAGAAAAGCTATCAATAGCGCGCATGCTTGTTCCGAAATTGGCCTAAAATGGTTTTTATTCGCCCTTCATGACCTAGAAACGGCTTCGGGCTTCATGTCCGTTCTTCATTTCTTTGGGGATTTTGTCTTCCTCGAACACAGGAGAAACGAGCAAACGGGATTAAAACCATTTTTGACCATTTTAGGAACACGCATGCGCGCCAACCTTCACCTATGGTTAAACATATAACTAGTCAAGGTAACATTCTGATTAGGGGAAGAAGAAGTGAATGCAGGAAAGGGCTAAGCGAAAGTGTAAGGGTTGTGGAAGACTGTTCATGCCTGACAATGATTGTCAAGGCTTCTGCTCAGACAGGTGCTGCCGAGTTTTCAAAGGAGAAATAAAACCAAGTGCTTAGTATAGCGCGCGAGTTGCTTTTTTTCAAATGTTCACTTTACTCATGGCTTAGTCCCTCTTCGTGCGATGCTTGGAGGCTAAAACTACAACTGTGACTACAACTCCAATAACCCAGATAGACGCGATTGGAAAACTCAGGAAAGCAAGTATAGCGTGTGCTGCTGGTTTGGCTTTGGCTATGCTTAAATTTCGTGGGTGTATTATCAATATTAAGCCTTCCTAGGTAGTGGTCTGCGGTATAGACTCGATATTTGAACCGTTTCTTCTAAGCCTTATTGCAGGAATGGCCACAGGGCTCGGCGGGATGATTGTCCTCATGCTAAGAAGAGTCGGCAACAGAGTCGTGAGTTTCTCCATGGGATTTGCCTCCGGCGTAATGCTCATGGTCGTATTCAACAACCTCTTCCTCGAAGCTGAAAAACTCCTTGCGCATGTTGAATTGATAGTTGTGTTCTCATTAGGCGCTGTTATGATGATCATTTTGGACTTGAGTATACCTCACATTGAACTGGCAACTGGGAAGTTTGACAGCAAGGACACAAAAATGCTCAGAACCGGGATGCTTATATCCATAGGTATAACACTGCACAACATGCCTGAAGGATTTGCCGTTGCCGCAAGTTACACCTATATGCCACGTCATGGTCTGGTAATCGCCATTGCCATTATGCTTCACAACATGCCAGAGGCATCGTCACCATTAGTCGTCAAGACGTTATAGAAGTCGAAAACAAACACGTTGCTGTAAGTGTAGTTTGCGAGCCATTCGCTCACCAGCCAATTGTTGAAGGCTCGAGCATTAGCCGCATAGGTTGGATCTCTCAAGGGTGGCGCTGTTTGGCCCGCGGAACCATGACCACCAATGACCAAATTCTGTGCTGCTGCCGATGCTGTCAGGGCCCCCGCCGTAATTCGTATCGCTAACAAAGTAATTGTTGTCTCGCAAAGCTATGCCTAAACCACCATTACCATCGCTGAGCTAGTTGCTACCGCAAGAATGATGGGTGAAAATCAAGCGAACTGTACTCGTAGGCGGATCAATCGAAGCATACGCCAGCCTACAAGATCCCAGAATCAGCAAGACAACAACGCAGTAGAGTGAAATCTCAACCATTTTTCTTCGTAACAGTTTCAAACGGTTTATCCTCGCCAACATTTAGTATAGATGCAAAAAGGCTTTCAAACCATAAGGGATTTATGAATTTCACATACAGCCTGACACCGTTGCCCAAGTTTATCTCAAAGAGAAATGCAAATAAGCTGTTTCTGACCTTTCTTCGTTCTCAAAGCTTCATAGGAAAAAGACAGTGTAGACATGCTCCAATCTATAGTAGACCCTTGGTACAAATCGCTCGAGAATCCGCAGCAATTCCAAGAACAGATACTCTTAGAACTGATCAGAGATTACGCTAAGACAAGATACGGAAAAAATCATAACGCTTCTAATGTTAGAAACATTGCAGATTTTCAATTCAATTTTCCTGTGACAGACTACAAAGCTCTTAGCACCTACTTTGCTCAAGTCAGCGCTGGTGATCATGCCGCGATTCTTCCTGAGCCTCTTCTGTGCTGGGTCATGACGCGTGGCTCAACTGGACCAGCAAAAGTGTTGCCCATAACCCAGACGCACGTAGAGCAAATCCTCACATGTGGCGCAAGAGCCTTAGTAAACCATGCTTTGAGAAAGAATGATCTGGATCTGTTTGCCGGGAAGATCCTTAACCTTAACTTTCCATCTAGTGTCCACACAATAACCGTTGATGGGCGAAAAGTCAGCTACGGTTACAGTTCTGGGACGTATGCAAGACTGAATCCTGCACTCAACGAGATTAGCCTAGTTCCCCGACAAGAGGATGTAGACACCTTGGGCCCAGGAATCACTAACGAAGATTGGCGGAACAGATTTGAGTTAGCCTATCAGAAAGGGCTCAATGAGAAAGTTGTTGCTGTGATGGGCGTTACACCAGTGATCCTTGCGTTTGCGCGATACGTAAACGAGAGACATGGGAAGAGACCGAAGGATCTATGGGCGTTCAAGGCGCTGCTCTGCACGAGTGTCAGAAAAATACCCTTCAGGTATGCTCCGAAGCTTGGGAAATATTATGGTGAAGCGCCTGTGGTCGAGATGTACAGCGCTACTGAGGGAGTTTTTGCACAGCAGCTTGACGATCTGCCATACGTGACGCCTAACTATGATACGTACTTGTTTGAAGTTGAAACGGGACACGGTATCAAGCTGCTTCATGAGCTCAAACGAGGCGAATGGGGAAGACTACTCATATCGTCATGCCTGTTCCCAAGATACAAGATAGGCGACATCATAGAAGCTGCTGGAAAGAACTATTTCAGAGTAGTTGGTAGAGATAGGTTCTCTGTTCTTCTGGAGCATAGACTGTACAGGTTATTTTTCGGGAGGCTTGTCTAGGGTTTAGGATGTCTCCTTGAAGCCAGCATTGCGCCGTAAAATGCTCCAACAATTATGATTGCGCCGATGAAGATTAGGAAGAACGCGTTGGCCATTTGTCTATGTTCCTCGTACACAATGTATCTTTGAGCGAAATACATTATGCCTACCAGTATGACGGCTAAACCGCCGATCAGCCATCCTATGAAAATGTGCTCGCGTTTTTCATGTTTTTCCGCTTTCTCATCTTTCTCGTGTTTTTCGTCCTTCTCTTGTTTCTCATCTTTCTCGTTTCTGTGGCGTGCAGGGTGAGTTCCGACGCCTGCAGCTTGTTCAATTTTGATTATTGCCCCGCATTTTGGGCAGAAGGCTGCGTCTTCATCGACTTTGTTTCCACATTTTGGGCAATAAAAGGGCATGATCTTCACCAATGGGTTGTATGACTCTATCTAGTTTGTCTAATATTTAAAACATGTTCGTAATTTGGGCGTCAAACATGGAACCAAGAGGCTGCATGTCGTCTTTTGGATGTCAAAGTCGTGAATGTTGGCGGAAGGAACTGACTCTGTTTCAGTCTGCGTGTTTGACATGGAGTGATGTACGTTTCGATTGCATTTATTAGGAACGGTGAGCAAGGATTAAGGCAGTAACGTTGTATCGTTGTAGAAAACGCGGACGTGGCAACGTTACACACCACAAGCAACAAACCAGAAAAGGAGTGAAAGAAGGAATGACTGAAAACCCGGGAGTCGTTTTCATTGGAAGGAAACCAGCAATGAGCTATGTTCTAGCGATCATAACAAGCCTATCGTCTTCTAACGCCAAAGAGGTAACCTTGAAAGCACGCGGACAAGCGATCACGACAGCCGTTGACGTTGCAGAGATAACTCGCAACCGCTTCCTGAAAGACCTGAAGGTAAGCAAGATAGCCATCGGAACAGAAGAGATCCCACCGAGAGAAGGCGAAGACAGGTCAAGAATGGTTTCCACAATGGAGATAACCTTGGCAAGATAAAGCAGAGCATTGGCGAACAAAGCACCAATGACGAACAACCGCCTTTTTCTTTTTTATTAAACAGGATTTTTGAGGACTGTTTTGAATTGATGCTGTCCGTTTGTCTGTCAAATTGCAATGGCATCAGATAATGCTTGAACAAAACAACTGAAGTCGAACATCTCTCTTGACACGTAAATTGACTGGGTCTTGTCCTTCTTTTAGCTTGTAGGATGTACAATTGTTGAAGGTGATCTAGACGTGCCTATATTAGTCATGCTAGATCAACGCTTTACTTTCAAACTGAGAGAAGAAGAAAGAGCTCCACAGAGGTGTCGCTTCTTCTTTCAATATGCTTCTGGAGAAAAGACCGGTATCTGTACTGGTTGCTGTGATCACAAATCGCGCGTTGGGTTTGTGTGGCGGGTGTAAGTCTTTGTATCACCTTCAGAGGGGAGAAAGGAGAAAGGAGATAGGAACATTAGAATGATCCGACTTTCACCCGCGCTCCGCTCTTTGGGTGGCATCCATAGAAAAGGTTTATGTATTGTTGATTCACATCTGTCGGATTCTGAACAAAACAATTACTGACTTTTTGATTAGAGCCTGCTATAGAAGATGATTACAGAAGTCTTAAATGCCTTGAATATGCAATTGGAACACGTTAATTGCAGGTGCACCGCTCTCCATGACGACTTTCAAAAATGTAATAGAAAAAATCAAATCTTTGGAAACCGAACGCGGAAGCTTACTCCTAGAAATTGAGGAGCTCAAGAAAATGGCTGATTCAAAAGCTAACGCCTTGGAGAACGAGGTAAGCATGCTCAGAGAAGAAGTCAAATCACTGAGGCTTCTTCTCGGTACTGGCGAACCAGAATTTAGTTCAGAGCCTAAGAAGAGGCAGAAATAGTCACACATTATTTTGAAAACTGTCAAATACTTAGAACTGTCAATTTTGCTTCTACGCTAGTCAGGAGCATGTATGAAGTATGCCTATCAAGTATGTTGAAGCCCCAGACGTAAAGGAACTTGCAGACGAGATCGCGAGCCAACTGGATTTCTTCCATGTAGTTCCCCAGTTCATCCATTGCTTTAGAAGTACAGGCTCCAAGGCAGGTCGCACCATTGCACGTATTCACGGTTTGGGCAAGATATGGCAGGAAGCCCTGAATCTTTCCCCCTCATACGTGATTGAAGTTATATCTGAGCGATACGATCGGCTGAGCCAAACCGAAAAGGAGAAGACAGTCATACATGAACTACTGCACGTGCCGCATGGTTTTGCGGGTGGTTTTCGTCCGCACAAAGGCTATATTGACCGCGCAACTGTGGAAGAATTATATATGAGACTGCAAAAACAGAGAACAGCAAGAAAGACATCACACGAGTGATCAAATCTCAATGAAGTATTACATGCGAAGCCTTTGTCACAATGGCATCTATGTTCCGCCATATGATTACAAAGGCTTCTCCGTGAAAATTCAGGGAACCTTGATAAAGCTGAGTCTGAAGACTGAGCAGATGGCTATTGCTTGGGTCAGGAAGGAACAGTCGAAGCTGTCTCCTCCTGACAAGCTGTTCTACAAGAACCTCATGGAAGACTTTCTCGAAGCATTAAAAGCAGAAAACCCTTCTTTGAGGATTCTTGCAGATACAAAGATTCGATCAGATGTTGAACCCCTGAACGATGGAAAACCGCGGCCCGACATGGAGATTGACTTTTCGGAAATCAGACAGTACGTGTTGCAGGAACAGCAGAAAAAAGAGCGCGTGTCAAAAGAAGAGAAGAAAAAGCTCGCACAAGAACGTAAAGTCAAAAGAGAAGCACTGAAAGAGCATTTCGCCAAAGCCATCGTTGATGGAAAACAAATTGACATCGCAAACTGGACTGCTGAACCATCATGTATTTTCGCTGGCAGAGGCGATCACCCCAAACGTGGAAAATGGAAAGAAGGTCCGACAGAGGAAGACATAATTCTCAACCTTTCACCTGACTGTCCACGGCCTGCTGGCAAATGGAAAGACATTGTCTGGGAACCTAGTCGTATGTATATTGCCAGCTGGAGAGACAAGCTTGCTGGAAAGATGAAATATGTTTGGTTCTCCGACTCGGCTTTTCTGAAACAGAACAGAGAGAAAGAAAAATTTGACAAAGCCGCAAAGCTTGACGACAAGGTCCCAAAGATCGCTGATCACATCCTGAAAAACCTGAATGTCAAAGATGAGGAAAGAAGAAAAGTTGCCACGGTTTGTTGGCTAATTCTTGAAGTCAACATGAGGGTTGGAGACGAGAAAGACCCGGATGAAGCTGACACTGTTGGAGCAATAACCTTGCGACCTGAACACGTGAAAGTGGAAAGTGACGAATTGCACTTCGACTTTCTGGGCAAAGACGCGGTCAGATGGGTTAAACAGGTTAAAGCACCGCAAGCAGTAATAACGAACATCAAACATTTCTCGCAAACGTGCAAGGAATACCTCTTTGAAGGGATTGACTCAAAGAAAGTCACACGGTTTCTGAACGAGAAAATGGAAGATCTAACGGCCAAGGTTTTCAGGACTTGGAAAGTGAGCAGAACCGTGAGAGAAAGTTTGGAGAAGAGTGAATCCAAGAAAGAAGATCCTGAGCACATGAAGCTCTTTCATGCAAAGATGGCTAACCTCGAAGCAGCTATTATCGCGAATCACAAGAGAAAGATTCCGCCGAACTTTGATGAGCGTTTGGCAAAGAAGGAAGAAAAACTGAAGATTCTCAAAGCTCAGCTGAAAGAGAAGATGGCGCAAGGCAAGAAGACTGAGTCGTTATTCAATAGACTTGAGAAAACGAAGGTTGATGTGAAGCTTACGATGGCGGCGAAGGAGTACAATTTGGGAACATCTCTCAAGTCCTATGTTGATCCGAGGGTGTATGTGAAGTGGGCTAATCAGGTAGATTTCAGTTTAGACAAACTGTATCCAAAGACTTTGAGGAACAAGTATAGTTGGGCCTTGGGAAAGAGTTGCAAAGGCTAGGGTGGATCTATGTTTGATTTGTTTGGTTTTTTTTTATTCTGATTTGGAATCCGTCTTAGTGATATGAAAGATTCAACTTCTTAGTTCATAAGAGATTTATCTTTTCCCAACGTTCTTCTGAACAGCATCCCTAGGTGGTTGATACTATGGCTTGCCGCAAATTCAACAGAGCACTCTCAGAGGCAGTCGATTTCACATTTCTTTCTCTTGGGAAGTCGTGCCGGCAAGCCCTGTACTTCCATCTAAGAACTACTTTCTACATAAGAAAAAACCAAATTCCAAAGCAAATAGAGAAATTCGCCAAAGCCCTCAAATTCATATTCAAAGACGGCGCGCTTTTCCTCAACCGATTGATATTGGAAAAACTTTGCGACAATTTGAACATAAAATTCAGAGATGAGTACGCTTCCAACTTTGTTGATTCTATTTCGGAGATAAGAAAGATGTTCAATGAGAAAGAATCTCTACTAATAACCACAAACTTCAGTGAGATCGCAATCACAGAAACCGCAAAAGGAGGTGAACGTACCTGAGCTACAAAGCAAACGTCTTGGTCGTTGACGACGACGAAGGCATAAGAAAAACACTTTTGAGAATTTTGGAGAAAGAAGGCTACGCAGTGGAATCTGTTGACAATGGCAAACAAGCTATCGAAGCCTCAAAGAAATGGTCTTTCAACATCGCATTGATTGACATTAAACTGCCAGATATGGAAGGAATCAAGCTTCTGGAAAAACTGAAAGACGCTGAACCAAAAATGGTCAAGATCATAATAACAGGATATCCGTCTCTGAAGAGCGCTATTGAAGCAGTAAACAGAGGCGCCGACGGGTATGTGCTGAAGCCATTTGACGTCAGCAAATTGCTAGCTATGATCGATAAACAGTTGAAGAAGCAAAGGGAATCATTGAAGCTATGCGAACGGAAGGTCACAGACTACGTTGAGACGCGTGTGAAGCAAGTTGAGCTTCAAAAATGGCGGAAAAGGACGCGTTTTTCCTCTTGAACCTGAATGTTTAAAGCACTTGTTTCTGAGCTTCTGAGAAAATTGATGTGATTATCGCTTGTATGTGGTTTTTTGCGCCGCAAATTTGGTTCAAGAGTCTTTCCCCGTCACATGTAAGCGTGTAAAGCCTTTTCCCCCTGTTGTCCGTTCCCTCTATGAGGTTTTGCCGTTCCAAGGAATACAGTAGCGAGTAAACTGTTCCAGGGCTAGGTAGCATGTGGAATCTCTTGTGGAGGAGTTTTATGACGTCGTATCCGCTAATTGGGCTGTTGTTTTTCAAGTGCTTGAGAATGATAATGTCGAGGAAGTTCTGCACAACTCTGCGGTTGAATATGTATGCTGTTTTTGATTCCAAAGCCGACACCTAGTCGAAATCTATATATCTTCTAGAACATAACTCTATGTGTTTGTGACGTTACAGTCACACATAACATGCTCGTATATCGCTGGTAAGCAATATGAACCAAAACAGAACATACAAAAGCAGATTGCTTTCTGGCTCATCAGCACAAAAACCAGAACACCACAATTCTAATGCTGTTGCAGATCTCGATACCGATCAGATATCCAGAATTCTCATGGAGAACATGAAAGACGCCATGGTGATAGTTGATCTGAAAGGAAGAGGGTTGTTTGCCAACAAAGCAGCCGAAAAGCTGTCCGCTCTAAACTTTTACGGTGGAAAACTGAACACAGCCGACAGTTTTAAAGAAATCTTTACGCTAGTTCTTGATTCAATAGATAGAATATTAGGTTTTGGATACGCCGAAATAGACCTCAAAGACGGAAGTACACTTCGTGTTATGAGTCAACATGGATACAAAGGATCAATATCCGATTTACACTTGGATTCAGAAATAATCGGAATCGTAGGGAAAGCAGCAAAGCTGCGTAAGCCTATATTGGTTCCTGATGTGAGAGTTGATAAAGACTATCTTGCAGGCTATCCTGGCGCCTTGTCTGAACTTGTGGTTCCAATAATAAGTGAGGGTGAAGTTCTAGGAGTTTTGAATGTAGAAAGCACGGAGCTAAACGCGTTCGACGAAAAAGACATTGTGTTGCTCGAAATATTGGCTTCTCATGCTGCGACAGCTCTTAGCAATCTAAGAAGAAAAGAAGGGATAAAAGAAGCTTTGAGATATGCTCGAGAATCAGAGCAAAAATGCCGAGACCTTTTTGAGAATGCTCGGGACCTAATTCTTACCACAGACATCGAAGGAAACATCACGTCAGCCAATAGGGTTCTTTCGGAAACAGGCTACGATAGAAGCGAAGTAATCGGTCAGAATGTTTTCAACTTTGTCTCAGGAAAAGGCATTCAAGATTTGCGCGATAGTTTCCAGAGACTCTTTGATAGAAAATCTGCAAAAGGTGAGCTTCGAATCAAGAGCAAAATAGGAACCGAAGCAACCGTTGAATACAATGGAAACGCAATCATACAAAATGGCAAGATTGTTGGTTTTCAAGTGATTATGAGAGATGTGACTCATAGGAAGCAGATGGAGGAAGAGTTGAAGCAGTACTCTACCAACATGGAGGAAATCGTTAAGAAAAGAACTGAAGAATTGCTGGAGTCTGAGAGGAAATACTCCACTCTGGTCGAAGAATTGAGTGATGGTGTCGCGATAATCCAGGATGAAGACATCATTTTTATGAACAAAAGAGGTCTGAATCTGTTACAATATTCAAAAGATGAAGTTATTGGGACTCCTTTTGAAAAATTCGCGAATGAAACATATCGCAGACTTGTGAAAGAGAGATGCAAGCCTCGGATAAAACAGGGAAATGTTTCGCCAACTTATGAAGCCAATTTAGTGACAAAGAAAGGCGAAGAACTTGTCACAGAAATCTGCGCGAAAACCATCCGTTATAAAGGTCGACCTGCGGTTCTCTGCGCGTTTAGAGACATACGCGAAAGAAAACAGGCTGAAGAGCAGCGTCTTAGACTAGAAAAAATGGCCACAATCGGCGAAGTGGCAACCATGGTGGCCCATGATCTGAGAAATCCTTTGACAGCAATAAGAAACGCCGGTTTCTACATAAGAAAAAACTGTCCGCATCAAACTGATGCTGGGTGTGTAGACGTTTTGGAGATGTTGAACATAATTGAGCAGGAAACCATTTTCGCTGACAACATAGTCAACGATCTTCTCGGCTTCACTGCAAGAGAATTGACGCAGAAACAAAAGCAAGACATAAACAAGTTACTGGAATCTTCCCTGAAAAGACTCAACATACCTGATGATATAGAAATCGAGAAAAACTTCTCAGAGGATGCTAGTGTAACTGTTGACAGCAAACAGATTGAAAGATTATTTGTAAATCTGCTAAGAAATGCTGTGCAAGCCATGGCCGAAGGCGGAAGATTGACCATTACTACGAAAAAAGAAGAAGACCACCTGACAGTGGCGATAGCAGATACTGGTGTGGGCGTACCTAAGGAGAACACGAGCAAGCTATTTCAACCATTATTCACCACAAAATCAAAAGGCATAGGATTAGGACTCGCCATCAGCAAAAGAATCGCAACCCAACATGCAGGAACAATCGACGTTGCAAGTGAAGTTGGTAAAGGCACCACATTTACTTTGAAGCTGCCTATCGCATCGGAGGCTGCAAGCAAATGATCGATCAAACCAAACCGCACGTGTTGATAGTTGATGATGATGAATCCATCTGCAAAACCCTTTCAGCAATACTCAATGCTGAAGGCTATCAGACAACAACTGCAAACACAGCAAAAGAGGCCATAGAAAAAACGGCAAATCAGTTTTTCAACATTGCCTTGCTTGACATAAAACTGCCTGATATAGACGGCATTCAGTTGCTTGCCAAGCTGCAAGAGGTGTCCCCTCAGACCAAAAAAATCATTGTGACAGGGTACCCCTCGTTAAAGAACGCGGTTGAAGCGCTCAATTTTGGTGCCGATTCGTACTTAATGAAACCGATAGATCCTTCAGAATTATTGAAATCAATCAAAGCCAAGCTCGCTGTACAACAGACTGACGAGAAGATCATAAGAAGAAAACTGAATGAGTGGGTTCAAACGCAAAGCCTAAAAAGTGGATCAAATTTTCCAGCTTTTCTGGAGCAAACAGCGCGTGAGCTCACAGACTTCGGATTGACAAAAACGCAAGCGAAAATATTCATTACACTGATCTCTCTGGGCGTTGCCTCCGCTTCAGAAATAGCTGCGCTCTCAAAGATCCGAAGAGAAGAAGTCTACAGAATAATTCCCGAGCTCGAGAAGCGAGGAATAATAACGCGAAAAATACAGACACCCAGAAAGTTCGCTGTAACTAATCCTGAAACTGCCATAAAAATCCTAATCAAAACAAAGTTTGACGCTATGAAAGAAGAAATCAACAAAGTTGAGAGAAAACGAGCTGAAATAGTGTCAAGGCTCAGAACAATAGAATTGCCTGTCGAAAAGAGTGTAGCCTCGATTGAAGTGATCTCCCAAAGAAACCAAGTTTATGCAAGACTCACTGAAATAGCACAAAATGCCAAGAAATATCTGGACATGGCTGCAAAACTTGAAAACTTGATTCTCGTTTACTCCAATCGTTCCAGAAACCTTACAGATCACATTCTCAGGAAAGTGAAGATACGCATAATAACTGAAAGCCATGGCTATGAAGGCCTCGCAAAAGAACTCGTGGCTGCATCAAAAACAAGTGGAAACTCGGTTGAACTCAGATTCGTGGAACGATTACCTTTTAGCCTCATAATAGCGGATGACGCTGAGGCAATGTGGGGTGAGGGACAACCAGCGACCGAAGACTTTCCTGCTTCTTTTTGGGCAAATGATCCAATGCAAATTGCAATACTCAAAATGTCTTTCGAAAATCTTTGGAATGGGTCGGCAACCAAACACTCCTAACAGAAAACAGAATGAGCAAAGATCATTTAGCGTGCCCGTGAATCACCAAATTGTGAAATGTCAGATTCCTGAAGAATCTCTCTTCTCTTCACAATTTCATCAAAATCCGCGAAATCGCCGCCCACTATTTTGAGCTTGGCTCCAATGTTCTTTCTTTGCACCTCTATAACGTTATACGAGTTGCAGAAAAAACCTCTCAACTTCTCACAAGAAGCACTGTCTGCATGCACCACGAGCACATTCTCATCTTCCGTCTCCAAGGCCTGTGACGGTGTCCATAAAGCACCAGATTTGCTTTCGACTTCACCAAGCTTCTCAACACGTCGCCCGCATCCACTATCGTTATTTGATCTGCACCCGTGTCTGGAACTAGTATGATGTGATGGTGTATCGCGACTATCTTAACTCTGTCTTTATGCCTCTCCAGAGTACGCTCAAGCCATAGGTTCTGTCTGTTACCAACTTCACCATCGTCTCTAT